>ENA-OQIT01000068-OQIT01000068.1-human-gut-metagenome-genome-assembly--contig:-NODE-68-length-26674-cov-3.298828_pt1 | contig 26674 bp, 24 predicted proteins | sample MGYA00242587_ERZ504752 | MGnify/ENA primary metagenome ERZ504752 (study PRJEB26092, sample SAMD00036352) | human gut metagenome | host: Homo sapiens | study: EMG produced TPA metagenomics assembly of... | reverse complement strand
TCATCTTTGCCGGAGCACGCTTTTCCACTTCCGACTATGGCAACGGATCCGTGGACATGCGTTCGTTCCTGCTCAACGGGGCATGCCTGAACGGGATGGTACGTGAATCCGTCATGCGGCAGGTGCACCTTGGAGGCAGACTGCCGGACTCCCTGTCCCTTTCCCAAAAGACCTATGAACTGGACACGCAGACCACCGTATCGGCAGTTTCCGACCTGACCAAAGGGCTGTACAGCAAAGACACCATCATGCAGAAGGCCATCGAAATTCAAGGCGCATCGGAAATTGACGTGGATTTTGACAAGGAACTGAAGAATCTGGTGCAGAAAGGAGCCTTGTTGAAAAACGAAGGACGCGAGGTCGAGAAGCTGCTGATGAACAACAATCCTGACGACGGAGTGACAGGCGGGGCCACGCTCTGGAAACTGACACAGGGAATCACCGCCTTTGCAAGGGAACAGCAGCCGGAACGCTGCCGGGAACTGCATGAAATATCGGGGCAGCTGATGAACCGGGTAAAGGTAAATTAAGAGTGGCTAAGACTAAAGCCGTGAACGGCGATGGCAAGCGTCCGTTCACGGCTTTGCATAATTTCAATCTACGGTATATAGAACAGTTCAAACTCCTCTTTTCTTCTTCTCTCTATGCTTGGAATGACTTTCCCCTTATAGCACCTAAAGGAAACATACTCCTCATAGATGTCACGCTCGCCTTTTTCCAGCTTCCGTATCAACCGGCTTTTCGGTATCCTGCCATGGCCCTTCAATCTGAAAATGCCCACATTATAGCTCAAAACGCCCAAAAGCAATGCATCATTCTCAAACTCCCGGAACGCATCACAACACTTTCTAAGGTCACTCCTCAGCAGCGAATCGGCCTGTGCCTTGCTCAGGTTCTCGGTCAATGTCTCCCCCGGAAGCAAGCAATGTCCGTAACCGATGTAAGGCATCTGTCCCCGATGCCAGCCTTCCGCCCGCTTGATGAACTCCACGGCCTTGTCAAACAGTGAATCCGGCACTTCCCCCTTTCCTTGGGCAAAAGCGGAGGAGACCACAAACGCCATAAACACTCCGACCGTCAGCCTGAACCATGTTCTATTCATTGTCCGGGACGTTGTTTTCCGCATCATTCACATTGAAACCGTAGGTCAGCTGCCGCATATTCCCCCAGTTATCCTCAAAATAGAGGTCGATGGTTTGCGAGTCATCCGCGCTTTGCGAAGTGTAATACAGCCGGAATCTCCGTTCATTCAGCAGGTAGCGGTCATTGGGCTTCAGCACCGTGCCGTCCTCCATCTTCAGGCTGCCCTTGCCGTCCGGCTGGAAGTACCTCAGCGTATAGACCGTTCCGGCAAAGTTGCCTTCCGGTCTGATTTCCAGACGGATTTCCACCGTTTCGCCGTTTGCTATTCCATCCGCTACCGGCATGGCTTCCACCGTGAACGGGTATTCCTGCCGGACATCCAGCCCGCCGTCACAAGAAACAAGACAAAAAAGGGCGGCAGCCAGGCAGCAGGCCGCCATCATACAATCAAGGATTTTTCTCTTCATGGGTATATATCTGTTTTAGGGTTAGAAAATGTATTTGACTCCGATTCCATACTGGCAGTGGCAACGGCCCGAGGCGCCGCCCCACACAAACCGCTCACGCAGCCGAAGCAGCAGGACAACCCTGTCCGACAGGTAACCTTCCGCTTCCAGTGTCGCCGCACCGCCGTAAATGAACGATTCACACCTGTGCAGGGCGGCACCGTCATCCAGCAGTTTCTTGCCTCCGTTTACCGTCTCATACCCCAGCAGGGCCGAGACACCGAGGTTCAGGAACAACACCTTGCCCGGCGAGGAAAAGAACGTATGGTAATAACCGCCCTCGCCCGTGTATTGCGCCGTCGGAATATGCGTGTTCCTGTATGGGAGGTTGCGCCGGAGCGTCTCCCCGCCGAACACCCACTGGTTTCCTTTTTTCGTGTAGGTGGAAACGGCCAGCGAGAAGGCGTAACCGGCATCGTGCCGATTCGCTCCGCAGTAAAAGCCGTCCGCCATTTCCGCCGTGAGACGGACACCCTTCATTCCCGGCAGACAGCGTTGCGCATGGGCTTGCCCCGCCATAAGGGCAAGCAGCGCAAGGGTGATATACACATACCTTTTCATCGCACTTTCAGTTCATTGATAGTCTCGGCACGCACCAGATCTTCATTCTCTATCTCAAAGGACTGGTGGCGTCCCCCTTGTTTCTCATACATCTCCACCACCAGTTTCTTGTCATCGGGGATGGTGAACTTGGGCAGGGCAAACACCGTTCTCCCGCTCTTTTTCCCGTCCACACGGGTCAGGTAATTGAAGGCACGTAGCGGACAGATGACCTTGTTCCTGCATGGCGGTACGTTTCACTATCTTCTTGTCCACGATCTTGAAGGTCACGAAGTCCACATCGAAAGGCACGTGGGTGGAATTTCTTACCTCGGTATGGAAATAGAGCAGGTCACCGTGCGCATAGAGCCCTTTGAGCAGGTATTGCACGCCGAACCGCTTACAGCCGATGTGCTTCACTCTCCGCTTGTCCTGTCCGTGCACGGACTTCATGACCAGACGCACCAGCCTGGGCGACTCGTTGCCCAGTTCCTGCAAATAGATCTCCATCGCGTTGTTGGGACGGTTCACCGCCTCCCCGTCATGGATGAAGTCGCACATCTCCACATTCAGCAGCAGCGGCTCGTCGGCATACTTGACATTGAACGTGTAAAAATTCCCGTCCTCGGTAATCACGCTCATGTTTGTCTCGTTACGGAAATGCTTCCTCGTGGCCTTCACCCGGATCACATTCTCCGCGCCGTCCGCCTTGCCGGCTATCAGGTTGGGGGAACCGAGGTCCACGTACTTGACGGATGAGGGGAAAACCACATGCACCGTCTTGTCGTAGGTGATTTCCAGACCATGCGGAGGTATCATTTGGCTGAAGCCTATCTTGCGGCTCAGCCCTTCAAAATAATCTCCGCTACTCTGCTGCGCATGGGCAGCTAAAAAGCCCGTCAGAAGGGCAAACATCATCAGAATCTTCTTCATGTCCGATTGTTGTTGGTTGGTTGTTGAATAATTGTGTTTTCTCTTTTTCTACTCCGGGGTATGGAGCAGCAGCCTGTGCCCGGCCTTCAGCGTGATTTTCACCGTCCGCATCCTCTTGGTGACATACTGTGACACGCCCTGTATCACGCCTTTCCCCACGTCCGAGGCTATCTGCGCACCGGCGTCCGTCGAGATGTTGATGCTGCTCCCCATCGAGGTCCCCATGTTGGCGGCTATCTCACGCATGGCATCATATTCCAGCGAGTTCGGGACAAGTATTCCCTGCCCGCCGTCGGCGTCATACACTTCCAGCTCCACCGGGATGATCGCCCCTTTGTACTCCACCGTCTCGACGAGTACGTCCAGCCGTTCCCCCTGGATACGCGTGCTACCGGTCAGCAGGGTGCCTTTGGGTATGAGGCGGTCGTCCACCGCCATGGGTTCCAGCAGCCGGAGGCGCAAGGCCTGCCCGTCCGATACGGTCTGCGTCCCGTGCACGCAGGCGGCGATGGTGTTCCTGTCCGGGGAGAGCGTCTTGCCGACGGGGGTATGGAATCCCGTATTCCGCTCTCCGGAAATCCCCTCTTCGTCATTCATCGGTCGGGACAGGGAGGACACCACCTGCTGCCGCACCTGCTTCACCGGTCGGGCGGCGGTCCGTTCTTTCCGGTCGGCTGCCGGAGCGGCGGTCGTCTGCTTCCCGTTGTAACGGGCCGCCAGCTCGTATGACTTCTCCATCAGTGCCATCTTCTCTTCCAGTGACTGCCCGCCGCCGTCAGGGTGCTCCCCGGACTGCCTCTTTTCCAGATTCTTGATGCGCCGCAGCAGCTCCTTGTCCTGCGGATGGTCGCGCGGCTCATGGATGGTATGGAGCGAGCGGTTCATGTTGCGGTAGGCCTCCGTGGACGAACGCACCGGACTGCGAGGTGTCATGGCTTCCGGTTCCGGGGGAAGCTCCACGTTCACTCCGCCCTGCGCAACACGCAGGGTGTCGTTCCGCTTCCTGTTGAACAGTTCCGACATTTCCTGAAAGGTGTCCTTGCGCTTTCTCTCCTTTTTCGCCAGGGCATCCCGTTCGTAGGCGCTGACTTTGTTGCCCTCCATGCGGGTCTCTTCGGGTGAGGGAATCTCCGTATTGAATCCCAAGCCTTTTCCGGCTTCCTCCTTTTCCTTCTGTGTCGGGCTGTATATCAGCAGAATGGCTCCCGCGAACATCAGGAAAAAAAGCGGGTAGATGACAAACTTCGCACGCCGGCGTTTCTCTTCGGGTGTCAGCGGCTCGTCACCCGACAGTCCCAGCAGTTTCTTTATCTTCTGTATATCCGTTTTCATCGTAGCAGTTGTTTGGATGGATTGGTATTGTCTTCCGGCCGCAAGTCGAGCCGCCAGATATGTTCTATTCTCATCGTCCCGTCGCTCTTTCCCGGACCGGAGAGCGCGGAGACAATCGTGTACAGGCAGGCGACCAGGAACAGAAGGAAGGCGGTGATTGCCACCAGGCTCCGTTGCCTTCTTGTCAGGCGGCGGCAGAACAGCCGTATCCGGCCGTCCGCCCGTCTCAGGCAGGCATATCCTCTTTTCATCGCTCCGCGCTCCTTATGTCCTTGTTCTCCAGGATGGTGAACTGCTCGATGATGAACCCGTTCGGATTGTCGTCCGAGCGCCCTGTGTTCTGGAGCGAGCAGGAGGTGACAAGGCTGCGCTCGGTCACGTTGCTCTCCCTGATGATCATCTGGCGGGCATACGTCGTTGCCTTGTAAGGATAAACGGCGAAATCGCACACCACGCTGTCCACATGCACCACCTGGTTGATGTTGCCCGAAATCAGCCGGTTGTAATAACCCTTCTCGGCAAAGTCCACATAATAGTGGTAGGCGCTCTTGTCCGCCAGTTGCAGGGCGCGGTTGATGTTGTGCCCGATGGCATCCTTCTGGGGCGAGAGCGAGAAGAACAGCTCGTGAAAGCGCCTTACGTGCTCCCTAGCCTCGGCGGGACGGTTCTGCGAAAGGTCCTGCGAGAGGGCCATCATCAGCGACTTGCCGCCGTCCAGCACGTAGATTTTCTCACGCTGCCTTTCGGCGAAGCGGTACGAGCTCCACAGCGCATAGCCGGTGACGAGCGCACAGCAGCCGGTGAAGACCGCCAGCATCAGCCGGATACGGCGGAAGCTGCTTTCAATGTTGGTCAATGACTTGAATTCCATGTATGAATCGTTTCTTTGGATTGATTGATTTTTTCTTTCTCCCGGCGGGATACGTATGGTGCTCCTGGCGACATACGTTAGTGACGGCTTGTTACATACGTTAGTAGCAGGTCGCTACATACGTTAGTCGTGCATGGTTACTAACGTTAGTCGTATCAAGCTGCATACGTTAGTAGCTGTATGCCGCATACGCATCCCGCAAACCGGTCTCTGTTATTTTCCTCTCAGCCGTCCTCCGATATTCCCCAGCACGGAACCGCCCACCCCAGCAGCAAAACTGCCCGCTTTCGTGGCTGTCCGGTTCAGGTTGCGGCTGAAGTTTCCGGCACCGCCCGCCTGCACAATCCAGCCCGCCACCGTCGGAACGGTGAAGTACCCGATAATCCCTATGAGCATAAAAATTATGTACACGCTGTTGGAGTTGTCTATCGAGTAGTCGGGATTGCCCTGCAACTCCAGAATGTCGTTCCGGAGCATCAGCACCTGGAGCTTGGCGAGCAGGGTGCTGAACAGGTCGCTCACCGGAAGCCACAGATAGACGGAGATATACCTTGTGAACCACTGCCCGAGCGTGGACTGGAAGCCGTCCCACACGCTGAAGGCGAACGCCACAGGGCCCAGTATGGAGAGCACGACCAGGAAAAAGGTCCGTACGGTATCTATCAGCAGCGATGCCGCCGCAAATATCAGTTCCAGCAGGCTGCGGAACGCATCACGGATTTTTTTCTCCAGATTGTACATCCCCACTTCCACGTACATGCCCAGCCGCGAGGCGGTGTCCGTGGGTGACCAGCCCAGCTCGTCCAGCTGCCGGTCGAACTCCTCGTCGCTCACCAGGTGGGCGGTCTCGGGATTGCGCAGCATGGCCTCCCGTTCCAGCTCCTCCTTCTGGGCACGGTACTGTTCCATGTCCAGCGTCTGCCCCTCCAGCATCTTGTGCGTGCCCTGCACGATGGGGCTGAGCACACTGTTCAGCGTGCCGAGCACCAGTGTGGGAAAGAGCAGAATGCAGATGCCGATGGCAAAGGGACGGAGCAGCGGATACACGTCTACCGGCTCGGCGCGCGCCATCGACTGCCACACGCGGACGGCGACATAGAAGAGCGCCCCCAGTCCGGCAAGCCCCTTGCCCACGTCCATCATCTCCTCGCAAAGGGGCATCATTTCTCCATACAGGGTCTCCAGTATGGTATGCAGGTTGGCGAAATCTATCGACAAAAGTACCATAGGCTACCAGTATTTGGAGGTTTCATCCCCGTAGAGCCGCATCACGCGGTCCAGGTCGTTCTTCTTCCTGGCCCTGAGATAGCTCACGGCAATGTTCTTGTTCGTATAGTAGCTCACCAGGTTGCGGTAGCGGCGCATCTCGTAGTAGCAGCGGTCCACCACGTCCATACGGTCCTTGTCGGTCATGGAGAGCGTACTCACGTTGATGACCTGCCTGAGGTCCTGCAACACGCCGTTGCTCTCCTCCAGCAGCCGGGCGTAACCGAAGGCGATGGCGTCCAGCTCGCGGGGCGAGAAGTTCCCGTCGTTCATCATCTTCCCGAAGTTGGTCACGTAGATGTCCGACACGTCGCCCACCATCAGGATGATGTCGCGCACCTTGCGGGCGTCCTGTATCAGGTTGTTCACCGCTTTGAGCTGGTCGTAATACCTCTTCGCCTGCTCGTAGATTTTCACCGTCTCGGCGAAGCTCTCGGCCGTATTCACAGCGGTCTTGGAGGTGTGGGCGATGTTGTCCGACATGTTGATGATGCTCTGGGCAAGGTTGCCGGGGTCGGTCACCACCCACTGGGCGTCCGCAGCGGTACCGCACAAGGCGAGCACGGTCCCTATCAGGAGTGACTTCGCTCTCATGGGCGTTCCTCCTTGCGTACATAGTCCCCGTTGGGGGAGAAAGTCAGTACGTCCGTCACCTCGTTGTAGGACACATCGATGCGATAGCCCGTGTTGATGAACAGGTTGCCGTTCTCCTCCACCAGCAGGTAGGTCTTCGGTTTCAGCACGCGTGTCTTGCCGCTGCGGGCGAATACCGTCACCTTGTAGGCTTCTCCTTCCTTATATACCAGCACGTCCGGCTTGCCTTCCACACTAGTCCACGAGCCGCAAAGCTTGTCACGGTCTGTACCGCTCTCCGAGCAGCTCTGTAATATCAGGGCGGCCATGCTTATCAGGCACACCGCCAGTTTCACAAAGGGTCTGTTTCTCATAATCATTCTTGTTTGAAGGTTGATGTTTGTCTCTGTTCTTCCCGTCTCTTCTCCGCCATCCGTCTGACGGCAGCCTCCAGGTCTCCTCCGGATTCTTCCGCCAGCCGCTGCACTTCCAGCTTTTCGGACTCTTCCGTCGAGAACGTGAAATACTCTTCCTCGCTCACTTCCGTGGCATACACCGCCGAATGGGTGCCGCCCAGCCCGATCCACACCTCCCGGTAGGAACGTCCGGGATGGTTCGCCTGGTTGATGGAGAGAATCTGCCCCTTCTCCTTGTCGGTCAGGCCGAGTAGCCGCTGGATATGCTCAAACTTGTTCATGTATTTCCGCTGGTCCAGCAGTATCTTGCAGTCGGAGTTGTTGATGATGGCCTCCTTCACAATCGGGGACGAGATGATGTCGTCCACCTCCTGCGTCACCACCACCGCCTCGCCGAAATATTTCCGGACGGTCTTGAAAAGATACTTGATATACTCGCTCATGTTGGCGGACATCAGCGCTTTCCAGCATTCTTCTATCAGTATCATCTTACGGACACCTTTCAGCCTGCGCATCTTGGCGATGAAGGTTTCCATGATGATCAGCGTCACCACCGGAAGCAGCACCTTGTTACTGCCGATGTTGTCCAGCTCGAACACGATGAACCGCTTGTTTGTCAGGTCCAGCTCCTTGTCGGAGTTCAGCAGGAAGTCGTAGTCGCCTCCCCGGTAGAAAGGCTCCAGCACGTTCAGGAAGCCGTCAATGTCGAAATCCTTCTCACGTACCCTCTTCTCCTCAATCATCCGGCGGTAGTCAACCGACACGAACTCGTAGAATCCGTTGAAGTCCGGCCTGACGCTGCGGTCCCCCGATATTTTCCGGATATAGGCGTTCACCGCGCCCGACAGCGCCACCTCCTCCGCACGTGTGGGAGCCTCGTCCTCCCGTTTCCACAAGGTCAGTATCAGGGTCTTGATGCTCTCGCGCTTCTCCACGTCGAACTGTCCGGAGTCGGTGTAGAACGGGTTGAAGGATATCGGGTTGTCCTCCTCGTACGTGATGTAGATCCCGTCCTCTCCCCGGGTGCGGTCATGGATCATGTGGCACAGCCCCTGGTAGCTGTTTCCCGTATCCACCAGCAGGATATGCGTGCCCTGCTCGTAATAGTTGCGCACCAGATGGTTGGTAAAAAAGGACTTGCCGCTGCCGCTTGGCCCCAGGATAAATTTGTTGCGGTTGGTGATGATGCCGCGCTTCATCGGAAGGTCGGAAATATCCACATGCACCGGGATGCCGTTCTGCCGGTCCGCCATGCGGATACCGAACGGGCTGGGCGAGTTCCGGTAATTGGTCTCCCCGGCAAAGAGGCAGACCGCCTGCTCCAGAAAGGTGTAGAACGACTCTTCGGCGGGAAAGTCGCCCGCATTGCCGGGAATGCCCGCCCAGTAGAGCACCGGGGTATCGACGGTGTTGTACCTCGGCGTGCATTCCATCATGGCGAGCTGGCTGCCCGTATCGTTCCTGATACGGCGGAACTCGTCCGCATCCTCGGCCCAGGCGATGACGTTGCAGTGGCACCTGACGGGCAGCAGCCCTTTGGCGTGCGCCTCATCCAGGTACATTTCCGTCCACTCCTGGTTCACCGCGTTGCTCCGGCTGTATTTCGACAGCGAGAGCATGTTGCGCGAGTTCTTCTCCATCATTTGCAGGATCTCCTGCGCGCTGTCGATGAACACATATTGCGAATAGATATGGTTGCACGACAGTAGCAGCCCCACAGGGGCGGCAAAGGACAGCCGGCAGTCGCTCTTGTCGGTGGACATACGCTCGTAGCGCATGTCGGTGGAGAGCTTGCCCGGCAGGTCCTCCGTGTCCGAAAGTGTGTGCAGGCAGAGCCGCTTGTCACCGATACGCATCCGCCCGGGCTTGAGGCAGATGTCCTGTAGCACGGCGGTCCCGTCCTCCAGCGAGAGGGAGAAATACTTCTCCACCAGGCCGGGATGTTCTTTGGTGCCGGTCACCTCGTCCGTCTCCAGGCGGCGCAGCCTTACGTGCCCGGAATCGTTCATGATGCGCTCAAACTGTTCCACCGCCTCAAGGAAACGCTCCGCCGTCTCCTTGTCGGTTATCTCCCTGGGCAGCAGGAAGCCGCGGCAGAGGGTGCTGAAGTCACTCTGCCGGTGGTTGCGCTCACGGGTGGTCTTCGTCAGGTACAGGTAGCATCTGTGGTTCAGGAAGGGCCTTTCGTTGAAGTGCCGCTCGTAGCTGCGTGCAAGGAAGCTCTGTTCCTCCCCGCCGGTTTTCGGGCGGTAGGTCTCCTTGACGAACCAGTCCTGCTTGCACACCACGCTGTGTTCGGGCAGTACCTTGATGGCTTTTATCCAGGAGGCGTGCATGGCCTCGTACTCGTCCGCCGTCACCGTGTACAGTTCGGGCAACTCCACCTCGAAAGCCACGGTCAGGTCGGCATCCTTGCTCACGATGCAGCCGTTCTCCACCGACAGCAGGGGGAACTTGCGTTCCAGCGTTTCCGCTTTCAATACATTTCTCATGGTTGTTTCTTCTTTCTTTTCGTGAATAATCTGAAAACTCTTTTGCGGTGAATCAGATAACGCGGGTGCCGTTTCCCGGCCAGCAGCTTCATCAGCCCGTATTCACCGTAACGGGCATTCAGCCGGAACGTCACCCATACCAGCAGACCGCCGGACACAATTCCGAAAGGAATGCATATCCACTGATCCACGCCTGCCAGATAGAGGATGACCACCGCAAGGAGCACCGCCGTCAGCCCGCCCGCGAAGACGAACAGGTATTGCGACTTGAGCCCCTTGAACTCGACGGAATTGCCCGCGCCTTTGTTTACCGGATACTCCATGCCTTTAGAGGAAGAAGGAACGCAGGATGGTGGCGGCCACGATCAGGAAGATACACGCGAAGAACCAGCTGGCGGCGGTCTTCGAGGTGTCGGGGTCACCGCTGGAGAACTTGCCGTAGGTCTTGATGCCGCCCACCAGTCCCAGCACGGCGCCGATGGCGTAGCACAACTTGGTAGCGGGGTCGAAATACGAGGTCATGAGGCTGGTTGCCTCGTTGATACCGGCAAGGCCCTGGCCCTGCGCGAAAGCGTGGGCGGCAATCACCGCGCACACCATGGAAAAAAGGATTCTTCTCTTCATTGTCGAATCGTTTGGGTAAGACATAAATTTGAATTCGACGGCGAAGATAAATGGGGTTAACAAGCTATGGTTCAGCGGTGTCATTAGATGGCGCTATATGTCATCAGATGTCTGTTAGACTAGTAGCAAACAATATATATCAACTATAATTTGAATAGTAATAAGCATAACATTTTTACCAAAGTAACCAACATTGAAAAGTTACTGACTCCTGCCATACATAATTTGTCCGACAGTGAGATAGTGTATTCAAAAGGTATGCGCCTGCTTACCAAGATGTCCGACAGGACACTCTTAAGACGCCGCAATGACGGTTCATTGCCTTTTCACTGTAACATAGGTATATTTATGCCGTCCAGTTCCTCGACCATGAACTTATTCTGCAAGAACTCAGTTTAGTGGTTATGGACTGATTCAAACTCTACTTCCTCCCCCGAAGGAATATACGTTTGTCGGAACCGTGAAATATTGCCATAATGAACTATACGCTTTAAATAGTTTTCTATTTGCAAATCACTCCACTTCAGAGTCCCATCAGCATTTCTTTCTTTTCGCAATGCTATAGCTAATAATGAAAATTCATTTTTGAGTGAAGTGTAGAATATTCCCTTGTCATCCGTGTTGATGCTAACCAACATTGAATGATTCCCCTCTTTTTCATCTATGGAATGGAAATGGAAGATTGGATGCTGATCGTATCTATTGAATCGACCTATCCGCAGATTGGATGTCGGATTGGTTTCAATCACTATTCCCTGCTTCTCTAAATTCCAAAGAATGGACTCTTGTACTTTGGCGACATCAGTAGCAAATGAAAGAGGAACTTGAATCACCGTCACTTTTTTTCCATTTCGATTGCAACATTCTGAATGATTATAATGCTTCCATAAATTAAATACTCTCTGTGGAGCAACAGCTGCAGAAGTTATTGGAGACCATTTGAAATAACAACCTCCAATATCCTTAGGCTCTTCAGAATTGTCTATCCAATCACCTCGCATATTCATGCTTTGTTGATAGTCGTTCATGTCAGATGAAATTGTCGAATAACCAAGCTCCGAAGATAATATGGAAAACTGACAATCAATCAGTAAGAGAGTCTCGGGGTTAAGGCTTATATTGTTGGATGCAGCTGTGTATTTAAGCCACACAAGATTGTCAAGCAGTGTTTGTTTTGGAATAATGATATAATGATGTCGTTCTTCATAAAAATCAAATGGATTTACTCCCAAAGCCAGTGCATGACCGATACGGCATCCTGCGGAATAATTCATGAAATGTATCGTTTCGTCCACTGCTCTCAGTCCATCCACAACATCATAGAAGTCCTCTCCGACATGGTAGGTAAAGTTGGTCAATCCGTGTAATTTTGCATAACGAAAAAAAGGGGCGAACACTTCAGGTGGACATCCGAGTTCCGAACCGGCTGCGTCAAGTCCTATCAAATGTGGACCATTACCCATAGAATACTCTCCAATTCTATTAATGATTTGGTTCATTTGTTTTTTTAGTGTTTTCCGTAAATCAGCATGTCGACATGTGAATTCATTCTTCTGTTTATCTACCCCCTTTACTAAAATAGAGCGATTAAGGTTATAGATGGATTGTCATTACGTTTGAAGGAAATACGGAATCTCCAAATATGGCTTGCCTATAATTCATCTTACGCACGCTTCTTATGTTATTTGGGGTAACTCGCGCTTCAAGATTGAATCTCTTTTTGTCTCCGCAAGAAGTCTGCACAGCATATCTATAGGTAATCTCCCTAAAAGCTTTTTCCCATTTTTCTTCTTCTGTGTCCAAAGTCGAAACCTTTTCATGGTCATAATCTTGAAAATTCACAAACCCCCTGAGGTTATTGGTTTGTACAAATTCTCGACGCACTTTGCATTTAATTATCAGATAGAGAAGCATAAGATCCGCATTCTCTCTTGCCCCATGTTCGTTATCGAAAAAACTTTTAAACCATTGATAAAGGAAATTTCTCTCACCATGATGTACCAAATAAGGAGAAGAAGGGACATCGCTGATAAAATCCCGTGCATCAATAGCATAATCTATCTTTATTCCATTACTCGTTTCAAGGGCGTTCTCTAAAAATGTAGCAATGAGAGGATTTAGTGATTCCAATTTATTATAAATCGAATCTTCAGACTCAAGCATCTCTTCAACCATAACGCGGGTAATGGGACAAGCGTCCTCATTCTCGGTAACTGACGCCCATAGCATTGCTCGAACAGTAGCGGCAATCACCGCCCAACAAGGAAGTGGATAATGGTTGTTACCCGCTCTGCTTATGAGGTCGTAGTCTTTCTTTGCACTTGATATCCAAAAAGTTCCTTTGTCCTTTTTTCGTCCCGGCATGTTCATTAATCTCAGCCAATTGAATTCGAACACATCGGTGGCTGCATTGATATGCGAATGTGTGTCAGACAACTCTTCATCAAGAATCGCATTAAGTCTCAGATTGTCGTGTTCAAGTACCATCGGCCACAAAAAGCGTTTTCTTTTGATACGGCATAGCGTATCATACCGTGCAAGCAATGGAAGAACCAATATATCCTCACCCACCTTAAGCGAAAGAGTACGCCATCTCAACAATTCGTTGAATCGAACAGTAGGATTGTGCAGACCGGCAAGATTAAGCACATGCTTTGAGAATTCTGTCATCAATAATAAAATGCGATTAGTCAAAGAGGATGTTTCCGGACTAATACCAAATTCAGCATCCGTACACCATGTATCATTAATCACTTCAGAAAGCAACGAGATATCTGTTTGAGTAAATGAAACATCCTTTCGTTTTATGATGTCTATCAGTATCTCGTTGATATCTATAGAGTCATCTTTTGTGATGTAATTCCCCATCAATTCAATTGGGAAATCGTACAGTAAACCTTCAATTGTATTTCTGATTAGATCCATTTATCAAATTCGGTAAAAACTTATACTTTCTTTGGATTTTGATAGTTGAAAAACTATTACTACTTCGTTGGCTCTCCGTTTGGTTCATTTTCATTCATGCCAACTTGCTGTATTTCTGTTTGTTGTAATATTTCAACCTGTTCAGGTCTGTTAGAAACCATTATATCTTATTGTATAAATTCTTTATTATATTTCTGTATAATAATCTCTTCAGCTTCTTCTTTGGTATAATTTGTACCATCCAGTTTGTCGGGTACCCATGACTTCAATTGATCGTCATCCATCTTACTAAAGTAGGGGATAGTCTTCAATTTTTCCCTAATAGTCATGGGGATTTGTGCCCTGCGGATTGTTTTTAGAATTTCTTCCAATGAAAGATTATCAGGAGATTTTAGCTCTATATTGAATATTGAATCGAAAATACTTTTACATTTACTCCAAATATCTGCCTCTTCATCAGGATTACCCCTTTCCTTCTTACCCAATATGTTAGACAACAGTTCACTGATAGGTTCAAGAAAATGAAAAGTAATTTCATCTTGTTCTCCATCAGACGATGTCTTTTGGGTTTTCATTCCACTATTTTGAATTTTATTGTAAAAGGTTACAAATTCCTGTTGTGCCCCCTCATGTGTGGTTTTACGTTGTGATACTATTATATCTCTCACTGAAGTGAGTACTTCTGCGTTTCGAATAATGCTATCAGATAGGAGTCTATGCATCTGTGTACGCTCATTATTGTCCTTATAATTTATATATTGTCGAGAAACTGAACTTTTTTCAGTAATTTTGTGAAGCAACGAACCAGGATGATTAAAGATGAAACGATAAAAGTCATCGTTGACATAATAAAACTTCTTGTATGTAAGTTCCAGGTTTATCATATTGCCAAAAATCGACATGATGTCAAAGAGGTAATAGCCGGTAGCAGGATAAAATGTTCTATAATGGCATGCTTCAACATTATGACGCAAGAAATCCAATGTTCTCACTAAACTGATCGAATCCTTTGTTTCTGCTTTCTTTTGCGGCACAGCACATTTCGTAGTAAGAATGAAAAACTCAGCTGTATTAAGTTGGGCGTTGAATTCTTTTACCTTCTTATTCTCTTCATCTGTCTTATTCTCTTTTTTCTCTAAATCCTCTATTTCTTTAAAACCGCCCCTTAACTCAGATAAAAAGCCGTTTAGTTCCTTACCACTGATAATTCTTATATCATAAGCGACTTCTTTTGAGGGTTTAGGAATAAAATCTCCCGGACAATAAGTGAAATAGCTGCCTCCTGTGAGAAGTTGCAATTTATTTGAGTGATCAAATCTCCTATCTATAATAGTGAGTCCTTTTTCTTCATCGTTAGTTTTAGGATAGACCATTCCTTCAAGTTCAGTAACTTGATCGTATGCTTCATAAAGTTTTATTGAATAGAGACTTTTAAGAAAAAAGAGAAGCGCATTATCGTTTTCACTCAAGACTTCACGCTCAAGTATAGAAAACAGATAAAAGAGGTCCCCCGCAGTAACATTATAACCAAAATTGTCAGTAGCACATATGCTTTTAAGCATTATGGTTTGTGGAGTGGTATCAACCTTAGAGGATTCTGATTTTGAAGCAGAAATATTAGCTTCAGTATCCTCTATTTGATAATCATCCTCTGTCTGTTCGTGATAATCTTTTTTCAATTGTTCCTCAAACCTTTTTGAGAGAATCGCGATTACTTCCTTGTTAAACGAAGTTCCGTAATCAAAAGTCACAAGACTATCAAGTTTGTTTTGAGTACTAATGTCAAATCGTTTTTTCCAAACTGTGAACAAATAGAGCTTGAACATATTCTTGTTTGTCTCCAAAGCATGCTTTTTTGTCAGTTCCCTTGAATCTGGAATTTCTTCCATTGCAGCGAGTAAAGCGATGAGGTTAAACAAGTCTCGAAGATTGTTCGGAACAATCGGAGATATGCTATCAGCCGGATTATAAAAAAGATAACGAGTCCTATTGTATATTAATTCAAGTACTCCCTTTTTCATACTCTCCATCGTCATGATACCACCATTGCTTGTTGGCAACTCCAATTTAACTTCAGCAAGGCTGTAGGCTTTAGGCATCTCCACACGACTGTTCACTGGAACCTAACTTGTTGATATATTTTTTTGCCATTTCGGCTATCTCGTCAAAGTTGAATCCATTTGAATCTGAGGCTTTTCCTATATTAGGATTTTTTATTGTCGCCGCGAAAGCATTTTCCACCACATACTGTAACTGCTCTATTTTCAGACTGAGGAACACCACACATTGCGGTACGCACAGATACTTTCTGATTTGTTCACACATTCTGTATGCATAAGCGATATTCAGATCAATGTCATCTATGGGGACAATCAAAATGTCAGCCCCCATAAAGTTTAGATACTCTTTTACCAATTCGGCAATCTGATCACGTAATGTAATACCAGTGGCAAGTACCGCCAACCGATGTAAGTCGTTCATCGAGTCTATATCATCTTTTTGCAGAGTCAAAAGAGATGCATTCACTCTCGAAAAAGTTTCCAGCAGCTTGTTCTTTTTTCCATAATCAACCTTGCATTCTTCCTGCTTCCGACGATAGCTATTATATAACTTCCCGATAGTAATTTGAAGGATGTTGTGCGAGTCATCGAAAAAAGAAGGGTCAGTAACTTCTACGACTGAACATTTGGTATTAGCAAGATCCTTGCATCCTATTTTATCCACATACGAATATGCGTCAGATTTCTCTTTAACCTGTTCAATAATTCCTTGTGTCGTTGTCATACACGATGTTTTTCCTTCTCCTCGATCCCCGCAGAAAGCCACGCATTTAAGGGTTTCACTCTCTTTATCGCGAACAAAGGCATTCGTCAGTCTAAGAGCTTGCACATATTGGTCACGGAAAATAGAATCGTCAAATCCAGCATTTTCCTTTACAATTCCTCTTTCTTGGCCAAATTTATATCTCAGTATCGGCATAATTATGATAGTTTAAGTATTCCTGTATCAATTTCTTTTTAGTACATGACAAAAATTGAAATTATTATTTCTAAATATCCAAATCTCAAATAGTTTTTTCTAACTATTGATATCTAGCAATTTAAAAGAAAAGTTTGTCGACTTTTCTCCATAAGAACTACTAAAAGATCCAAGGACTTAGTCAAAGTTAACCAAATTCTTCCGATTATGCAAGAGCATTTCGGAAATACAATGAATCTGGCACGCATAAAGTTGATGACATACGTAATCAATACCTTTTGCATTGTCCAGACTGTCAGTCTTCATAAGTTGGTCGCAACCATACCTACAACCGTGAAACGGGATTCCAATATGCGAAGGTTTCAACTCTTTTTTGCAAAATACGCCCTCAATCTTTACCTTATAGCAAGGATGATTTTCAGGATGTTGACACGGTTGAAGGCTGTGGTGTTAGCTTTTCCTGCCGTTTCGAGCATCCATGTATAGCAGTCCTCAATGAACGTTTTTTCAAGTTCATCAATAGCTATATCTTCAATGTTCTTTTTGGTTTTCATGAAAAGCAAAAGGCTTTTGTAGTCAGCAACCAGTCCACAGTAGGTGCTTTCCGCTTTTCCTTTACCTATCTTTTCCTTATACGATTCAAGTTGTTCTTTGAAAAGTGCCATAAGCGTGTGATAGTCTTCACCAAAACCAACGTAACGGTTATAGACTTTCTTGGCTGTAACGAAACCATCATGGTCGCAAATATACTGATAGTGCTTGGCAATTTGCGCCTTGATATTATCAAGTTCCTAATTAAGAGTAGGGGCTTCTTCGGATTTACCTTTTGCCCAGTTGATTTTAACATCGCACAACGTAAAGGATACTTCTTTCTTACAACTGAAACCTGCCTGAGTTCCATTGATGGTGATATGCCCCATAACAGGTGCCTTATCGTTTTTACAAACTGCTTTTTCTGTGTAAAATAACACTTTTAATATACTTCTATAACTCAACTTTTTTTGTTACAAATTTATTAAAAATCAGTACACTGTATTCATCTTAGGGGATTTTGGAGGTGAGTTACGATTTGGTAACGTAACTCCCTCCAAAATATGCTTTCCTTTGCTTTCTTTCCCCATCCTCGCTAAAAAAATCAAAAATATATTTTATAACTATTTGATTTTTTTTAGTATGGTTGCGTTGTTTTTTGTGTGCCTTTTTTGAAACACTAAGTTTCACAATAATAGAACAACTGACTTTCAGGATATTGTGGATTAATAAAACGTATTAAAATGAACCTGATTTACAACACCTGATTCCGCAGGAAGAAAGTGATAAGAAATAAAATCAGACAGACCGTTTTTTTATTTCAGCCTGCAAAGTTCGTCCCGTGCCTGTCAGGATTGAGCAAGGCCGGGCCCTTGCGGGTTTCCGAAAAAATCTTCCGCGCTCCGCTTGCGGTATTTTTCCGGAAAGCCTTGCACAATCCGGCACGGCACGGTATGGCAGGCAGGAAATAAAATATCGGCTCACGAACCGGTGGAATGTTTAACAGAATAAAAAAGATGATTATGGCCAAAACAAGAGTTGTAAATATCCGCAAGGAAACTTGTGACGTGTACATAGGCAGAGCAGGACATGGTAAGGACGGTTATTTCGGAAATCCGTTCAGGTTGGAAACAACAATGGCAAGAGGCAGCACACTTGACCGTTACAGGAAATACTTTTATCATCGTCTGGGTACGGATGACGAATTCCGCAAACGGATCGGGAAATTGCAGGGCAAGACATTGGGATGTTTCTGCAAGCCGAATCCTTGCCACGGAGACATCATTAAAGAATATCTGGACCGGCTGACTGAAAATGCTGATGAAGTAGTCATCGGGCAGATTCATTGGAAAGGATGTGCCTATCCCGTCAGAGAAATAGATACCAGCAACCGTATATTCAGGGTATCAGTGGAGAGCCTGCGGGACGAAATGATAAACGATATGCGTAACGGCATATATGAGACAATGGAAGCGTGCGAAGAGATTGACGGTTACTGTACCGATGAAGAATTGTGTACGCTATCGGATGCCGAATTGTATAAAATGTATTGTTGAAACAAATTGTAATAAAAAAATTATGAAAAAAAGAAGCAACTTCACACCAATGGAAAGATTCCATAAAATTCTTATCGGGCACGGTCTGAACGCGATGAATGGTGGGGATTAACCATATCCGCATTTTCTTAGATGGTAAAAAACTCTTCGACTACTATCCTCTGAGAATGAAACTGTTTGATTACCACAACTGGTACCAGCTAACCTATCCGTCTTTTCTTGAAGGTGTGGATAAATGGGAAACGGAACTTGACGGAATCATCAAAAAATTAATGATATCACTGCAATAAGTATTCCGGTTACGAAAGAAAACAATAACACAACGCTCGTTTGGGACAACATTCCTGAATGAGCGTTTTTTCATTGGTCAAGTGTAATGAGAAGCCAAAAGTAGCACTCTAAGGGTTGATGCAACTGGTTCCATTATATAATAGAGATTGTTTTTTAGATATAGTTTATACTCTATTGTCAAAATACGGAAAACAAAGAAAAAAGCAAGACCTTGACGAAAAGGCTTTTTTGACATATAAAAGTTAAAAAATACTATCTTCACCCCATAGCAATCAACTGGTTATTAATCAACTCATAATAATGCCCATGACGGGCGCACAATTCGTCATGGGTACCCTCTTCGACAATCCTGCCTTTATGCAGAACGACTATCTTGTCGGCATGACGGATGGTGCTTAACCGGTGGGCCACTATCAGGACCGTCCTTCCTTTGCAGAAATCCAGCAGATTCCCGGTAATGATTCTTTCATTGTTGGCATCCAGCGAGTTGGTAGCCTCATCAAGAAACACGAACGAAGGGTCCTTATAGAGCGCACGGCGATAAAGATACGCTGTTCCTGTCCCGGCTCAGCCCCACGCCTTCAGCCCCCACCCATCGTCTGGTATTTCTAGGGCAGTTTCTCTATGAACTCTTCCAGGTTGGCCTGACGGGCGGCGGTCCGGAGACGTGTACGGTCTATATGCTTGTCCTCCACTGCTATATTCCTTGCCAGAGATTCGGAAAACACATGGCTGTCTTGCAGCACTACGCCGCAGCTGTGCCTCCACGATGTCATATCATAATCCTGCAAGGGAGTGTCTCCCAGGAAGATATTTCCGCTTGTAGGAGCAAAATAGCCCAGCAACAGTTTGACAAGGGTGGTCTTTCCGCTTCCGCTTGCGCCCACGATGGCGGTGGTACGTTGTGCCGGAATGGTCAGCGTTATGTCATCCAGCACCTTGGCTTTGCCATGCAGGTTATATTTAAAATCCAGGTGTTCAATCCGGATATCCTTTCGGGAAATCTCCGGCTGTTCCGGTATCTCTTTCCCCGTTCTTTCCTCCGCCTTCCCATGAATCGCGCTGATACGCTCGATGCTTAGCCGCACATTCTGGAAATTATAGAGAAACTGCATCAGTTGTTCAATCGGGATGTTCAACTGCCCGATAATGAATTGCACGGCAAGCAGCATACCCAAAGTCATCTCCCCTTCAATGACAGCAACGGCGGCAATGACCGTCACAACCAGGTTCTTGGACTGGCTGATAAATATCCCGCCTGTCTGCTGGAACTGTTGCAGGCTCAAAGACCTCATCTGGATGTCAAGAAGCTCCTTTTGCAACGCCTCCCATTCCCCGGCGCGCCTTCCCTCGCCGCCTTGCAGCTTTATCTCCTGCATGAAAGTAAGGAGTTGGTATACCTTGTTGTTGCTGGCCGACTGTTTCTCGAAAATCATATAGTCAAACAACTTGCGTTTATGCAGGAAACACATGGTCCACAGGCCGTAGCCGATACTTCCCGCCAGAAAGACAAGGAACAGGAAGCTGTTATATGAAAACAGGACGCCCATGAATATGCACAAGACCATTACCGAGAACAAGACGGAGAGAACCTGTCCGGTAAGAAAATCCTGCACCCTGCGGTGATCGACGATACGCTGCAAAAGATCCCCGGTGGTCCTTGTCTCGAAGAATGAAATCGGCAGGCGGAACAGTTTGGCGAAGAAGTCGGTTATCAATGATATATTGACATGCATCCCCACAAACAGCAGAAGACGGTTGCGGACAAACTCCATGGCGGCAGAACCAAGCACAAGCACCAGCTGGCCGCCGAGAATCAGATAGACAAGCGGGATATTTTTATGACCGATACCTTTGTCGACCATCATTTGCGCAAGCAGCGGAAGCACCAGCTGTACGAGACTGCCGACAAGCAGGGTCAAGGCGACCGATGCAAATGCTTTTTTATAAGAAGCTATGTACCTCCATAAAAAACGGAAAGGGGACGGGACTTTTGGTTCCATGCCCGAAGAGAAGTCATAAAAAGCCTGTGTGGGTTCAAGTAACAAGGCGATTCCCTGTTCCCCGTCTCCCGCCCAACGCTTCAGGAAATCTTCTTTCCGGTATATGACCGTCCCTTTGGCCGGATCGGCAACATGATACTTATCCTTATGAATCCTGTACAGGACGACAAAGTGATTACGCTCCCAATGAAGGATACAGGGACACCATCCGGCCTGCAATTCGGACAGACCGACCGATACGGCGAATGTCCGGAATCCCAGGTCCTCCGCCGTCTCGCGAATGGCCTGCAAGGAAACCCCGTCAATCATGCAGCCGCATTGCTCGGAAAGAAAGTCAAGGGCATATTCCTTTCCGTAATGCTTGCAGACCATACGGAGACACGCCGCACCGCACTGCATGGAGTCATGCTGGTAGGACACCCTGAACCTCATGGGGCGACGTCTTGTTGTTCCTTGACGTAGGCATGGAAAGCGCCGAGCGTTATGTCATTCGCCTGGAAATACATACGTTCCATCTGTTCCAGAATTTCCGGATAATACTCCTTGATATACAGCAAGTCCTCTATCTGTTTCTCCTGTGCGTGCCGCAAGCTCCTGCAAATGGAACGGTCAGGTTCCTGAACCGCACCGTTCTTGATAAGCGCGGCGGTGCAGAGGGTACAGAAGCGGCCGGCCCAGCAGGAACGGCAGGACGGGCTGTCTGTCTTCTCAAAAAAATCACGGTACATTTGCCGGACGGCGGTACGGTTGATGCCCGAGTTCACCTCACCGACAGGCATGGAGAAATCCGACCGTTCGCAGAGATGCAGGTTGCCGTATGTGTCAAGCAACAGATTGGTACGCCCGATATAGCATGAATTGAAATATCTGGCTTTGTGTGAGGGTGCGTCACCGACCTTGGTCAGAATGGCGTACACATACCGCAGCCATGCGCTGATCAGGGGGTCACGAAGAATATACTGGTACCGTTCCTCCGGAGAGAGGCCCTTTTCATAAAGTTCCTTGATCCGCTCCCGGATATTGAACTGCGCCAGTTGCTTGTCCGTCTTCTTGCTTTCACTGTAATCACTGAATTCCAGGTAGGAAAACTGACGGACCCCGCCATAACAACCGTTCAGGCTACGCCCCTCAAAGTATCTGCCGACTTTGTCATGGTCGTATTCGGGAGCCAGCACGGCCTGTATGTGTACATGGTTCAGCAGGTACTCTTCCGAAACCTCACGGATCATGTCAAGGGCACGCTCCACCACCGTTCCTGTACCCTGCCCGTTTTTGAACACGCGGTACTTGTCATTCTCCTCCGGCGGACCGTCGAAGCTGATGGCGAGAGTGAAATGATACCGTATAAAGAATTCCACCATCTCCCGTGTCAGCAGCGTGGCATTGGTCGTTATGTGGTATACGACCTTCTCCGCAGGTATATGGTGTTCCTCCCAAGGAAGCGAGAGCACATATTTCACCAACGGTTCCAGCAGGGAAAAACGCAGAAGCGCCTCTCCGCCGTAGAAACTGACGGCGGGAGGATTCCGTTTCAGGAACAGTGTCCTGTGTTCCGGTTCCACCTTGCGGAAAATACGTGTGTATTCATGGAAATAATCCGAAATGGCTTTCCGCGCATCCTCCTCTTTCAAGTGATGGGAGGCGTGCATTTTTCCTTGTCCGCGTTGCTCGTTGATTGTATAGGGGCAATACCTGCAACGCAGATTGCAGGTATTGGTCATCTCTAGTGTCAGTTTTTTGGGAATGGCTTCCTCCTCCCATTGTTGCCATAACTGTTCCTCACCACGCATTCCGGAAGGTGTCCTCGCTTCCAGGGGACCCGGAAGCAGGATGCCGTTTCCGTTAAGACGGGCGATGAAAGCGGCGGCACCGGAAGGGAAGGAGGCCGGGCAAGGCTCTCCTTCAGTAGTTCCATACGACGCCATGTATTCACAGACAAGGTTCTTCTCAGTCTCGGACAGCGACAGGAACATGTTCGCTCTGCCGTCATATAAATAACAGGACGCCCCGTCAACTGTGAACAATTTGACCAGGGGAAACTTATTCATTTTTTGTTTTTCCATAGTGGCTAATCTGTTTACAAAGCATCGTACAATGCAGGAATCAATCCCAGTCTCTTGACCACCAGTTGAAATCTACACCGAAAGCGGAGTCATCGGTATAGCAACCGCAGTAGCATACACACTCTTCAGACCCGGCGGCTTTCCCGCCTTTCGTCTTTTCCAACTGTTCCGAAGTGACCGTCTTGTCTTTCAGGTCTTCCGGACGGATACCTAGTTTGGCAATCTGTTTTCCCATAGCCTTTAAAATTGGAGTTAGTTCATACTTGCAACATTTCACTCCTTTAAAATATTGCAATGCTGATATAGCTTACCGGTTATTCAAATCCCATAGCCGCGATACTGACATTCGTTTTTCCTGATAAATCACGGCTCTATAATTCATTTTTGCAATCTGTCTCAAATATACAGATTCCATTCAAGAACACAATATTTTTCTTAAAAAAAAATAGGATAAACGTAATGAATTATTTTTCATTAACATCTTAGCTTCTATATGATTCCGGAAAGGAATCCGTCACCAACCGAACAATCAAAATATATGGACATTTAAAGAACCAGGCATGACAAAGGAACCGGGAACAGGCAACCATGATAGCGGTACAAGGCAGGTGCTTCCAAAGCCTCTTCCTTTCGTTTCGGACTGACTGCCGCCGGGTTCAGAGAAACTGTCTCCAGGCATGTTCCGGCTGTCCTTCATTTTTCTTTCTTTTCACCGGCAATACATTTCCATCATTGCCGATATATTGGTCCATCAGCTCCTCAATCAGGCTTTTATTCTCCACCTGGGATGAAATCAGTTCAAACATATCCGTTTCCCGGATGGCATGCAAGGTGACGGCAGCCCGGCGTTTTTTCTCCTCGTTCATTTGGGCGCCATCCAGATTAAGCAGCACATCGCCGGCATTGAGCAGGTCATCGGACGTGATTACCGGAGTGATACCTTCCGTGCCGGGAGCCTGTTCGTCCAGCCTTTTCCTGTTCCTCTTTCAACAGTCTCATCTCTTCCAGAGGGAGCCCGCACTCCACCTCATTCTCCGGCACCGCCTCTTCCTCTCCGAGATAATCGTTCCCGGTTTCCAACGGCTGGCTCATGTAGGGGGCGGCAAACGTACCCGCGTTTTCGTCCAGATAGACAAATCGGGTAGCCCCCATCACATCACCCGGTCCTGTACCGCACGATGTTCCCTCTTCCTCCTTCTCCTTTTTCCCGGGGGTATAGAGCAGCCCGCAAATCTTACGGATCCGTTTTTTCTGATTCCATAACTTGTATAACAAGTAGCCGGCACAGCCGATCCTTACTGACAAATAAACTATTTCTTCCATTCCAAAGGGTTTTGATTTGCTTCCTGGTTATATATTTCATTGATAACATCCTGATATCTTTCCAGGTGGTCGGACAGGACACTGCCTAAAAACATGGGAACTGACATATCCGGCGCAATGACAGGCAATAATTTGGCAACAGTCCTGTACAAAGCATCGTGAATATAGGTCTGCCTTCTTGAACCGGACAGTCTCTCTTTCAGAAACCGTTGCCGGTATTCATCCGGGCCGGACGCCTCATCCGTGGATTTTCTTATCTGCTGTTTGGGAGAACCGGCGGAGTTCTTCTCCTGCTTCTCCTGGGAAGGGGCAGGCCGGCTTATTGTTTCCGGAGCCTCAGCGGGAGAAACCATTTTGTCCAATGCTGTTACATCCCCGGCCATCATACGTTTCAATGCCTCCTCATCCACCTGGTAATCCGTTCTTCTTTTGGTAGCCATGATTGTTCTTATTGAAGTTTCAGTATGGTTTCTATCTCTGTTGCCAGCAAGTCCAAATTGCTGCCCCTCAATGCGGAAGGGGTTGGAGGGAACAAGGTGCTGCGAAAGAAAAATCCCTTCATCCCGAAGTCTTTATTGTAGCGCTCCGCACTGGGAATGACGGTTTCCATCGCCGGCAATTTCAGCGAGCGGAAAATTTCAGTGTAGCTGTTATACAGGTCTTTGGATACACGTTTGTCCATCCGGTTCCAGAACATATAGATGCCACGCAAGGGCACATCCTTATGACGGTGCATGTATTCCCGGATGGCAAGGACAAAAGCCATGCTGCTCCGCATAACCATTCTTTCCTGTGTGACGGGAGTGAATACATAGTCCATATTGATTACGGACCGGAAGACACCGGGCACATTCACAGTTCCGGGAAGGTCAAAAAGGACAAGGTCATAGTCCAGTCCCGATTTCTCAAGGAAACGGCCGGCAGTTTCCCGGGCTTCCTCCGGAGTGGAGTTCAGGATGCTGTAGGCTTTCCTCCCGCTTGTCCCGAACTGTTCCACCAGCTGGTTTTGCAAATGCACGTTCTTTTCAATGGTCCCCACTTCCCAGTCCCGCATGGTGCTGATACTGTGCTGCGGATAATCGCAATCCACCACAAGCACGTTATATCCCTTCAGGTAATGGAAGTAACTGGCGAACAAGACGGTGAACGTGGATTTTCCCACACCGCCCTTCTGGTTGCTCAAAGCGACAAATAAAGGTTCCTTCTTCATAGGCTTGAATTTAGAGTGTATAATTTGGTTTCATATCTGTCCGGTTCTGTTTTTTCTGTTTCATTACATGACAACGCATCTGTCGGTATATGGCAATGACGCACTGCCTGCCCGCTTGCATGAATACATTGCGTACCCTATTGCACCAATGTATTGCCGGTTACCGGAGGGTATTGCCATATAAGGTACATTGCATTCATGTGATACGGAGTCCAATGCAACCCGTACTGTATTGCATTCATGCAATGTAATCCGCCATGCAGGATCACCGTGCAACATGTATGGCAATGTACCTACAGGGATGATATTGCATCCGTGCCATGTACCGCCTGTGGCAGGCAAGCAATACACCTTACAGGACAATGTTCCAATGTATGCCCTCATGCACTGTGCCAAAAGTAGCGGCTATTTTTGAGACTTCCGCCAACATTTCCCCGGCCTGACATCAGATGTCGTCAGATGTCATCAAACGTCATATAAAACACTATTTACCAGCCAGTTAACACTCTCTAATTTTGCAAAATCAAAATCCGTCAATGGAGAGGAACATGCTTCATCGGACCACAGCACGCCGTGAACGTCGCGCAGCAATCCGACGAAGGAGGATTCTCTGTTCAAACGAACAGAGCAAGTTGTGTCCTTGTCCGACAAAAAGTCTTTTGTCCGACAAGGACCAACTTGCCCGCCCCCGGGCGGGGGAATCCGCTCCAAAGTCGCGGATTCTGGAAAAGAAAAAAAGTACAAACCAACAATCTCATGCATTATGGAGAAAACAACAGGGACAAGGACAGGCAGGAAACCCAAGAATGACCCGGCGGACCGCAAGTACAGCTTCCGCCTGAACGCCGAGGAGAACACCAGATTTGAAAGGCTGCTGGCGGATTCCGGAGCCAGGGACCGCACGCTGTTCATCAAGAAATCCATCTTTTCGGGACAGATAAAGGTAGTGAGAATCGACAAGGCGACCATAGATTACTACATCAAGCTGACCGAATTCCACAAGCAGTTCCAGGCAATAGGAAACAACTACAACCAGGTGGTGCGTGCCTTGAAGAACAAGTTTCGGGGAGAAACGGGCGATGTCACTGCGTCTACAGGCTGGAGAAGCTGAGCGTCGAGCTGATGCTTCTCTGCAAGAAAATCACGGCACTCACCCA
>ENA-OQIT01000067-OQIT01000067.1-human-gut-metagenome-genome-assembly--contig:-NODE-67-length-26881-cov-5.429132_pt1 | contig 26881 bp, 26 predicted proteins | sample MGYA00242587_ERZ504752 | MGnify/ENA primary metagenome ERZ504752 (study PRJEB26092, sample SAMD00036352) | human gut metagenome | host: Homo sapiens | study: EMG produced TPA metagenomics assembly of... | reverse complement strand
TCGCTAAATTAAAAGACGGGTTTGAAAGGTGCAAAATTGGCAAAGTCGCTTATATACCCGCTGAAAGAAATGCTGTTACGTTACCCAATATTGCGTCATTGAAGATGCCTGAATATAATACAAGAAGCTTTATTTTTGACTGGTTGGAAGTTCATCAAAAGTTCCAAAAGAAAAATGCTGTCGATTTGCTGAAACTGAAATTGAAGTATTATTATGACGAATCATCCCAAAAGGATATGATTGTGCTGGAAGATGGAAAGAAATAGGATTGGAGGAGGCTTCCAGCGGGTTGCAGTCGGTTGTGCCGTTGTATGTTTATGTATATTATTTAACCCATTGGATATATGATCATCAGGAAGATATTTCTTTTAGAAAAGAAAGACAGAATAGGAAGGGGCATTGTCCAGGGAGTATATTAAAATGTTTTCCAAACAAATGAATGTTGTTATGGATGAGGAATTCTTGAATCAGGCAGTAAAAGAAGCAAAGCTTTCTCCAGGGTTCAAAAAGATATTAGGAACAGCAAAGATCTTGAAAAAAGCGGGTAATGATTCTTTGGATAATTTGTTGGAAACCGTTTTGGAACTTGAAGAGAATATTTCTCATCCTCATTACTCCAACATTATAGTGGAAGAGCCGGAGTTGAATTTGTTTCCCGAAACTCAAAAAGATCTTATCTATGATCTGTTGGAGATGATCAATAGCGGACGGGATCATTTACTGATGACTACCCACAGCCCTTATCTGCTTTATGCACTGAATAATTGCATGCGTGGGGGCTTTGGTACAAGAAAATATACCGGAAGAAGAGGAGGGATTACAAAAGATGAAGGATTCGTTTGTCAAGCCGGAGGATGTTTCTGTATGGGAGATTAAAAATGGAAAATTTTTTCCTTATAAAGAGAATCCGAACTATACTATTCAAGATGAAAGAGGATTGATTCGCAATAACTATTTTGATCGGATAATGAAGAATATCATGACAGACTTTGCTGCCTTAATGGATTATTGTGATGAGGATTGAAGCTTTTACAAGATATAATGAGATGACAGGTGACGCCTATGTCATGGATTATACACAAGCGACAGCCGGTAAACGGAAAGTATGTATAAAGGAAGAAGATCCTGATGATATAGCTTCTTTTCATTTGATTAATCCAAGAAAAACGACTTATTGGGCAGTGAATTTTGAGGAGAATCCGGCTGTGTTGAAAGGTTCTGATCAGTGTGAATGTATGTTTGTTTCCAGTAGGGCAAGCAGTAAGGGATGGGTTTGCTTGGTTGAACTTAAATATTGTTTGGAAAAGAACATAGAGAGGAATGCAGGAGATGCTTTTAAACAATTGTATGAAACATTGAACAAATTGGTGGAATTGAATATTGTAGATTATAAATCACATCGGATTTACTTAAATATATCTATACCTGAACATTCCCATAGGGCACCGTTTACTGCTTTTCAGAATACCCAAGATGATTTGTTGGAATGTTTATATACTTATAAGGTTAAAGTATTGGGATATAATGAAGTTCTGATATTAAATGAATGTTTTATCAGACCACCGAAAGAGGAGATCTGAAATCTATATGTATCATTAAATGGGCGATCTGAAAATATAAAATGGAATCATAAGGGGAAGGTTTCAGCATTTGGCATTTTTTACTATCTTTGTGCTCTGAAACTAACCTCTTAAAAATATGTTAATTGATTTACTGCATTCTTCTTATTTCTCGCTCTTTCTTATTGTAGCGTTGGGTTTTATTGCTAGGGAGGATTAAGATAAAGGGCTTGTCGCTGGATGTGTCGGCCGTTATCTTCATTGCCTTGCTTTTCGGACATTTCGGTGTGATCATTCCTAAAGAATTGGGGAACTTCGGTTTGGTGCTCTTTATCTTTACCATCGGTATTCAGGCCGGTCCCGGATTTTTTGATTCTTTCAGGAGTAAAGGAAAGACACTGATTCTTATTACTATGCTTATATTTGCTCTGCCTGTCTGACGGCGGTAGGACTGAAGTATGCTTTCGACATTGATACGCCCAGTGTGGTGGGATTGATAGCAGGGGCATTGACCAGTACGCCTGGTCTGGCGGTAGCTATAGACAGTACAAATTCACCGTTGGCTTCCATTGCATACGGTATTGCTTACCCGTTTGGAGTGATAGGGGTGATTTTGTTTGTGAAGCTGTTACCCAAGATTATGCGGGTGGATCTGGATAAAGAAGCGCGCAGGTTGGAACTGGAACGGCGCAGCGGTTTTCCGGAACTGACAACTTGCATTTTCAGAGTGACCAATCAAGCGGTATTCGGACGTACTTTGGCGCAAATAAATGCGCGTGCCATGACGGGAGCCGTTATTTCGCGGGTAAAGCATGAGGATTCTATATTGATGCCTAAAGCGAATACCATGTTGCTGGAAGGGGACTATGTGCAGGCGGTGGGAAGTGAGGAAGCGCTGAATCAGTTTGCCGTATTGGTTGGAGAACGAGAGGAAGGCGAATTGCCTCTGGACCAGACACAGGAGATTGAATCTTTATTGCTGACAAAGAAAGATATGATAAACAAGCAATTGGGAGATCTGAATTTACAACGTAACTTTGGTTGTACGGTAACCCGTATCCGTCGAAGCGGCATAGACTTGTCACCTTCTCCGGATTTGGCCTTGAAATTCGGTGATAAGTTGATGGTGGTCGGTGAACGGGAAGGACTCAGAGGCGTTGCTCGTTTGTTGGGGAATAATGCCAAACAGTTGTCTGATACTGATTTCTTCCCGATAGCTATGGGGATTGTATTAGGTGTATTGTTCGGTAAAATAAATATTTCATTTTCAGACAGCGTTTCATTTTCACCCGGATTGACCGGAGGAGTATTGATGGTGGCATTGTTGCTGAGTGCCGTGGGAAAGACAGGACCCATATTGTGGTCTATGTCCGGTCCTGCCAATCAGTTGTTACGTCAGTTGGGCTTATTGCTGTTTTTGGCTGAGGTCGGTACTTCTGCCGGTAAGAATCTGGTGGCTACTTTTCAGGAGAGCGGATTGTTATTGTTCGGAGTGGGGGCGGCCATTACTGTTGTGCCTATGCTGGTTGCTGTTGTGGTTGGCAGGTTGGTCTTTAAAATCAGTTTGTTGGATTTGCTGGGCACCATCACTGGTGGTATGACCAGTACGCCCGGTCTTGCGGCAGCCGATTCCATGGTAGATAGTAATATTCCGAGTGTTGCATACGCTACGGTGTATCCGATTGCAATGGTGTTCCTTATTTTGTTTATACAAGTGATCGCTTCGGCAGTTTATTGATATATCAAACAGCCGGGTGGGTATGTGCCAAAGGTAGTAAATACTTTTGGCACATTTTTTATTTGGATGAATGTTGTATTTTTATTTATCGATATGAGGAGAAAAAAATATTCATTTTGTTTCTTTTATAGATTTTAATTTATATATTTGTCACAACCTTAATATAATACGGAGAAAGATTAGGCTTATTCGGTGACAGAATGACGATTGGAATATGTATGAATAAGCTGAACTCATATATGGTATTTATAAATATACTCAATTTTATGAGGAATAAAGACACACACACTCGAATTACAGACAAATGCAGATGTTTGTTTGTAGTTGCCTATTCGGCAATGTCTATTACAGGATTGAGCTCCGTGCTCGCAGTGGAAAACCATGCACTATCTTCTCCGGTTTCAGATCGTGTGGAAAGCGTACAGCAGAAAAAACATGTTTCAGGTAATGTGCAGGATGCTAACGGAATGCCTTTAATCGGGGCGTCCGTAATTATCAAGGGAACCAATACCGGTATGATTACCGATATTGAAGGTAATTTCGCTCTTGATGCTAAACAGGGTGATATTATCGTAATCAGTTACATCGGTATGAAATCGGCGGAGGTGAAAGTGCCTGCTAACGGGCAAATAAGAGTGATGCTGAAGGAGGATTCTCAGTTGATGGATGAAGTGGTAGTGACTGGTTATGGTGATTTTAAGAAGGCTACTTATACGGGGTCTGCTTCTGTTTTGAATACGGATAAATTGGAGTCATTGCCTGTTGTGTCTGTAGCACAGATGATGGAGGCTAATATTCCGGGGTTAAGTTCAGTAGCCAGTTCTTCCCAGCCGGGTTCTAAAGCTACAGTGCGGGTGCGTGGAATTGCTTCTATGAATGCTTCTACAGAACCTCTTTATGTATTGGACGGTGTGCCGGTAGCGTCTAGGGATATGAGTGGTCTAAGTGCCAATGCCAGCGCGGGAGGACTTGGTTTGATCGAGACATTAAATCCTGCGGATATTGAAAGTATAACCGTATTGAAAGATGCCGCTTCTGCTTCATTATATGGAGCAAAAAGGATCTAACGGTGTAATCCTTATTACTACTAAAAAAGGTAAGGAAGGTAAAATGAGAGTGAGTATGCAGGCTACTTACGGTATTACGGATATTGCTTACAATTATCGTCCGATAATGGGTGGTGAAGAGCGTAGGGAATTGATTTATGAGGGATTTGTTAATTATCGTTTGTAATCAACTGATGGTTCACGTCTGTATCGCTGGCCGATTCGGCGGCCATTTTGGCGGCCTGGGACAGATCCTTGATATCCGGCTTGTCGACTTGCCCTTCCGGCAGCGAGTCCAGCATGTCTTGGTCCAGACTCGCGCCATCAAAACCGGCGGCCCCTCCTGTAGCGTTCATCATGCCGGCGAGCGCCGCCTGGTCGACCCTCGTCTGCGCGCCGATCAGTGCGGTGCGGGTGAGCGAGAGGAACCCGCCGACGTTCATCCGCGCCATCGACCCGGAGCCGGATGCGTAGCTGGTAACCGTGTCCACGTTCGGCGGATTGTCGCCGTCCGCCGCCGCGGCGACATAATCGTCAGCGAATCCGTCGGGAATGATGACGATCAGGTCCACCCAGTTCGAGGCGACGGCCTGTTGCAGCGTTTCGCTGGTGTCGTCGAGGTCCACCAGTTCGCTGGAATCGCGCAGGTAGGCGCGCATCGACGTGGCGATATCACCCCGGTCGGAGTCGCGGTCGATGATGGCGACGCGCGTCTTGGTCGATTCGAACACCGCGGACATGGAGCCGGATGCGGAGGTCAGCATCGCCCAGCTGATGGACATCATCAGGATGCCTATGAATACGAGGTAGATCATCAGGTAGACCCGGTGCGCGAACAGCACGCGCAGCGTGGCTTTACAGGTGTTCATAACGTTGCCTCCTCAGCATTGCGATGCCGGCCAAGAGGAATACCGCGCTCATCGCCAGCAGAATGATGCAGGTGGTGATGAACGGCCGGTAGCTGTCGTAGTACAGGATGTCGTAGAACAGGTTCGTCACCTGCTGTGCGGGGTTGATGGTGCCGAGTATGGGCGCGTTGCGGGCTATCCAGTCGCTGATCTGCATGGCAAACCCGCCGTACAGTCCGGTGAACAGCGACAGCGTGCAGGAGATGCCGGTCGACAGCCCGTATTTCGTGTTGTACGAGAGCTTCGGCACCGCACCGAGCAGGGTGCCTGCTGAGCTGGTCATGAACGAGGCGATGATGACCGCGAGGATCGCCGCCGGTTCGCGTCCGCCGAGCGAGACGTTGCAGGCGAGCCGGATATAGGCCAATGCGATGGACAGGGCGACCGACGAGCACAGCCAGCAGGAGAGGAAGCCCGCGACGAGCTGTTTGGCCCGGCTCAGCGGCGCTACGGTCCGCCGTATGCCCAGCGCGGACAGGTTCGCCTGTGCGGCGGCGACTGTGCTGATGGAGTATCCCATGGCCATCATGCAGGACATGGCCAGCAGCGCGTAATAGTATCGGGCGATCTCGTCAGGCTGGAAATGCGTGAGCGTCGTCTCATGGGTCATGTCGACGTTCTGCCCGACGCTGTTCCAGAAGTTCCGGCTGAGCGCGGCCTGTGGATTGTCGGCGATGGTCTGCCGGGTAACGGCGTCGGTGCGGTTGTACAGGTCGATGACGCTGCGCAGGGCCGCGAGGCTAATGTCCAGTCCGCTGTTTTGCGTGGAGTCCTTGGCTGTGACGGCGGTTTCCCGGCTCACGGTCATCGCCAATCGGCCGTTATTGTCGGCGGTCAGATAGCCGTTGGCAGTGCCGTCGGCGAGCCGTTGTTCGGCCTCCTTCACGGTGTCGACTGTGGTGATGGTCAGCAGCTTTTGGTCGATTTCGGCGTAGGTCGTGTCGTCTGAGGCCGATTCCGTTTCCCCGGCCAGCGCGTCTACGAAGGTGCGGGCACCGTCCGCCTGCTGCCAACGGGTGTCTTCGATGACGGCCATCGGCACCGGCTTGAGTTCGTATGCTTCGGCCAGCCCGCCGAACAGTCCGTTGAACATGGTCGCCAGCACAATCGGGAACACGGTCATCCAGAACAACGCCGACCGGTTACGCAAGTTCGCTTTCAATGCGACCAGAAATGTGGTCCACATGATGTCTCCTTACTCAGGAACTCCCCTCAGTCACCTTTGGTGACAGCTCCCCTCGGAGAGGGGAGCCAAGTTATTTGCTTGCCGACTGAGGGGAGCATGGTCAGTCCCTCAGTGCTTTGCCGGTGAGTTCGAGGAACACGTCGTTGAGGGTGGGCGGGCGACTGGTCAGGTGGCCGATGTTGGCGCCGGAGCGTTTCACCGCATCGAGCACGTCGGTCAGGTTGTGTTCGCCGCGACGGCATCGCACGTCGAGTTCCTTGCCGTCGTAGGTGGCTTCGATCACGCACGGCAGCGCACGGACCTCGGCCATCGCCGAATCCGCCAGATCGAGCGTTTCGATGGTGATGCGCTCGCCCGTGTCGATCATGTTCTTGAGCTCGTCGGCGGTTCCGAGCGCCAGGTGCCGGCCGTGGTCCATGATGAGGATGCGGTCGCAGATCTGTTCGACCTCCTCCATGTAGTGGCTGGTGTAGATCACCGTGGCGCCGGCCTGGTTGAGCCGCTGGATGCCTTCCAGAATCGAATTGCGGCTTTGCGGGTCGACGGCGACCGTGGGTTCGTCGAAGAAGATCAGGTCAGGCTTGTGCGCGATGCCGCAGGCGATGTTCAGGCGTCGCAGCAGACCGCCGGACAGTTTGCCGGGCCGGAACTTGCGGAAGTCCTGGAGTCCGACGAATTCGATGGACTCCTCGACCAGCGGCGCGCGGTCGGTTTTCTTCGGCACGTACAGCGAGCAGAAGTAGTCGATGTTTTCGGTGACGGTCAGTTCGTTGAACACGGCCACGTTCTGCGGCACGATGCCGATACGACGTTTCAGCGCGTAGGAGGTCGGCGTCATCGGCTGGCCGAACACGCGAATCGTGCCCGAATCGTAGGTGAGCAGCGCGAGGATGCAGTTGATCGCGGTGGTTTTGCCGGACCCGTTCGGTCCAAGCAGCCCGAAAATCTCGCCCTGGTTCACGTCAAGGTCAAAATAGTCGAGCGCCACCATGTCGCCGTAGCGTTTGACCAGTTGGCTGACGTGCACGGCCAGAGCCGGGTTGGTTGTCGAGTCGTGTTCGGAAGCTCTGTTGTCGGTTGTCATAGCCACTCCCTTCCTTGGCGATTCCATCATTCCAAGAAGGGGCCGGACGCCGCCACAGGCAAACGTCACGACTTGGCCGTACAGGCGTGACATTTGTCATTACAGTCCTTCGGCGTCGGTCTGCATGGCCTTGTACACCTTATCGACCGGCATCAGGCTGATCTCGTCCATCGAATAGTTGGACGCCCTGTGGCTTTGCGTAATCATCGGTATCATCCCTTTACGGTTGTGTCGACGACATCCGACGCTTGTGCCTCATCTATTCGGGAAGTGTAGGCCCGTTGTCTTGGACCGTCATGCGGGTAATTCCGCACGCCCGTCAAGTTCGTCGTGTTCCGCACACCGCTAGACTGGTGGTGGAAGAGCGTCGAGCCGGGGAGGTGCCATGCGCGTGTTGGCCGAGATGGGCTTGCTACTCGTGTTGGGCCTGGTTGTCGGGCTACGGTCCGATGGCGTGTTCATCGCCGGCCTGCTGTTGGCCGTTTCCGTCGCCGGATTGGTGGAATGGCTGCGTCCCGCGCAATGGTCTTGGGTCTTGTGTACGGCGTATCTCGTCATCGCCGTGGCGGTGCCTTCATGGTGCGCGTTCATGCCGCTCATCGCCTACGATACTGCACGGCTGCCGGCCCTCGCCTCGACCGGAGCCCGGGCTGGGGCACGGACTGCGGCAAGTGGCCGCTCCCCCAGTGTCTCGCGGACCGCGGCCTCTCGCCGTTCCCTTGCCGATGCAATGCGTTCGGCCCCGTGGCTTTCGGCCGCCGCGCGCTGGATATGGGTGTTGCCGCTGATCGCGCTCTGGTTCGCCCGTGGCACCGACCGTCTCCAGACGCTGGTGATGACGCTGGTCGCCCTGCTTGGATTCGTTCTGGGCCGGGCCCGCGCCTCCTCGGACGAGGCGCGGCGCGCGTTGCTGCACGCGCAGGACAGGGCGCGCGAATCCTCGCGGGCCACTCGTTCGCGCATCGCCGACATCGATGAGGAACGCGCCCAGTCGATTCGCATGGCGACCCTCGGCGAGCGCACGCGTATCGCCCGGGAGATCCACGACAATGTGGGCCATCTGCTGACCCGCGCGATCATGCAGGCGCAGGCCGGCAAAACGGTGGCCAAGGCGACGAACGATACGGTCGCTGCGCAAGGGTTCGCCACGTTGGGTGCGACGTTGGATGATGCGATGACGATGGTGCGCCGTTCGGTGCATGATCTTGAGGATGATGGCACTGATTTCGCCGCGCAGATCGATGATGCCGTCACGTCGTTCGACGGCATCTCCCCCGGTTTCGCCGTGACGCTGGCCAACGATATCGCCAAGGCGCCTGCGCCGGTCTCGCGCTGTTTCGCGACCGTGATTCGCGAGGCATTGTCGAACGTGGTGCATCACAGCGCGGCGCGCGAGGCGAGCGTGACGTTGCGTGACTTCCCCGCGTTCTGGCAGTTGGTCATTCAGGATCCGGGGCCGGCCGTGTCCGAGTCCGATGGGTCCCGGACGGCCGCTGCCCGCCCGCGTGCGATGCGCGCCACGCACGTCGGCTCGCGACTCGCCGCCGACGGCGTTGCCGATATGCGTGGTTCGGCCGATGAGCTGATGCGCGGCATGGGTTTGGCGGATATCGAATCGCGCGTGCGCGCCCTTGGCGGCACCGCGGTCTGCGGGCCGTATGAGGACGGCTGGCGTGTGTTCGTATCCGTGCCGAAGAAGCGTTGGACCATGGAATCGAGGGATTGATGAGAATCGCAATCGTGGATGATGATCCGATCGTCTGCCAGTCGTTGGAGACGATTCTGACGGCCACCGGCACGGCCGAGGTGCTATGGATGGCAAATGACGGAGACGCCGCCGTGCGCCGTTATTTCGAGACACCGGCGAGCCGACCGGACGTGCTGCTGATCGATATTCAGATGCCCGGCACCAGCGGTTTGGATGCCGCGCGCGAGATTCTGGCCACGGACCCGGCCGCGCGCATACTGTTCCTGACCACGTTTGCGGACCAGTCGTATATCGCGCAGGCGATGGGACTTGGCGCCAAGGGCTATCTCATCAAACAGGATGTGGCGGCGGTCGGGCCCGCGCTGCAGGCGGTGATGGCCGGTCAGGTGGTGCTCGGCGCGGAAGTGCTCGGCAAGCTCACCGAACGAACTCCGGATCCTGCCGATTCCGACGATTCCAGAGATACCGCCGATTCCATCGAGGGCCTGCTTGGCGAGCGCGAACGTGAGATCACCGCGCTGGTCGCCGAGGGCCTCGATAACCGCGACATCGCCGCCAGACTGTTCCTGAGCGAAGGCACGGTCCGCAATCGCATCAGCGCGATACTGGACAAGCTCGGCCTGACCAATCGCACCCAACTCGCCATCCTCTGGCTCAACGCCCATAGGTGAGGGGGCTTTTGGTCAAGTAGGCCTCTCCCTCCGACATCGCTTCGCGATGCCACCTCGAACGCGATTCAGGACAGCTTGCAGCTGACCTCTTATTCGCTCGTTGTCACTCACCCTCGCCTAAAAACGCCTCCGGCGTTTTCTTCACGGCTCGGCTCATCAGAGGGAGGTTGTGAAAAACCAACCTCAGCTGTTTTTCATGACGATACTGTCGATGGTGTTGGCCACGCGCTCGCAATCGTCGGAGCACTGTTCGAGGTGACGGTAGACGTCATGCCAGGCGAACACCTGCAGCGGATCGGTGCAGGTGGTGTGCAGCGTGCGCATCGACTCGATGAACAGGTGGTCGGCGTCCGTTTCGATCGTGTTGATGGCGAACACCAGTTCGCGCAACGTCTTGGAATGCCGGAATCGCGGCAGTTCGTTGACCAGCTCGCAGATGCTTTCCGTGGCGCGCACCACCATATCCGACATCTGGACCGCGTCGTCGCGCATGTCGGTCACGTTGTCGTAGTACATGCGGTTGAGCACGCCTTCGATGCTGTCGGTCACGTCGTCGAGCACGTGGCCGAGCTCGTCGATGTCCTCGCGGTCGAACGGCGTGATGAACGCGGTCACCAGTTCGTCCATCATGTCGTGGCGCACCTCGTCCGCTGACTTCTCAATCGCGTGCATGCTGTCCATGCGTTCGCGCAGCTGGCCCGGATTGAAGTCGTGCATGACCTCGGACAGCAGCTTCGCGGCCTGGCATGCGTAGTCCGCGCTGCGGCGGAATCCGTCGAAGTAGAACGTGTCTTTTTGTCTCGCCATGATGGGTGGATTCCTTTCTAGAACACGACCATGAACAGTTTGGCCATTACGAAGCTGATGAGACCGCAACCAGGGAAGGTGAACACCCAGGTGAGCATCATGTCGCGCACCACGCCGAAGTTGATGGCGGAGAGGCGGCGTACCGCGCCCACGCCCATGATGGCGCTGGTCTTGGTGTGCGTGGTGGAGACGGGGATGCCGAGCACGGTCATGACGAGCAGGCACAGCGCGCTTGACAGATCGGCCGAGAAGCCTTGGTATTTCTCGAGTTTCACCATGTCCTGGCCCACGGATTTGATGATGCGTTCACCGCCGACGGACGTGCCCACGCCCATGATGGTGCTGCACAGAATCATGAGCCAGATCGGAATCATCACACCGGTCACGCTGGGTTGGCCATTGCAGAACGCCATGCCGAGGAACAGCACGCCGATGAACTTCTGGCCGTCCTGCGCGCCGTGCATGAAGCTCATGGCCGCCGCGCCCACGATCTGCGCGTAGGTGAAGAACCCGTTGGTGCGGCGGCGGTCCATGCCAGCGCAAATCAGGGTCACGGCCTTGCATACCAACCAGCCGACGGCGAAGCCGAACAGGAGGCTTGCGACCAGACCGTAGAGCACCTTGACCCATTCTCCCATGTTGATGCCGCCGATGCCGCCTTGGATGGCGATGGCCGCTCCGGACAGGCCGGCGATCAGGCTGTGGCTTTCGGAGGTGGGTATGCCGAGCAGCGAGGCGCCCACGCTGTATACGACGATGGAGAACAGCGCCGCGCATAGGGCGATGAGCGCCGCGTTCGTGTCGCCGCCGAAATCGACCATGTTGCTGATGGTGGAGGCCACGGAGGCGTTGAGCTGCGTCATGATGAAGACGCCGAGGAAGTTGAAGATGGCCGCCATGATGACGGCGGAGCGTACGCGCATGCATCGTGTGGTCACGCAGGTGGCGATGGCGTTGGGTGCGTCGGTCCAGCCGTTGACGAAGATGACTCCCAGCGTCAGCAACGTTGTGACGGTCAGAGCCGGGTTGGAAAGCACTTGTTGGAGGAAATGCGCCAGTGAGACGTCCAAGGGGAATTAACACCTTCTTCTTCGGGGGCGGAAGCCGTCACACTGATTGTAACGGAAGAATGGCTACGTAGTTCCCATGGCGCGCGGGTTTTATGGTGTTGTTATGCTATTGCGGCCTGTCAGCAGCAACAACTGGTATTGGGGTGGAGACGGTCGTATTCCTCGCGGGCGCGAATGAATTCGACCTCGCTCATCGGTGTTTCGCCGGGATGCTCGGCCGCGAAATGCTCAAGATAATGGTCGTAGCGGGCCTCGCCGCTGATCTCACGCAGATACCAGACGATGCCGTGCCATACGGCAACGAGTTTGCCGAGCATTTTGTCTCCTTTCGCTGATTATTGGCTCCCCTTGAAAAAAGGGGAGCCAATGACGCACTACGCTGCAACCTGCCCGTTCCGCACAAGCTCATGCAGCTTGGCGCTGTATTCGCGCTGCACCTTCTTCTCAAGCGCGGTGGCGACCAGGCTGGAGGGCGCGAACCACTGGGATTCCACGAACGGCTCCTCGGACGTCGTTTCGGCACCGTACTTGCCAGCGGCGAACGTGCGCGCCACGACCACGATGCCGACTACCACGAAGACGCCCATCATGACCAGGAAGAACACGGAGAGCACGCCGTCCAGATACGCGTTGGACAGCGCGGCCTTGGCGTTGGTCAGCGCCTCGCCGGTCAGCTCGCCGGAGTCGATCTGCGCCTGATACTTGGAGGCGGTGGTGAAGTAGCTCAGCGGCCCGAAGATCTTCTGGAAGTCGGCGGTGAAGGTCACGGCGATGTCCCACACGAGCGGTACCACCGGTATCCACAGGTGCTTCCAGTAGCCCATCTTGGCCACACACACGGTGATCAGCACGAAGCAGGCGGCGGCGAGCAGCTGGTTGGAGATGCCGAAGATAGGCACCATCGCGTTGATGCCGCCGTTCGCGTCGGACACGCCCATCCACAGCAGTCCGCCCCACAGCGCGGTGGCGATCAGCGTGGTGATGATGTTGCCGGGCTTCCAGGTCGGGTCGGCGAACTTCTTGAGCTTGCGCACGTTGCCGAGCATTTCGCCGATCTGGTAGCGGGCCACGCGGGTGCCGTTGTCCACGGTGGTCAGGATGAACAGGGCTTCGAACATGATGGCGAAATGGTACCAGAAGGCCATCGAGTCGTGGCCGCCCAGGTAGGACTTGAGGAAGTTGGCCATGCCCATGGCGAACGTGGTGGCGCCACCGGTGCGGGAGACGATGGAGGTCTCGCCGATGTCGGCGGCGGCCTGCTCAAGCGCCGCGGCGCCTTCGTAGGTCTTGGCCGCGCCGTTCTCGTCCACGGAATCCCAGGTGACCTGCATCTGGTTGCCTTCGATGTCGGAGACCTTCATCGACTCCACGGCCTTGACGGCGGCATCGGCCTGTTCGCCCGGCGTGGAGGTGGCGGAGATGCTCACGCCGGATGCGGCGGTGATCTGTGCGGCGGACATGTTGGTGGAGAAGTACACGCCCTGCGAGATGGTGATCGCGGCGATCAGCGCGATGACGGCGGTGAACGATTCGACGAGCATCGAACCGTAGCCGATCATGCGAATCTGGTTCTCCTTCTCCACGGCCTTCGGGGTCAGGCCGGAGCTCACCGCGCCGTGGAAGCCAGAGAGGGCGCCGCAGGCGATGGTGATGAACAGGAACGGGAATAGGTTGCCGGAGAAGGTCGGGCCGGTGGAGGTGGAGGCCAGTTCGGTCAGACCCGGCACCTTGACGGACGGGTTGGCGATGATGATGCCGATGACGAGCAGCACGAGCGTGCCGATCTTCATCAGCGTGGACAGGTAGTCGCGCGGGGTGACGAGCAGCCAGTGCGGCAGCGCGGCGGCGGCGAACGAGTAGATCACCAGGGCGATGACGAGCTGCTTGGCGTCCAGTGTGAACACGGCGGCCACGGCCGGGATAGAGGCGATCCATCCGCCGGCGACGATGTCGAGCACGAGCAGCACGAAACCGAGCAGCGTGGTCTCAATGACACGGCCGGGGCGCAGGAAACGCTGGTAGCAGCCCATGATCAGGGCGATCGGGATGGTCATACCGATGGAGAACACGGCCCACGGCGAGGCGGCCATGGCCTTGATGGCCACGAGCGCCAGGAATGCCATGGCGATGGCCGTCATCACCACGAGGAAGATGGATAGGATCATACCGCCGAACTTACCCATTTCATCAGTGGCCATCTGGCCCAGAGAGCGACCGCGGCGCTTGGCGGAGATCCACAGCACCAGCATGTCCTGCACGGCGCCGGCGAAAATCACGCCGAGGATGATCCACAGAGTGGAGGGCAGGTAGCCCATCTGCGCGGCCAGGATCGGGCCGACGAGCGGTCCGGCGCCGGAGATGCCGGCAAAGTGCTGGCCGAAGAGCACGCGGCGGTCGGTGCGTTCGAAGTTCGCGCCGTCATGCACGCGCTCGGCCGGGGTGGCGTTCGCGTCGTCGGTGCGCATGATCTTGATCTGGATGTAATAGGCATAGAAGCGGTAGGCGATGGCGTAGGAGCTCAGCGCCACGACCAGGAACCAGATGGCGGAGATCTGCTCACCGCGCGAGACGGCCAGAATCGCCCATCCGCAGGCACATACGATGGCGATGGCGGCCCACAGCAGGGCCTTCTTCCATGTCCATACCATTTTGGGACGCACGCCTACGGGCAGTCCCTTCGAATTGCGAATCACACGTTCGGCTTCGTCCGGCGTGTAATCGTCCTTGAATTCCAACTTGCCAGGTGCCGGGGCCTGGGCTGCGGCGGTGGTCATAATAACCCTCTGTTCCTCTTCAATAACCTTTGCGGGAAAGGTTCTCTTCATTGCGACCCTTTTGGGGTATCTCTCGTCTGCTTATGGCACTGGTTGGAAGCGTAGCCACGGCATGTAGCGCCTCAGGAAAATGTCCCAATATGTGAGCTTGGCCACATGTTCACGGACTGCGTTTCATGCCGATTACCCGGGATTCGCACCGCGATGTGCGAAAATGGACACGGTGTCAATCAGGAGGTGCACAGTGGTTGTAAGCATGGATTCGAGCCGCACAATGCCCGATTGGGTGAAGTACGGGGTGTTCTGGCACGTGTATCCGCTGGGCTTCTGCGGTGCCGATATCAGGCCCGCCGGCCCGCGCCAGTTCCATGGCCGCGGCCTTGACGCGATAATTCCCTGGCTGGAGTACGTGCGCGATCTAGGCGCGTCCGGCCTGCTGCTGGGTCCGGTGTTCGAGTCGGCGACGCATGGATACGACACGCTCGACCATATGCATATCGATGTGCGATTGGGCGGGGATGCCGCGTTCGATCAGCTTGTCGCGGCCTGCCGGGACATGGGATTGCAGGTGATGCTGGATGGCGTGTTCAATCACGTGAGCCGCAATCATCCGGCCGTTCAGGCGGCGCTTGACGAGACCGCCGGACGCTTGAATCCGGCCGACAACCCGTGGCATGGTCTGGTCCGCGCGCATGTCGGTGATAATGGCGAACCCGCTTTGGATGTGTTCGAGGGGCACGGGGATCTGGTGGCGCTGGACCATTCGGCTGACGAGACCGTTGACTATGTGGCCCATGTGATGAGCCATTGGCTGGATCGCGGAGCCGCCGGCTGGCGCCTCGACGCCGCGTATGCCGTGCCGAGCCCGTTCTGGGCGCGCGTGTTGCCGCAAGTCAAAGCCGCACACCCGTATTCGTGGATTTTCGGCGAGGTGATCCATGGCGATTACCCGCGCATCATCGAGGAATCCACGATGGATTCGATCACGCAATACGAGCTATGGAAGTCGATCCAGCATGCGCTGGAGACGGAGAACTTCTTCGAGCTGGATTGGAACTTGAAGCGGCACAACGCGTTCCTGGATTCCTTCGTGCCGCAGACGTTCATCGGCAACCATGACGTGACGCGTATCGCATCGCAGATTGGCCCGGCCAAGGCGGCGTTGGCATTGGCGGTGCTCATGACGGTCGGCGGCGTACCAAGCATCTATTACGGCGACGAACAGGGCTATGTGGGCGTCAAGCAGGAGCGTTTCGGCGGCGATGACGACGTACGTCCGAAGTTCCCCGACTCCCCTGCCGAACTGTCCACGCTGGGAGAGCCGACATACCGGCTGCATCAGGCGCTGATCGCGCTGCGCCGTCGCAACCCATGGCTGCTGGATGCGCGTACCGAGGCCGTGAAGCTGGAAAACAAGCACTTCGTCTATCGTTCGACGAGCGCCGACGCCCAGCATTCCCTGACCGTGGACCTCAACATCGAGCAATCCCCCACTTTCACCATCCGCAACGCCGATGGCAGTACAGCGTATCAATACTGAGCTCCCTCATCAGAGGGAGCTAACTCATTCACCTCTGAATGCCTCGGATCAGCAGGTCGAGCAGGTAACCGTACGACCGGTCGACCCGCTCGCGGCCGCGTGTGCGGGGTTGTGCGGAACGCAGTTCGAATTGGATGAACCCGTGTATGGACACCCAGATGGAGGATGCGATTAGATGGGGGTCATCGCCGCGGAATACAGATGCTGCCTGGCCGTATCGAATGATCTGCGTGATGGCGTCCAGGCAGTGCTGGGCCGAGTCCGACGCCTGCCCCATCCAGACCAGCGCGTAAATGCCGGGGGCGTCCAGCGCGTGTTCACGGTAGATTATGCCCGCCCTGCGCAGGCGCAGCACGGGGTCGGATTCGTCAATGGCGCTGAGCTGTTCGCGCAGATCGGTGAAGTATGTGTCGATGAGCGCATCGCACACCGCCTGCTTGCCGCCGATGTGCTGGTAGATGCTGGTGGGCGACACATCGGCCTGTGCGGACAGCGCACGGATGGTCAGACCATCCACACCGTCCCGTTCCACGATCCGCCTTGCCGCGTCAAGGATTCTCCCGTGGATTTCAAGGGTGGGCGTGCGTTTGGATCGGGGCTGCGATTGCGTCATATCCGTTATTCTAGGGTGCGTACAGGCCATTACCGCCGTTTCGGCATGGCCACGATCACAACGACTGCGGCGATAAGTGCAATCGTCATGGCCGCTGGGCAGGCGAACAGGCATCCGCATCGCAAACACCGGCCTATAACACAATCAGGCCCGACGACCATCAAAGGTCGTCGGGCCTGATTCATACGCGCTGTCGGACTAACGGCGTCCAGACTTCATACGGAATGGCGCATTGTGGCGATTCTTCTTGGAATGACGGCGGTTCGGGCCTTCCGTGTTGCCGTATTTGGCGACCAGGCGGCGTTCGTGACGCTTGGCACCTTCTGAACGCTCGTCGCGTACGATGCGGTTCTCGTTCTTGCGATGGATGCGCTTGCCGCCTTCGCCCTGACGGGTGTTGCGCATGGACTGTCTGCGGCCGTCATGGGAGCGCTCGTCATAGGAGAAGCCGTAATCCTCGTGGCTGCGTTCATTGCGGCGAGGCTTGCGCGGACGCTCGAAATCGCGGGAATCGGACCGTTCGAAATCACGGCCCGCATTGTGCCTGCGGCTGCCGAAATCATCGTTGCGACCGTATCCGGCCCTGTCGCGCTTATCGAACTTGTCGCCCTTGCCGTACCGATCATTGCGACGGTTCTTGCCGTGCTGGTCGCGGCCATTGTCCTGACGCTCGTCGTACCGGTTCTTGCCGTATCCGTCGCGACGGTCGCCCTTGCGGCGCTCCTCGCGGCGGTCATCGCCATGCTCGAACAGATAGTCGCGGCGCTCGGCCTCGGGGTTGCTCATGCCGGCGCGGCGTTCCGCACGGTTGCGGTTCTTCTTCACGGCCTTCTTGCTGGCCTTGTCGCCGTGCTTGCGCTGCGGCTCGCCTTCGGCAACAAACTCGCCGCCTGCGTTCTCGTGCTGGAATCCGGTCTCGGCAACGTTCTGCTCGGCGCGGTCGCGATTGCGATTGTGCTTGCGCCTGCCGCTGCGGCCGGACTCATCGCCCGCCGCGTTCTTGGCGCCCCTGTTCTTGCCCTTGCGCGGGTTGCCCACGGGCTGCGACTTGTCGAGGCTCCAACCATCCACGCGCTCGGCGCGGTCGCCCACAAGCTCAAGCACTTCGGGCGAATCGTGGGTCACTTCGATCATCTTGGTTTTGATGCCGGCCTGGTTCAGCAAGCGGCGCGCCTCGCGGCGCTGCTCGGGCAGCACGAGGGTGACCACGTCGCCCGCCTTGCCGGCGCGGGCGGTACGGCCGGAGCGGTGCACAAAGGACTTCGGGTCAGCCGGCGGCTCGACCTGCACCACAAGCTCCACGCCGCCGACGTCTATGCCACGGGCGGCCACGTCAGTGGCCACCATGACGCGCACGTCGCCGGAATCGAATGCGGCGAGGTTGCGATCACGCTGGTTCTGGTTCAGGTTGCCGTGCAGCTCGGCGGCCGGAATGCCGTTCTGCGTCAGGTTCTTGGCGAGCTTCTTGGCCTGGAACTTGGTGCGGGTGAACAGGATGCGACGGCCTTCGCCCGAGGCGAGCACGCGCACGAGTTCGTGCTTGTCGCCGCGCGTGGTCTCGAACACGTGGTGGGTCATCAGGTCAGGTTCGGTGGTGGCCGAATCGACCTCGTGCACCTTGGGATCATGCAGGAAGGTGTTCACCACTTCATCCACGCCGTGATCGAGCGTGGCGGAGAACAGCATGTGCTGGGCGTCGGGCGAAATCTGCTCAAGCAGTCGCTTGACCGGCGGCAGGAAGCCCATATCGGCCATTTCATCGGCCTCATCGATGACCACGACTTCGACGGACGAGAGCGTGAGCGCCTGCTGGCGCAGCAGGTCCTCAAGGCGGCCCGGGCAGGCGACCACGATATCGGCGCCGGCCTTCAGATCGCGGATCTGGTGGATGTACTTGACGCCGCCGTACACCGTGGTGGTGTTCATGCCGAACGTGTGGGCCAGCGGCATCAGCACGTCGTTGATCTGGTTCGCGAGCTCGCGGGTGGGGGCCAGCACCAGGCCGCGCGGGTGCGGCAGGAAATCGTCAGCGCGGCGCTCTTCCAAGCTGGCCTTCTTGCGACGCTTGATTTCCTTGCGGAACTCCTCCATCGCGATTTCGCCAAGCGAATCATAGGAGCCAAGCCGGGTGACCAGCGGAATGGAGAAGGCGAGGGTTTTGCCGGAGCCGGTGCGCCCTCGGCCGAGAATGTCGCGGCCGGCCAGTGAATCGGGCAGGGTGTCGGCCTGAATGGGGAATGCGGTCTTCTTGTCATCTGCCGCAAGTACGCGCACCAGCGGTCCGGGTACGCCAAGTTCGCCAAAGGTAAGGGGGCGGGATTCCGCGCTGTCGTTCATCTGGAAATCAGCGGAATCGTCACGATCATCGAAATTATTACGGGGCACAGTGGCCTTTCATGTCAAAGGTTACGCAAATTACGCAAGCTTTCCGAGCTTAGCGTAAGCCCCCTACTTTGCTTGATGCTCGCCACGCTGTCATTCCACTCTTTACTTATGACCCCATGGGGCGGTAACTTGCCCATGGGGCGGTTTGAAGAAACTGTGAAACCGCAGAATAAAGCCATTTTCGTCTACCGCCCCATGAGGGTTTTACCACCCCATGGGATGTTTGCCGCCCCATGGGCCAATTACCGCCCCATGGGTTCTACCACCACGTAAGGCGATCACCGCCCCATGGAACACGCAAATGGCCCCTACCCGTGAAGGTAGGAGCCATTGTGCAAAAGGGCTGAGCCACAATACGGCCCAGTAGCCCTAAAACACACTACAAAATATCCGGATCGTCTTTGGCGATAGTGCCGGTTGCCTTGCCAATGGCCTTCAGGCCGTGGTAGGCCACAAGAATCACGATCGTGCCAATGGCAATGCCGTTGAAGGAAATGCCACCAACAGTGAACGCGAATTGGCCGATGGCAATAATCATGGTGATGGCTGCCACCATGATGTTCAGCGGCTTGTCGAAGTTGACCTTGTTCTCAACCCAGATGCGGATGCCGATCATGCCGATCATGCCGTACAGCAGCGTGGTCACGCCGCCGAGCACGCCGGCGGGGATCGTGTTGATCACGGCGCCGAACTTCGGGCACAGGCTCAGGATCAGGGCGAAGGCGGCTGCGCACCAGTAGGCGGCGGTGGAGTACACCTTGGTGGCGGCCATCACGCCGATGTTCTCGCCGTAGGTGGTGGTGCCGGAGCCGCCGCCGAAGCCGGCGAGCGTGGTGCCCAGGCCGTCGGCCATGAGGGCGGTGCCGATCTGGTTGTCGTAGTCGCGGCCGGTCATCTGGGCCACGGACTTGACATGGCCGACGTTCTCAGCCACAAGCACGAGCACAACAGGGACGAACATGGGAAGGATGGAAAAATCGGCCTGCGGCAGGTGGAACTTCGGGAAGCCGATCCATGCGGCGTCACCGATGGCGGAGAAGTCGACCTGGCCGCGGATGCAGGCATATACATAGCCGATGATCACGCCGACCAAAATATTGAGGCGACCCAGCAAGCCCTTGAACAGCACAGCCACGAGCAGCACGGCCAACAGGGTAACCAGTGCGGTGTCGGGCGCGGCTTGGAAGTTGGTCCACACGGAAGGTGCCAGATTGAAGCCGATGATGGCCACGATCGCGCCGTTGACCACGGGCGGCATGATGATGTCGATCCATTTGGAGCCGGCGTAATGCACGAGCACGCCAACCAGGGCCAGCAGAATACCGGTGACCATGATGCCGAAGCTGGCGACCGCAATGCCCTTGTTGGCGGTGGTGACCGCGGTGATCGGTGCAATGAAGCCGAAGGACGAGCCCAAATAGCTCGGCAGCACGTTCCTGTTGATCAGCAGAAACAGTGCGGTGGACATAGCCGTGAAGAACAGGGTGGTGGACGGGTCGAAGCCCGTCAGAATCGGCACCAGGAAGGTGGCACCGAACATGGCGATGACGTGCTGTGCGCCGATACCGGCGGTGCGCACCCAAGTCAGACGTTCATCGGGCTCGACTACCTCGCCGGGCGCCAGCGTCTTGCCGTCGCCATGCAATTGCCATTGGAAGATATTGGACATTACTACTCTCCTCGCTCTCGCTTGGGGCACGGCATTCACAACCAGCCGCACCACGCACCATTCTAGCTCACGAAGATTTTGTGAAGTCTCTCTTCCGGGAAAGGCTATTTGCCGTAATACTCCAGCAGGTGTGGATCGACGGCCTGCACCACATCCACCAAATCGCCATTGGAGAGATACGGGCGCTTGAATTCGCGCCACGGCTCCACCTTGACCTCCCAGCGGCCGGTCGTCTCGTCGAGCACGGGCCGGGCGGTCTGCTCCCAGCGCACACGCTTGGAGGTGCGGCCGGTTTCCGGGTCGCGGCGTGTATAGTGCAGGCAGGTGCAGTTGGTGATCTTCCAGTCGTCCGAGTCGGCGCGATGCAGGAATTCCTCGTCGGCCAGATCCTCGATGGTGAGCATCAGGGCGAGCATGAAGTCGCCGTGGGTGACCATGACCACGGATTCCGAATCGGATTTGCGGCTCAGCGAGGTCAGGATGTTGTGCACACGGTCCTCGGCCACATCGGCAATCGACTCGCCTGCCGGCGGACGCCAGTACAGCGGATCGGTGTTCTTGAAGTTCCAGTTGCGCGCGTAGTTGTTTTTGAATTCGTCCTTGGTGATGGTGTTGATCTCACCCCAAGAACGTTCACGCAGCACACGGTTCTCCTCCCATTTGGCCTTGGGCAGGGCCATGGTGGCTGCGGTTTCGCGGGTGCGCACGTATGGCGAGACCATGTAGCGGTCGAACAGCTGCTGCTGGCTGACCAGCCAGCGACCGATGCAGTCGGCCTGCTTGCGCCCGGTGGCGGTGAGTCTCCAGGAGCGATCGGGCACAGTGACGTTGTCCTGCGTGTACAGGGAATTGTCGCCCTGCTCGCCCGCCTGGACGATGACGTTCGCTTCGGATTCGCCATGCCGGATTACGTATAGATCGAGCGGCATGCTCATATATGTTCCCCTTTCGTTATTGGTTACGTTGTGTTGTTTTCTGTTGTTTCCTACTTGACTTGCGTGATGGTGTTCCCCTTGACCATGAACGCGTGCCGGGCCATGTCGATCATCGGCTGATCGAATTTGGAGTCGGTGTAGAACTCGTCGATGACGACGTCCGGACCGTACAGTTCGCGGAACCGTTTGGCCTTGTTGGTGCTGAAGTTGAGGTACGTGACCCTCATCGTCTCCACATCCACCTCGCTGGCCACGAGATTCCTCACGCCGAGTCTGCGGCAGGCCTTCCCCACCGTCAGACCGAAGGATGCGGTGAGGATCACATCGTCCGACTCAGGCTGGTACCAAGGCTTGATACGTGCGTAATATCGGTCCCAGAAATCGTCCACGAGCTGTTCGACGCTCGCCACCCGTTTGGATCGGCTCAGTTCCGTGAGATAGCCTTCGGTCATCTTGCCCACGCCGTATTCCATTTGTTCAAGCGTGGCCCGGCCAAGCTTGTATTTGACCGCGTACCGCAGCACGGGGGCGATATAGCGGAACACTTTCGGGTCGTGGCGGGCGGAATACAGGTACAAGTCGAACAGGCTTTCGCCATCATAGATGGTTCCGTCGAAATCGAATACGCGCATACCTTCTGCTTCTACTCTGTTATTCCTTGTCTAAGGCTAATCTCGGTAAGCCGGCGAAAGCGCAAATACGCAGTGAATTTCACATGAACACTGTTTTTTGGATTGATTTCGGTACAGGTAACGTACACTGGTGACAGCGTGGAAGGAGGTGCGTAATGGCGGCGTCTGAAATCGAACAATGGTGGATTGATAAGTTTCAGGAGAACCTGGGTCCGATTCGCAAGGTAGCCGGATGGACGACTCAGCAACTGGCCGACGAGCTGGGAGTCGCGCGACAGACGGTGTCTAACTTGGAGACCGGCAAAAGCCCGATGACCAAACTGCAGTATCTCGCTTTACGTACGGTGTTCAGCGCCGAGATCGCACGTCGTGAAGACCGCGATCTGGCACGCATCATCAAGACTTTGGTCGACGATCCCATTGAGCAACGCATTCGCGAACGGCGCGCCCAAGAGCAGGACGGCGAGGCCGTTGCCGACAATGCCCCAGTCAATACGGACGGTGGCAACGTTGCCGACAACGCCGCCACCGAGAAACGCAAGCCCAGTGCCGCCACATTGAAGGCTTCAAAGACTGCCGCAACGGGCAAGCCCACGCTCAGCACGGCGATGCAGGCTCTCGCCGTCATCACCGGCGCATTGGCCAGTGGAACCGCCGCCGGCATCATCACCTACTTGATGTTCCCGGACGGCGGCCCGAACAAGCGCTGAGTCGCCGAAATATCGAAACGGATTGAACAACCCAGTTCGAAGCCCTGAGCACCATTTTGTCCGTGTCGCACCAGCGTTTCCCTCATTATCAGCTGTTTCGAGTTGCATGAATGCGCCGTTTATAGGCCGAGAATTTCGTGCTTTTTTGCATCAAATTCTTCTTGGGAGAGAATGCCGATATCAACCAATTCCTTCAATTTCTTCATCGCCTCGACTTGTTCTTCCACAGACATGGATGCCGTGTGAGAGGCGGGAGCAGCGGCTTCCGGCGCCGGCGCAGGCGCCGGCGCTTGAACCGGGGCGGCCGTCATAGGATTAATGGCTTGTGCCATATTCATGCCCAGCAACATGCCACCATCGCCAAAGCCGTTGTCTTGGATGCCTTGCGCAATGCGCTGCTGGGCAGCCATATTGCCAGCTTGCTGGGAAACGCCCTCGTATGCGGCAACATTCATCTTATTCGAGGCGAACTGCTGCACGAGTTGACGTGATTGCTCGGTGAACTCGATACTTTCGATGCCCACACTGGACACTTCAAAGCCAAAACGATCATTCCACGTACCCGCATTGGCCCGATCGCCACGCACGCATGCTGCGATGTCATTCGCCTTGCCAGGCAATTGCGAAATACGATATTCATTGGACAGCAAATTGATGGCCACAATAAACGACTGTACGAATTCAGACAGAATCTGCCTACGTGGCCCTTCATCATCGAATGAATACGACACGGTAGTGGCAGGCACAAAGTTACGAACGAATCGAACTGGATCAGTGACCTTTAGCGACATGGATCCGCGTGCGCGAATTTCTAAATCGACGCCATAGAACCGGTCGTTATACACCAGCGGCGCAGAAGTGCCGAATTTGATGCCACGAATCTCACGCAGGTTGACGAAGGCCACATATTTGGTGCGGCCAGGCTGACCTCCGAAGGTGAATCGATCGGCAACCTGATTGAAGAACGATCCGATGCCGTCTCCGGCGAGCACGCTCTGCTCCCCGTTGCGATATTCATAACCGCCCGACTCGGTGATGACGTTTTCGATACCTGTTTCAGAGAAAATGAACGCCGCAGTATTCTCTGGCACATAGATACGCGAACCATTGGTGATTATTCCCTCGGAACCGTATTCATTCGAACCGCGATCGTTGTTGCTTCCGCGGGGAATGCCCGGCACAACGACGGTGTGTTCCGTGAACGGACCAGCGGTGATGATATCACGCCACAGGTCCGCGAATGTACCGCCGAGCGCGCCGGCGAACGCCTTAATAACTGCCATCTGTTTTTTCCTCGATATCTCATGCATATGGCCGATCTTGCGGCTATGCAATCGCAAGACCGGCCGTTATGCTGGCATGTTGGCTATAGCTGCGTTTCGCGATCGCAGTATTCGCATCGAACGACTTCTTTGCGATGACCGGAAAGCGGAGCGCCACAACCTTCACAATTCACCGAAACCACGGGTTCGGTAATCCCAAGCCCACTACGGAATGCGCTAAAAGTGTCCTTCAGCGCCCCGGCCAGAGCCTCCGTTCCGGGGAGTGGCCTTGTTGAAGGCCGGCTCATCCATTGGCGTATACTGTCTGCCGCGTATACCCATATACCGTCATCGTCCCTTTCTTGGAAAACCGTTACCTCGATACGCCAGTCTGATCACTGGCCCACCGATGCGAGCTTCTGCGTGCATCGAGTCATGACCTCGGTGTAGTAGGCCAAATCCTCACTGCTGAGGGAGTTTTCGTCAATGGCGTCTACCTTCTGGGAGAACTCAGAGTAACGCTTCATCATGCTGGCATAGTCGGTAGCCATGCTGACCACGTTATCGGATTTCTGATATTTGTTCATGAAGGCAACATACTCATCGATAAAGGCCTCGTAGCTGTCCATCGTGGACTTGAAGTCAGCACTGTCATTGGTGTTCTGCTGCGCCTTCTGATCCGAAGACTGGTCGCTCTGCTTGTTGGCATCGCTGGAATCAGCGCCCGTATCAGTGCTCTTATCATCCTGTTTCGCGGCGTCGCCGTCCGTAGACGTATCTTCCTTCTTTTCCGGAACCTGGATAGTGATGGACATGATGGTTTCGTCGTCAGTGTTACGAGAAACGCTCACACTGTATCCATCGGCGTTCTTGGCATTGAAACTGTCAGCGGACTTGTTATAGTCCACGGTGAAACCGTTGTCTTGCACGGACTTGACGTAGTCGGCATACTGCTTGGCGTCGGTACCGCACACCTCGATGGAGAAATAGTCCGAAGACTCGCTTTTAATTTCACCCTTTGTGGATTTCGGCTGCGGCAGCAGCGCCGCGATATCCGACTCCGGCCATGAATATGCTTCGCACTTGGTGGCGAGCGATGCTTCCAATTCCGCCCGATCAGCCTTGGCCTTCGCATCGTCACGAATTACGAACACGCCACCGATTACCAGACCCACAACGGTGATACCGACTGCCACCCAGGCCAGCACTCGGCCTTGCACCTTGCCACTCGGGCGGGTCACGTATACGGCGAAGCCTGAGAGCAGTGCCGGAATCACCGTGGCGAACAGCAGTCCGCCCCAGGATCGGCCAGAAACATCCACAAATTGGGCGAGTACGAACAACACTCCCCAAATAATGGCGAACACAGCCAGCTTGGAAGTCTTCTTCACCCCTTGTGCATTCGGAGCAAGCACGGCAGGCGCAGCGGCACCAGCAAAACCAGTGGCAGCACCGGCACCATGTGTGGCGGGTGCAGGAGCCACACCAATACGCTTGTCCAGAGCGGCGAGGAACTCATCAACGCGCTTGGCGCTTTCGTTTCCAGTCGCCTCCAGACGAATGGCGGCCCCTGCCGCACCCTGCGGGACTACGGTTAGCGTGCAGTTCACCCCATCATAGGAGTGGAAGGAAAACGCTCCGGTCTGGGTGTTTTCGTTATCCAAGGTAAACGTGGCGCCAGTAGTCAGCTGGTCGTGAATAACTTGGAACAGCTGTTGCGGACTGACCGCATATACACGATCAAATGGCGCGCCGGCGGGCCGCTGCGATGCCGTAGCCGGAGCCATCGGAGTGGTGGTAGCACCATCAGACGCTACGTTCGGTTGGCCAGCCGGTACAGTATTCGGCACGGTAGGCGCATTCGCGCGATCTTCCGGTGCGTCATTCGTGCCTTCGGACGGTGGAACCGGCTGAGGTTGTTGATCAAATGGCGTTGTCATGATGCCCTTCTTTCCTTAAGCAGCAGCATTACCAGCACAGAAGAGGCAAGCCCGGCAACCGTTACGGTCAATCCGACTGCCATGGCAAGCCGGTATCGTTCGCTCATCATTGCGTCCCTTCTTATTGCTCGCTTTGCTCTGCGATACATCGAAACCAGTGTATGGCGTTGTTATTATGTACGCAAATTAGCATTTTGTATGCATGTTAGCTTTATTGTCGATGCTTGATACCGCGCATGAACATCCTTTCCGCCACCGCACCTACACGGATGGCATCGACCATTGTCGGCGACACGCGCGGGCCATACATCAGCTGACAACTGAATTTTTCGGCGTGTTTCCGAAAAGTCGGCGTCCTGTACGCTGGGAATCGAGCAACCGCGTACGATGGCGCAGCACAGCACCCGCAACACAGCGACAAGGAGCATGGGCAATGGCAGACATCCCCGAAGAACATTTGACCGAGGAACTGTTGGATCGGCTGCTCGCCAGCGCCAGCATTGAGCAGTATCTCGATGAGGGACTCGTCAGCGCACGCACGCTGACCGACTATCTGTTCGACCGTATGGAAGCCCATGACCTGAGACGAGCCGACGTGGTGCGGGCATCCGGCCTCAACGCCACAGTGGTTTATGACATTTTCT
>ENA-OQIT01000060-OQIT01000060.1-human-gut-metagenome-genome-assembly--contig:-NODE-60-length-27413-cov-4.152276_pt1 | contig 27413 bp, 30 predicted proteins | sample MGYA00242587_ERZ504752 | MGnify/ENA primary metagenome ERZ504752 (study PRJEB26092, sample SAMD00036352) | human gut metagenome | host: Homo sapiens | study: EMG produced TPA metagenomics assembly of... | reverse complement strand
ACGAAGTCCCACTTGCAGCTTTGATCAGAGTGCTTTTCCTACTGCCTGATTCCCCACCAAGACCTAAGATTTCTCCATGTTCAAGGGAGAAGCTCACATCATGAACCACCGCTTTCCCTCCAAATAGATATCTCTACGGAATCGTAGGTCAGTATTTTTCTATCCATCTGTAAACCATCCTTGTTAATCCTTACCAAATCAGGGGCAAAATAGTTTTTGCCCCTGAAATATCATCGTTCAAATATTCTTCATTTATTGTTACAGTTTAATTGATATCCAGATCCGCTGTCAGTTCATAATAATCACATGGATGTGCAGTCAGTCCTGTTACATTAGACTGCATGATCATACTCATTCTCAGGTGAGAGCAGAATACATAGGCATTATCATCCAGTATTGTCTGCTGCATCTGAATCGCCAGATCTGAACGCTTATCTGCATCGAATTCTTGCTTCATCTGTTTTTCCAGATCTTCCAGTTTATCACTGTGATAATGTCCGTTATTGCTTGCCGATTCATCCAGTGTGCAGGAAGTGAAGAAATACTCCGGATCTCCTGTAGGTGCAGTTACCATGGCACTTGCATATACATCCCATAATGTAGGGTCTTTACGGATAGTATTATTATCAGAGGTACAATTTATCTGAACATCCATGCCGATTTCTTTCAAAGTTGCCTGTGCAGACTCTGCAAGAAGCGGAAGCTCCTGACGGCTGGGATAAGTAAGCCAGCGGATTTCCAGTTTCTGTCCATCTTTTTCACGGATACCGTCACCATCAGAATCCACCCATCCTGCTTCCTCCAGAACCTTCTTTGCCCCATCAGGATCATAGCTCTCTGTTGTCAGATTCTGTCCGCCAAAAGAAAAGGTATCCGGGAAAACACCCACTGCAGGATATCCGTATCCTTTCAGGAGCACAGATACAAAGCTTTCCTTATCAATACCCATGGCAATTGCTTTACGCACTGCCGGGTCAGATGTTACAGGACTTTCAAAGTTCATCCACCCATAGAATGCACGGCTTGTAGCTGTACTGGTAAATGTAAAGTCATCATTTTCAAATAAGGGATAGCTTGCATATGCCATACCATAGGCAGCATTGATCTCCCCTGCCTGAAGAGCCATTGCCAGTGTATCACCGTCAGAAATTGTGCGGACAGTGATCTCATCCACATTTACATCTCCGTTCCAGTAGTTTTCATTCTTTACAAGATTAACATGATCATCTGTCACCAGTTCAGTTGCCACATAAGGACCTGTACCGATCACAATCCCATCATCACTGACACCTGCCTGCATATCAATAATGCATCCATAAGGATCACTAAGATAATTGATCAGTGCAGGCTTCGGTTCTGTAGTCTTTATGGTAACAGTATTTCCGTCAGCCTCGATAGTATCAATGCAGAGATCTCCTGCTGCACGCTCATTATTGGCAACCAGAGCCTCCAGGCTTTCCTTTACTGCCTCTCCGTCACAGGCACGTCCATTGGAGAACACAACTCCATCATTCAGTGTGATCTTCCAGGTCAGCTCGTCAATATTTTCATACTCTTTTGCGATCCATGGCTCTATCTCCATGGTATCGGAATAACGGAAAAGAGTTTCCCCTACTCCATAACGGATACACGCCCATCCTGCATATGTATTTTGTGGATTAATATCTGACTCTTCATTTTCCGCATTAAAGGTGGTATCACCAAATACCAATGTCTTTTTTTCTGCTGCCAGTGTTGGCATAGCTGTCGCTCCTACCGCCAGCCCCAGGGCAATTGCCATTGCCAGAAATTTCTTTGTTCTCATTTTCTTTCCTCCTCGTTTGTTTTCATATTACTTATCATGAACGGCTGTTCTTAGGATCCAGATAGTCACGAACTGTATCACCTAACAGATTGAAAATTGCCACAGATATAAAAATTGCAATTCCAGGTGATAATACTACCCATGGATATGTCTGGATCATACTTCGTCCACTGCTCATCATACTTCCCCATTCAGCCATGGGAATCTGTGCTCCCAGTCCAAGAAATGACAGACCTGCAAGTTCCATCATCATGGTACCGATATCAAGCATGGCTGTTACCAGAACAGGTCCCAGCATATTTGGAAGAATATGCCTGAGCATAATCTGACCTGAGCTGTCACCTGCCAGTATGGCAGCATGAATATAAGGTTCCTCTTTTAATGCCAGAGTCTGCCCTCTGGCAATACGTGAATATTTCGGCCAGCTTACTACTGCCAGTGCTATAACAGCATTCTGAATGCCTCCCCCAAGAATAGCCGCAATCGCCATGGCAAATACAAGCCCAGGGAAAGCAAGACATACATCTGAAATCCTCATCATAACAGCATCTGCAGCTCCGCCAAAATATCCGCAGCATACACCCACAGCTGTTCCTAACACAAAAATCACAGCAACCAGAATAAATGTAGAGAAAATACTGGCTCTTGCACCACTTATCACTCTGGACAGCATATCTCTCCCATATGTATCTGTTCCCATAGGATGCTGAAGACTGGGAGGCTGAAGTGCACTTGCCAGATCCTGTGCATAAGGGTCATATGGACAGAGATGCTCTGAAAAAATTGCAAGTATCACAAGCCCTATTGCAAGAATAAGAAAAAAGAACCAGCTTTTGTTTTATTATGGTTTTTCTTAATCTTCTGTACACGCACTGTCACATTTTTATTCTGCTTTTCACTCATTGTTTCACACCTCCCAGACGGATTCTCGGATCCAGGAACCGGTATGACAGATCTGTAAGCAGATTTACTACAACATAGATGATCGCCATCCACATAACATAGGCCTGAATAATAGGATAATCACGCATGGAGATGGCATCTACTGCCATCTTTCCAACTCCATCCCACATAAAGATTGATTCTACGATTGCAGTTCCTCCCAGCAGATTTCCCACTGACAGCATCAGCAAAGTAATGATGGTTACCAGCGAAGCCTTCATAATACTTTTCCAAAGAGTGACAGAAAACTTTACTCCTCTTGCTTTCGCTCCTGCCACATAGTCTTTGCTTAATTCATCCAGCACAGTTGCACGGACCTGTCGCAGATACTTGGCTGACATGGCAATTGCCAGAGTGATCGCCGGCATTGCCACACTCTTTAAACTTACATCTTTGGATATAACAGGAAAAATCCTCAGCCTGATCGCAAGAAAATACATCAACAGCAATGATACAAAAAAATTAGGAAGACTGTTTCCTATAAAGCTGCATAAACGGATCAGATAATCCGTGATCGTATTCTGTTTTACTGCTGCCAGAATCCCCAGAGGGATTGATATGATGATGGTCAGCAAAATAGATGTCACTGTAAGAAGCAGCGTTGCCGGAAGCTTCGATATGAACGTATCAAAAACCGGAAGACTGGATACATAGCTGTTTCCCATATCTCCATGAAGCAATTTCCCAAGCCACACAAAATACTGGGTCAGAAATGGTTTGTCCAGTCCCAGTTGTTCTCTGGCTGCATTTAACTTATCTTCTGACAGGATCTGTCCTGTTATTTTCCATTTTTTTGTGTTACTACATCACTTCCCGCAATCCGCATCATGCCATAAGAGAGAAAAGTAATCGCAAACAAAATGGGAATCAGCTGAAGCAGTCGTCTGAATGCATATTTTCTCATTTGATTATCTCCATTTTATAATTTTTGAAAATTGTACTCCTAATTTGCCATCATTCAGTTTAACAAAAGCAAAAATAGCCCACAACCCACCCTGGGGGTTATAAGCTATTCTTAATTTGAATATCTATCGTCATTTTTGGAATAGTTTTTTTAATATCAGCAATAATTTAAAACAACCATCCCATTTTGTTCTAAACTATGTTATACTACAAGAGCTGTCGAACCTCCTGCAGGAAGGAGGTGAGTTTCATGGAAGCAATTTTTACTTCATTTCTTGTCTCTGTCATAGCAGGCGTAGTTAGCTACTACATATGCAAATGGCTGGACAGCGGACATTAGACAGCAACAGTCTAAACGGAACAGCTCCCCGTAACGAGCAAGAAAGCCCTCAGAGCGGCAACTCTGAGGGCTTTCGTTTCGCTTCATGGAAATTTCACTTCATTTCTTAGCTACTATTAGTATATGCAAAATAAGTTAAAAAGTCAACTGCAATTTTTATTAATGCTTCGGCAGTCTGCTCTTTAAAAACTCCACAAGCTCTGCCACACTCTCATCCATTTCTTCTCCTTTGTGGAGTATAAAACCAAAAATCACTTTACTGTCTCCAAGATCCAGAGGGATTCCCGGTGTAGTTCCTTCTTTGTTTTCTGACAGGTAACTTCCGCTTATATTTGCCACCTTACTGTTCTTCAGCTATTTTTTCCATAATATAATCACTGTTGGTCAGCACGGAAATGTCAATATCCTTCCATTGGAATGCATCTTCTTTTACAGCACCGATGTCAAAAAATTCATCCTGATAATTCTGTATAAAACGGATTCCCTCCAGATCTTCCAGTTCTGCCCTCTCTTTGCCGGAATTGTAAAGCTCTGTCAGCCCTCCCGGATACAGCATTACATCTGTTTCATAGATAGGTTCGAAATGCATTTTGTTTTTTGACAATTCATACAGGAAATTTTCCTTCTGCTGACTGAGGATATATACAAAACCAATGTCATCCATATAATCCCGTACTCTTTCCATTACGCTTTGTACGCCTGCTGTTGTTACCTGGAAATGGTACTTTTTTTCATAGGTTTCATTATAAAAGTCTACAAACTGATTGGCAAACCAGGAACTGGGATTTAAAGATATCCGGATCCATTTTGTCATTCCGCTGGAAGCCATATTTTCCAGAACATTTACTTCATTTATAATTTTCGACGCATATTCATAAATCTTGTGCCCTGTACTGTCAGTCTGATTCCTCTTGGAAGCCGTTCAAAAAAGCTGCATTCCCAGCGTATCTTCCAGTCCCTTGATCACCTTGCTGACACTGGGCTGTGTAGAATACAGATTTTTCGCAGCATCACTGAATGAACCAGTCTGCGCACATACTACGAAATACTGTAATTGTTTTAAATCCATAAAGATTTTATCCCTCTTTCTGTTTTTATTATCTGAAATTCAGCCTGCAAGATTCAGCATTTTTAATAAGAACAGCCAGCTCAGGCCATAATAGGTAATTACTGCAACAAGGTCATTCACTGTTGTGATCAGCGGACCTGATGCTACTGCCGGGTCAATATTGATCTTCTTAAAGAACAATGGACTACAGGTGCCTACTGCACTGGAGATCAACATAGCCAACAACAGTGCCACACCGATACATCCGGATACTGCATAGGAAAACAAAAGTGTTTTTCCTTTAAACAGATAAATATACAATCCAATCAGCGCAAAAGACAGAATTCCAAGAAGTCCGCCATTACACAGACCAATTCTCATTTCCTTCCACACAAGTTCCAGTTTCTGCTTACCTGTCAGAGATTCATCCATCAGCACACGAATCGTCACAGCCAGAGACTGGGTACCCACATTACCTGCCATATCAAGGATCAAAGACTGGAAGCACATAATAATCGGAAGTGCAGTCACCACCTTCTCAAAAATTCCTACCACTGAGGAAACTACCATACCAAGTCCCAGAAGAATGATCAGCCAGGGCAGACGTTTCTTCATACTTTCTTTCAGTGGCTCCTTTAAATCCTCTTCTGCTGTCAGACCGGCCAGCTTCGCATAGTCATCACCCATCTCATCATCAACCAGGTCAATGATACTGGCAGATGTGATGACACCCAGAAGCTGATTATCGTTGTCAAGAACCGGAATAGAATCCTCAGAATAATCTTTCAGTTCTTCGATACATTCATCAATATTCTCTTCCGCATATACATATGGATAGGAAGTCACCACCAGATTCTCAAGCAGATCATCCCGTCTGGCAATGATCAGTTCTTTCAGATTAATGGCCCCATAAAATTTCTGCTGCTCTGTCACTACAAAAATAGTGGAGATATTGTCATTTTTTGCAGCCTGTTCGATCAGACTGCTCATTGCCTGCTTAACTGTCAGTTTATCTGTGATCACAATATAATTTGTTGTCATGCGGCTTCCGATCTCATCCTCATCAAAGGATGCGATCATCTCCACATCACGTCGAACCTCAGGTTCAAGCAGATCGATCAGTTATTTTTTTCTTTTGTTTTTTTCAACTTTATTTAATACATCTGCAAGAGCATCTGTCTCCATTCTGGATAAAATGGCTGCTGCTTTTCTCACATCCATTTCATTCAGATACTCTGCTGCATTCTCCTCATCTGTATATTCAAAAATATCAGAGAGCATATCTGTATCCAGGATACGGTACAGCTTGCACCGCTCCTGTACAGTCAGTTTCGGCATTACATCTGCCAGATCATTCTCATGATAATCCTGCAGCCTTCCTCCCATAACGGCCGGAGAGGTGTTGCTGCGGATGATCTTCAGAATTTCTTTGGAATAATCCTGTACTCTTTTCTCCATTCTTTCATCCTCCGTTTTTTTGCATAAAAGCACACCAAAAGAAAGCAGTCTGTTATTTATTACATTTTACTGCCATTTCTTCCATGCTTTTTCCAGCACAATAAACCGCAGGGTATCAAACCATAACCTGCTATTCATCCGCTGTCCGTAACTGTCCGGCATCTTCGCCGGATCATTACTGCTCAATATGTAATTGCATGATTCGGGGGAATTTCATAAATACAGGATAAGAAATGAAAAAGACATCCGATCTTCCACATACAGAAACTGTCAGATCACAGACAGTAAAAAACTTCTATTTTATATGCATACATGGAAAATCCTGAAAATATATGACTACAGCAGAACAAAAACGGCTGCTATACTCATATACTCTTTTTAATTCAGATCCTGTGCTACTACTTCGCCCATGAGAATCGCAATTATCCATTCTGTTCCACCTGCCTTTTCTTTAAAATTTACGATTTCGGATATCAGACCCTGTTTTCGGGAATCTGATTTCTAACAGCAAATTTTATGCTGTTCCCTATTTTGAAACAGCATTTTTAAAATTATTTTCAATTTGCACAGTTATTGTAACCGCCCAGTAGAGAAAAAGCAACCCTGTTTTCTCATTTTTTACATTAATTTTTGTTAATGTTAACGATAAGTTTGCTTCTTTTATTCCTAAATGATAGAATATAATCAGAAATTTACAAATAATAAGATTATTGCCATAAACATGCAAGACTATAATTGATATTCACAGGAGAAAAAATATGTCATTTATCAGTGTATTTGATGTTATGGGGCCGAACATGATCGGTCCTTCAAGTTCACATACCGCAGGTGCGGCGCGTATTTCCTATCTTGCCCAGAAAATGATCGAAGGCCCGTTAAAGAGAGCCGACTTCATCCTGTACGGCTCTTTTGCAAAAACTTACCATGGTCACGGTACTGACCGAGCTCTGCTGGGTGGTATTATGGGATTCTCTACTGATGATATGCGCATCCGAAATTCTTTTGATATTGCTCATGAAAAAGGTCTGAAATTCTCTTTCACTCCAAATGAGCAGGAAACAGATATTCATCCGAACACCGTAGATATCTGCATGGAAAATGAAAAAGGCCAGAAAATGACCGTACGCGGCGAATCCCTTGGAGGAGGCAAGGTCCGTATTGTAGATATCAATCACGTACAGGTAGACTTTACAGGCGAGAGTTTCTTCAAATACGCCAGAAAATCAGATTCCCACTTCATGCGGTAATCCAGCCTGGCAAGCTCGTTCTGAGAATTCGGCGTGTACACAGTCACAAAATAAAATTCTTCAAATTCCAGTGTGATGACACGACCTTCCTGATCGTGCTCCTCGATTCCGATTCCATAAGTCATATTCAATGGTTTCTTTTTTGTAAATACAGCCGTTCCGGAATATCCTTTTTTCACGGCATAATTCCAGTACTGCTCATATCCTTCCAGATCCAGCTCGATCTGACCTGCCTGCAGTTTTGTCTCCTGCAAACAGAAAATATCTGCATCTGCTTCCCGAAAGAATTCCAGAAACCCTTTCTGTACGCAGGCACGGATTCCATTTACATTCCATGATATCAGCTTCATAAATCCTCCTGTTTTCTTTAGAAAAACCCAAAAAGGGACCGTCTACTTTCGTACCCGCCCCCAATCTAATAATACACTTCTTTTAATGTCAGCCCTCTTGCAGGTGCAAGAAATCCGGCATCTGCCCTATCTCTGCCTGCCAGTGCAGCCTTCACCGATTCCGGCGTCCTTCTTCCGTCTCCTACTTCCAACAGAGTTCCTGTCAGGATCCTCACCATATGATACATAAAACCGCTGCCCCGGTATTCGATCCTCAACTTGTCCCCCTGTACCTCCACGATTATAGCATAAATTGTGCGAATTGTGGACTTTTCCTCCTTTTTGTCCGTAAATGCGGCAAAATCATACCGTCCAATCAGATCATCCGCTGCTCTTTGCATCGCCTCTATATTCAGCTCTTTCGGATAATGATAGGTATACTTTCGCATAAACACATCTGGTTTTTCCCGCATATCGATCCAGTATTCATAACATTTTCCAACTGCACTGAGTCTCGCGTGAAATCCGTTCTTTACCAGTTCCATTTCGATCACCCGGATATCCAAAGGAAGCAGCCGGTTCATATTTTGTAAAAACTCAGACTCCTGTACTTTTCCGCGCAAAATCACACTGGCCGTCTGCCCCTTCGCATGGACACCGCCGTCTGTGCGTCCTGATCCCTGTACTTCCACCGGATATCCTGCCGCCTCAGATGCCGCCTGTTCTAAAAGCCCCTGGATCGTCTTGTCTGTATTGCTCTGTCTCTGCCAGCCCTGATACCGGCTTCCATCATAAGCGATCGTCAATTTATAGGTTCGCATACGGCTACTCCAGGATCTTCTTCAGTTCGGACATAAATGTGTTCACATCCTTAAACTCTCTGTATACAGATGCAAAACGGACATATGCGACCGCATCCAGATCTTTGAGACGGTCCATCACGATCTCCCCGATCAATTTACTTGGGATCTCTTTGTCCTCTCTTTTAAATATCTGGAGCTCGATATCATCGATCGTCTGCTGGATCTGCTGTGCTGAAACAGGACGCTTATAGCATGCCCGCAAAACTCCGGCTTCAATCTTAGATCTGTCATACTGCTCTCTGTTATTGTCTTTTTTTGATCACGATCAGGGGAATCGTCTCTACTTTCTCATAGGTTGTAAAGCGTTTCCCGCATTCATCGCAGGATCTTCTTCTTCGGATGGCGTTGTTGTCTTCCGCCGGTCTGGAATCGATCACCCGCGTATCCGGATGACCACAATACGGACATTTCATACTCATTTCCGCCTTTCTTTTTCCTTTGCATTTGGTTTCTTTTCCCCATTATAACCAACATCTAGTACTTTTGCAAAAACTTTTCTTCACAGATTTCCACCAAAATGATATCCGGCCCGATTTTTTTAATACAACCGAACGGAATCACATATTCTCCGTCACTGCCAAGTATCCCGCAGATCTTCCCGGGAACCGGAATAATGATCGCCAGAACCTTTCCATCGCAGACATCAATATCCACATCCACCACACAGCCAAGTCTTCTGCAGTTACATATATTGATTACTTCTTTCTCTCTCAGTTCACAGAGCCTCACACCTCACACCCGCTTCCCGAAATCCGTTCTGCCGCTATAAAAAGCGCCTGCATACAGCAGCAGCCTTCTTACTGTTACTATATGCAGGCACCTTCTCTTTGTGAAATGCTCTGTCTGAAACAATTTCTATTTTGCCATTACCTTTTCACTTTCAAATGCTTTTGCGATTACCGTGATCAGTATCATTCCCAGGATCAATGTCTCTGCCAGTGTCACCGCATACTGCATCACACTCACATCTCCTGTAAGAATTCCCTGTAACGCCAGCGCTGTATTAAACACCGGTACTGCATAATACCAGCTTTCAATATTCTGCGTCGTAAACATTGTCGCAATCCCCAAAATCAGGATCAGCATATAAACCGGCATAATATAGCTGTTTGCCTCTTTTGTATCTTTTGCAAAGACAGAAATCAGAACGATGATTCCGGAATACAGGAATGCAATCGCAATCAGCAAAAATGCCATCATCAGCACCTGCCCGACTTCCAGACTCAGTCCCAGACCTTCACTTCCGTAGGCCCCCACTCATCTGTGGCAGGAAGCCTACCATAACCGCAACATATACAACCGAACTGATTCCTGAAATGATCATCAGCGCAAATACTTTTCCGAGTACGATCGAGCTTCTTTTGATCGGCGCTACCAGCATACTTGCCATGGTACCGCGCTCTTTTTCTCCTGCCACCATATCGGTTCCCAGTCCCATTGCTCCCGCAAAAAGTAAGATCGTCACAAAATACGGAAGCATCATGCCAAGTGCTTTGCCGCCGGCTTTCTGTTCATCCTGGATTACCATGTCCGGATTGTCTGAATTCACCGTAAATACTGTCAAAGACTGCATATCTCCGACACGCTCTGACAACAGTGCCTGCCGGTAAACCTCCAGACATCCGCCTGCCACACCTTCATAGGCAGCCTGCGAATACTCTTCGGACGGATTGTAATAAACTTTGATCTGAGGAATCTCATCCCCTGTCTTATAAACTTCTATCTGCTCCAGAAAATCCTGCGGAAAAGCAATCCACAAATCGGCTGATCCATCTCTGATTTCCTCTGTCACTTTCTGTTCGTCATCCACCGTGCGCAGATCCATCTTCTCATTATACGCCTTCAAGTACTGCTCCACACCCTCCTGGGCATTCTGCAGATAAACAATGGGCGCATGAGATTTGACATCATTCTCCAAATTTTTCGAAAAACTGGTCATTACATTCATTACGACCACCATGATGATCGCCGGCAGAAGAAATACAGAAAATAACATCTTTCTGTCTGTCAGCACTCTGGATAATTCTTTTTTACAGATCAATCGAATCTCACGCATCTTCCCCGCCTCCTTTTACCTGACTGTACAATTCAAAAAACGCATCCTCCAGATCTTCTGCCTGTGTCTCTCTTAAGATATCCTCCAGATGCCCTTCCATCACTTTCCTTCCGTCAATGATCACTCCGATCCGGTCACACAGCTTCTCTGCCTCTGACATGATATGTGTAGAAATAATGACCAGCTTTCCCTCCTCTTTCAGGCGCTTCAGATAGTCTGTCACACTCCTTGCCGTCACGACATCCAGACCGTTTGTCGGTTCATCAAAAATAACAATATCCGGATCATGTACCAGGCTGACTGCGATTGCAGCCTTCTGCCCCATTCCGGTTGACAGCTCTTTCATCTTTTTGTGCGCAAAATCCTTGATCCCAAAATAAGTAAACAGTTCCTCTTTTCGTTCTTTGAGCTTCTCCGGCTTCACTCCATGGATCTTCCCGAAAAAGTCAAACATATAATCCGGGGAAAACTGTGGATCCAGCTTGATATCTCCGGTCAGAAATCCGATCTTTTCCCGCACTTTCTCCGGCTCTTTGCGCACCTCATGCCCATCTACATAAATCTCGCCCTTTGTCGGCTTGATGATCGTGGAAATACAGCGCAGCGTAGTCGTCTTCCCTGCTCCATTGGGTCCCAAAAGGCCATAAATCTCACCTTTTTTCGCAGTCAGCGTAAGAGCATTGACTGCCGTCTTGATCGGATTTGTGGTTCTGGATTCTTTCATCTGCTTTTTATTCAACTTATACGTCTTTGTCAGATTCTTAATCTCAATCATACTTTTCCTCCCGGCTGTGCCTGGTGTGCTGTACACCTGTCGTATTATTGTATTATTTTCTTAATACAGCTATTATATTTCTTTTCCCTGTACCCGTCAATAGATTTTTTATAATCTGCCCTTTCCTTACAAGATAAAATCTATTACAATAAATGCAAAAAGATAGATAGGAGATTTCATCTGTATGAGAGAAAGTATTTTATTATTCCATATATCAGACAAAGAAGTAAAAAAGAAAGTGGAACGTGCACTGCTTCCGCTTCGTGTGCGTCTCCGCCACATTACACTCAAAGATTACAGCCAGCCTCTCGGTGTACTTGCAGGGCTGCCGGACATGACACCTTCTGAAGAAATTTATGACGGAGAAGAGCTCTCCGATACAATGATCGTATTCTGCGGACTTTCCAACCAGAAGCTGGATCAGGCGCTTCTTGCTTTGAAAAAAAGCGGTGCGGGACCGTTTCCGTACAAAGCGATCCTCACACCGACCAATCAGCACTGGCTCGCAAAAGACTGTCTTGCAGAATTAAAACGCGAGCATGAATATATGACCGCCCGGGGAAATGCATGATCTCCCCGGGCTTTTTTCTAAGACGCAAACTGGCTTTCATACAGATTTTTATAAAATCCGCCTTTTTCTAACAACTCCTCATGGCTGCCCTGTTCAATAATATTTCCATCCTTCATCACAAGGATCACATCTGCCTCCCGAATAGTAGAAAGCCGATGTGCCACAATAAAGCTGGTACGTCCCCTCATCATACTCTGAAACGCTTCCTGAATCTTCATTTCTGTACGGGTATCGATCGAAGAGGTTGCCTCGTCCAGAATCAACATATCCGGAATTCTGAGCATAACTCTGGCAATACACAAAAGCTGCTTCTGCCCCTGTGACAGGTTTCCGCCCTCTTCTTGAATCAGCGTATCATACCCCTGCTCCATTCTCCGGATAAACCCATGCGCATGAGCCGCCTTTGCCGCCGCAATGATTTCTTCCCTTGTGGCATCTTCTTTTCCATACGCAATATTCTCTGCGATCGTTCCTGCTTTCAGCCAGGTCTCCTGCAGAACCATTCCAAAGTTGGCCCGCAAACTGTCTCTTGTAATATTCTGAATTCCGGTATTGCCGACACGGATCTCTCCACTTTGAATATCATAAAAACGCATCAGAAGATTGATCAGCGTCGTCTTTCCGCATCCCGTCGGTCCTACAATCGCAATTTTCTGACCCGGCTTTACATTCAGGTTCAGATCCTGTAAAAGCTTAATCTCCGGATTATAAGAAAAACTGACATGTTCCAGTGTCATACTGCCGTCTGGATTTTTCAGTTCGATCGCCGATGCCGCATCCGGCTCTTCCGGTTGTTCCTCAATAAAGTCAAATACCCGCCGTGCGCATGCCAGTGCATTCTGAAGCTCTGTGACCACACTTGAGATTTCGTTAAACGGCTTTGTATACTGGTTTGCATAGCTTAAAAAGCAAGACAGCTGCCCCACCGTGATCCCGCCTCCGATTGCGGTAAACGCACCTGCAATACTAACCCCTGTATACACCAGTCCGTTGACAAACCGGGTACTCGGATTCGTAATGGACGAAAAGAAAATCGCCTGCAGGCTGACTTTCTGGAGCTTTTTGTTGATCGTATCAAACCTCTCCACTGCCCGGTCACCGTATCCAAATGCCTGCACAACCTTCTGATTTCCCACCATTTCATCGACAAGGGATGTCATCTGTGCTCTGGTCTCTGACTGTGCTTTAAAAAACACATAGGTTCTCTTCGCAATAAAGCTTGCCACAAACAAAGATACCGGCGTGATCAGGATTACAACCAACGCAATCTTCACATTGATCAGGAGCATAAATACCAGGGTTCCCAAAATCGTCACCACACCGGTAAAGAACTGAGTAAATCCCATGAGGAGTCCATCCGAAAACTGCTCCACATCGGTGATGATCCGACTGATGGTCTCTCCATATGCATGGCTGTCTACATATTTCAGAGGAAGCTTCTGCAGCTTTGCAAATGCCTTTGTACGGACATCCTTAACTACCCGATACGTAATGTGGTTGTTGCACAGATTCATCAGCCACTGCGCAGCGCTTGTTATAACAATAATCCCTGCCAGCCTGAACAGAATCCTGCCGATCGCGTCAAAATCCACACTTCCTTTTCCAATAATCAGATCCACAGCATTACCGATCAGAATCGGAGCATACAATGTCAGCAACGCAGAAATACCCGCAAATACGAATGATAGCATCAAAAAATGCAGATAGGGCCGAATCAGCCAGAGTATCTTTTTCCATACACTTTTTTTCTTTTTATTGCATACTGAACCCCCTCCTCCTTTCGAAAACTGAGACCGACAGATTTCCTGATAGACACCGCACGCTCCAAGCAGCTCTTCATGATTGCCGTATCCCACCATCTTTCCGTCATCCAATACCAGGATCTTATCGGCATGCATGACAGAGGATGCTCTCTGCGATACCAGAAATACGGTCATATTTTCCGTATCCTGGGACAATGCTTTTCGAAGTGCCGCATCTGTAGCGAAATCAAGCGCAGATGCACTGTCATCCAGAATCAGTATCTGTGGATTTTTCACCAGTTCTCTTGCGATCGTCAGCCTCTGTCTCTGCCCTCCCGACAGGTTTTTTCCGCCTTCACTGACAGGAGCATTCAGCCTTCCCGGCTTCTCCTCCACAAACTCCAAAGCCTGTGCGGTTTTTAATGCTGCATACATCTCCTGTTCAGATGCCTGCTCATTTCCCATTTGAAGATTACTCTTTATGGTACCGGAAAACAGCACTGCCTTCTGCGGAACCACTCCGATCTGTTTTCGCAGAGCCTCTGTCCGGTATTTTGAAATCTCCAGTCCATCGATTTCGGCTTTTCCCTCTGTCACATCATAAAACCGGGGAATGAGATTGACCAGAGTTGTCTTGCCGGAACCTGTCCCTCCAATGATTCCAATCGTCTCTCCTGCTTTCGCGGTAAAAGAAATATCCTCCAGCGCCGACTCCTGACTGCCCGGATAGCAGAATGTCACGTGTTCCATCTTTACTTTCACGGCTTCCGCTTTCGCCTCTGCTTTCTCCCACTCTCCGTCCACAAGCTCGGATCTGAGTGCAAACACCTCATTCAGACGGGCTGCAGATGCTACTGCTTTTGTAAAGGAAACAATCAGATTCGCCAGCGCCACCAGCGCCAGAAGAATCTGGGACATATAATTGACCAGGGCGATTACCTCTCCCTGTGTCAGCAGCCCTTCATATACCTGTCCGCCCCCATACCAGACAACCGCAATAATCCCGGCGTTGACAATAATATATGTCATCGGATTCAACAGCGCTGAAATCCGTCCGGTCAGAAACTGCAGCTTCATCAGTATCTCACTCTTTGTATCAAACTCTTCCTGCTCTTTCTTCTGTGTACAAAACGCACGGATCACACGGATTCCCGCCAGATTTTCTCTGGTAGAGACAAGCACCTGATCCAGTGCTTTCTGCACTTTTTTATACAGCGGGATCGTCACGATCATAATACCGTAGATCACAAGCGCCAGAAGCGGAACTGTCACGACAAAGATCAATGCGGTCTTTACATTGATCGTAAATGCCATAACCATTGCGCCTACCACAATAAACGGCGATCGCAGAAACAGACGAAGCACCAGATTGACGCCGGACTGTACCTGATTGATATCACTTGTGATCCTGACAACCAGCGTGGCGCTGCCAGCCTTATCCACTGCAGCATAAGAAAGCTGTTCAATGTGGCAGAACAGATCATGCCGAAGTTCTGTTCCGAAACCGACAGCTGCTTTTGCCGCAAAATACTGCGCCAGCAGGGAACACAAAAGTCCCATTACACCAAACGCCACCAGCAATGCCGCCATCTTCCAGATATACGGGATATCCCGGTTCTGAATTCCGATATCAACAATTCTTGCAGTGACTAATGGCACAATCAATTCAAATACCGCCTCTAAAAGTTTAAACAGCGGTCCGATAATACTTTCCTTTTTATAGTTTTTCAAATAAGGAATCAATTTTCTCAACTTTTCATCCTCCTTGTTCTATGGTTGCTGTTCACAGCAATCTAAATTTTAGCAGATTTCAGGTTCTGTTGACAAGGTGCAAATCTTCTTTGACAGTCTGCCGTGAAGCAACTATAATAGGTCTATCATCAGAATCGGAGGAATCCTGTTATGTGGACAAGAAAACATCTGAAACATCAGGCAAAAAAATCACTAAAGAGCAACTATCAGAAAATGGTATCTGTCTGTTTTCTGATCGCATTTTTAACGTACCTCATTTGCATCTTCCACTTTTATTTTCCGGTCAGTTTCGCCCGGGACTGCAAACAATTTTTTGTTCAGACACATCTGAATTTTCCGGATGCCTCCAATTCGTCGATCGCAGCAGACACGCTGCACCACGTATTCCAGATTTCACTTTCCGGTACACCGCTGGCAAGTCTGTTCGAACACATGCTCAATATATATACCAGTGGAAGATCTTTTATCTTTGCCACTTTAAAGACTGTCAACGAGGCCTTCCTTGATCCGTTTTCCACCTCGTTTTTTCTGCTTCTCCTGGGGGTATTGCTCTCTTTTCTCTACACTGTCTTCATTCAAAACGTGCTGCTTGTCGGAGAAGCCCGTTTCTTTCTGGAGGCACGCACTTATCAGCAGACAACGATCAGTAAGCTTTTCTTTCTTTACAAAGTGAACTTCTTTTCCCACCCTGCATGGATCATGACCTGCCGTTGTGTTTTTCAGACTTTCTGGAACCTGACGTTCATCGGCGGCATCATCAAAAAGTACGAATACAGCATGATTCCTTATATACTGGCTGAGAACCCGACGCTGGGACGAAAGGATGCATTCTTTTTATCCAGACAGCTGATGCGCGGAAACAAATGGCGGATGTTTCTTCTGCATCTGTCTTTTATCGGATGGAGCATTCTTTCTCTCCTTACATTCGGTATTCTGGATTTTCTGTTTGTCAATCCTTATCAGACAGCCACCGATGCTGAATTATATATGACCCTGCGAAAAAATTATATCCGGTCCCGCGCTCCCCGTTACGAACTGTTTAATGATCCACTTCTGGAACAGGAGCTTTCTGATGACGAGCTACTGATCCGCAAAGCGCTTTATGACGATTCCGAAGGACCTTATACAAAGATTGCCTATTTTGAGCCACATCAGTATCCGGCCTTTCTGTTTTCTGTCCAGCCGCCGGTCCGTGCTGTGCATCAGCCTCTGGCTCCGACCGGTTCCTATCACCCGCTGACACTGGCCTCGCTGTTCTTTCTGTTTTCCATTCTTGGATGGATTCTGGAAACACTGAGCTATCTCACAATGGAAGGGGTCTTTTTGAACCGTAGTATTCTGCTTGGTCCATGGATTCCTCTTTATGGAATTTGCGGTGTTCTCAGCGTAACGATGCTGCACCGATTTGCAAAAAATCCGATTCTGGCATTCTGTATGAACGGGTTATTATACTCTGTGATTGGATACCTTTCAGATTTTACAGTCCAGATGATCTGGCACGCAGACCTGCACAAAATTTCTCAATACTTTCGTCCATCTCTGCTGCCTCCGTTTTTTGCGGATGCCGTGTTCCTGGGACTGATCGGATGCACCTGCCAGTATTTCATCGCACCAAAATGGAAACAGGTTACCAGAAAAATCCCGCTCTGGTTCCTGCTTTGCGTATGTGTTCTGCTGGGAATGCTGATGTTGCTGGATGTCTTCTTTGCCTTTTATCGATAATCCACAACTTCTGCGTGGAATAACGTTGCTTTTTTGTACGAAAAATAATATAATTTACTCATCACAATTATTTAACGAAAGGGATATGACTATGAAGAAAAGAGTTGTCGTTGCACTGGGACACCGTGCTCTTGGAACTACATTGCCGGAGCAGAAAGTCGCAGTAAAAAATACATCAAAAGTAATCGCAGATTTGATCGAAGCCGGATTTCAGGTTGCGATCACCCACAGCAATGCTCCACAGGTAGGGATGATCCACACTGCCATGAATGAATTCGGACAGCGTCATGAAAATTATACAGCTGCACCGATGTCTGTATGTTCTGCCATGAGCCAGGGCTATATCGGATACGATCTCCAGAACGGAATCCGGGAAGAACTGATGAACCGCGGAATCTACCGTACAGTCAGCACTGTATTGACACAGGTGATCGTAGATCCTTATGACGAGGCTTTCTATACACCAACCAAAGTTCTCGGACGTTACATGAGCGCAGAAGAGGCCAACGAAGAGCGTAAAAAAGGAAATTATGTGATCGAAGAAGCCGGAAAAGGATTCCGACGAGTCGTTTCCGCTCCGCATCCTGTGAAGATCGTGGAACTGGATGCAGTCAACGCACTTCTGGATGCTGATCAGGTCGTAATCGCTGCCGGTGGAGGCGGAATTCCTGTACTGGAACAGGACAATCACTTAAAAGGCGCCAGCGCAGTCATTGAAAAAGACCTGACTGCCGGAAAACTTGCAGAAGGTGTCGATGCTGATCAGCTGATCATCCTGACAAGTGTGGAGCAGGTATGTATCAATCTTGGAAAAGACAACGAAGAAAAACTGGGAGAAATCTCAGCTGCACAGGCAAAAGAATATATGGAACAGGGACATTTCGGAGTCTACAACATGCTCCCGAAATTCCAGGCTGCCGTTGAATTTGTAGAAGAAAGGGAAGGACGTACCGCTCTGATCACATCTTATGACAAGATCAATGATGCACTCAAGGGTAAGACCGGAACTACGATTCATGCTTAAGTAAAATAAACCACAGGCGAATCATGTTGATTGAGATTCTCCTGTGGTTTTCATATTTCTCTATTTCAAATTTTGACTTCTTCTGTTTTTCTTACAATCTGCAGCATCCCGCTTTTTAACAACACCGGACGCAGTGCATTATACAGAACTGCCACCAGAATCGTAGATACAACTGCATTCACAAATGTGGTTGCTGTACTCCATTTTGCAAGTACTTCTGCCATCTGCTGCGGCTGTCCTAAAATATACTGTTTGTAAAAATATCCTACCAATGGGTCCGCGATCACGTTAAATCCCAGTCCTGCAACGGATGCAAGGACACTCCAGCGAAATACATATTTCTTATCTGTACTTTCATTAATTTTCCCGATACGATGTGCCACAAGTCCTACGATCAGACCAATACAGAGCTTCAACACAAATGTCTTTGGTGCTCCTACGATATAAATCGGATCCAGAACATCTGCGATCGTCATCCCAATTGCGCCGGCCAGTCCGCCGTACCAACCGCCTAAGAGCAATGCTCCCAGAACACAAAATGCATTCCCGATATGAAGGGATGTAGCATCTCCACCCGGCATCGGGATCTTAATCTGCAAAAATGTAAATGATACAAAGCAAAGTGCTGCCAAAAGTGCTGTCTGTGCCAGTTTTACTACTGTCTGCTTTCTCTTTTCCATCGTTTTCCCTCTTTTCATTTTTGATGGTCTTATCCTACCACCAAAGTGGATAGATGAAAATGTCCAGTTATTGTATTTTTAACCAGTCCAGTTTGATTATTTCTGATTTGCCGGCTCTACCGCAACAGATTTTCCTTTGATTTTCGTATGATTCATTGCATTGAGTACATCTCGTGCATATTCTCTCGGAACTTCTACAAATGTATACTTATCAAACATATCGATCGTTCCGATCAGTTTTCCCGGAATTCCGCTTTCACCGGCAATTGCGCCCACGATATCTCCCGGTTTTGCTTTGTTTTTCTTACCGATATTAATAAATAGACGAACCATTCCGGCTTCTTCTGCCCCGGTATCACCAAATTCCATATCTTTTTCTTCTGTCTCCTGCTGTCCGGAACAGTATTTTAAAAATGCTGCTGCCAGATCCATTGCAGTATAATCAGATTCATTGACACGTTCTTCAATGATCTGAAGGAATTTTGTCAGATCTTCATTTTCAATGATCTGTTCAATCTCTTCCAGCACATTTTCCATCTTTGTATTTGCAACATCGTTTAAAGACGGTACTTTCTGTGCATAAATTTTCGTCTTGCAGTAACGCTGAATCTCTTTCAGCTTATAAACTTCTCTTCCGGAAACAAAAGAGAACGAACGTCCCACGCGTCCGGCACGTCCGGTTCTTCCGATACGGTGCACATAATATTCATCATCCTGCGGAAGATCATAGTTAAATACCGCTTCCACATCATCCACATCGATTCCTCTTGCTGCTACGTCTGTACACACAAGAATATCTGTCTTTCCGGAACGGAATCCCTGCATCACACGGTCTCTCTGTGCCTGCTTCATGTCTCCATGAAGTCCTGCCGCAAAATATCCTCTTCCAAGCAGTCCATTCACAAGCAGATCTACCTGTTTCTTCGTATTACAAAATACAACGGAGAGTTTCGGTGTATAAATATCCAGAAGACGGGAAAGCACTTCCTCTTTATTCTTCGGTTTCACTTCATAGTAAAACTGTTCAATGTTCGGAACGGTCAGCTCTTTCTTCGTCACCTTCACCAGTTCCGCATTTGTCTGGAACTGTTTTGTGATCTCTAAGATTGCCTTTGGCATTGTCGCAGAAAAAAGCACTGTCTGGTGTTCCTGTGGAATTCCTTCCAAAATTGTCTCAATATCCTCACGGAATCCCATGTTGAGCATCTCATCCGCCTCATCCAGCACGATCGTATGCACATGATCCATTTTCATAGTTTTGCGGCGCATATGATCCATCACACGTCCCGGTGTTCCGATCACAAGCTGTGTGCCGCTTTTCAGAGAACGAATCTGTTTTACAATCTCCTGTCCTCCATAGATTGGCAGAACTTTTATCCCATGCATATATTTTGCAAGATTTCTGATTTCTTCTGCAACCTGGATTGCCAGCTCTCTTGTCGGGCAAAGAACAATCGCCTGAAGTTTTTTATTCTTCGGATCAATCTTTTCCAGAAGCGGGATTCCAAAGGCTGCTGTTTTTCCGGTTCCTGTCTGCGCCTGTCCGATCACATCTTTTCCGCTCATGATCACAGGAATCGCTTTGGACTGAATCGGTGATGCCTCTTCAAATCCCATATGTTTTACTGCTTTTAATATTTCAGGACACAACTCTAACTCTTCAAATTTTAATTCTTCCATAAATCTCCTTTTCTCAAAACAAAAATAGGGGACTGTATAACAGTCCCACAATACAATCTGAATTATCATATCAGAATTTTCTTTTTCTGTCAAAATTTCTTTGATTATAAAAATTTTTTAAAATCACTTGCATTCAAGGAATACAAGGTGTAATATACACATATACTTAATGTAGTTTTTAAAACTACATGCAATTTTCAAATTTTAAGGAGGAAGATATCAATGAACAAAACACAACATTTAAAAGACCCCGGCAGCGCGATCACACATTTTATTGGTATGCTTATGGCAATCTGCGGCGCGATTCCTCTGTTGATAAAGGCAGCCCATGAACCGGGCAGGGTATCTCTCATTTCCCTTGCCGTATATGCGATCAGCCTGATCCTGCTGTATGCTGCCAGCACGACCTACCATACATTTGATATTTCTGCAAAAGTAAATACGATATTGAAAAAGATCGATCACATGATGATCTTTATCCTTATCGCCGGAAGCTATACTCCAATCTGTCTGATCACTTTGAAAGGACGTACCGGACTGATTCTGCTTTCCATTGTTTGGGGGATCGCTATTGTAGGAATTCTGATCAAGGCCTTCTGGGTCTATTGCCCGAAATGGGTATCTTCCATTCTCTACATCGGGATGGGATGGACCTGCGTACTGGCTTTCACACAAATTTTCCACTCATTATCGCCGGCGGCATTTGGCTGGCTTTTAGCAGGGGGAATCATCTACACGATCGGCGGTATTATCTACGCATTAAAGCTTCCGATCTTCAATAGTAAACATAAGAATTTCGGAAGCCACGAGATTTTTCATCTTTTTGTTATGGCCGGAAGTGCCTGCCACTTTATTGTCATGTATTGCTACCTGATCTAATTCATCGGTTTTCCATTCAGCATCGCTTTCAATAGCTTTCCGTTTCCATCATAGATCAGTTTCAGAGAAAAGAATTCTTCCGATTCCTCCAGGAGTCGGAAGAATATTTTATCCCCTTCCCAGAGATTGAGTCGGTCAATTTCTTTTTTATCTACCCACTTAAGTTCTCCCTCGTCACAGGCAATCTGTTCTCCTGTAAATCCATCTGCTGTAAATAAGGACATATACTCTGTCACACCGTCACCTGACACAAATGTCACGATCGCACGATATTTCCAGGAAGTCAGAGTGTATCCTGTCTCCTCTTTCACTTCCCGCAGCAGACATTCCTCCGGACTTTCGTCTGCCTCAAAATGTCCACCCACACCGATCCATTTATCTTTATTGACATCATTTCTTTTTTACTGTGCGATGCAGCATCAGATATTTCCGTCTTTTCGATATAACATAATGTACTTAATCCTGTCATTTTTTTATCCTTTCCCTTATCCAACCCGTTCTTCACTCCATTCCAGAAATGTTCCTGTGTTGGCGTCAATTTCAAAATCATATTCTTTTCCGTCATAAATAATGTCGCCTTCGTATTTCTGGACTCCATCGTCAAACTCCAGCTGAATTCTCAAATCCTGTGCAGATGCCCCCGGCACTCTTTCCAACGCAAGGTTTGTTGCTTCTTCCTCTGAAATTGCTACCTCTGTCTGATTTGCTGTGTTACTGCTTCCCTGCTGTGTGGAATTTTCAGAAGCGTTCTGATCCTGATTCTGCGTCGTACTCACACTTCCCTTGTCCATCTCTTTGTCAACCTGAAGTATGCTTCCATCTTCTGCTGAAATCTCATAATCATATTCTTCCCCTGTGGATGCAACTGTAAAATCAACCTCATAAATACTTCTTCCGTCATCGTGATCCTTGCTTACTTTCAGCCTTGTGATTTCGTCTTCTGTTACACCTGCATCTGAAAATGCTGCTGTTTTCGCTGCATCTTTTCCGATATCCTTTCCATCATTTCCTGCACATCCTGTAAACATGCTCATTGCCATTACACATACTGCTGCCGCTGCAAAATATCTTTTCTTCATCATATTTTAATTCCTCTCTTTCTATCAACTGCATTTCTACACTGTTATTCTTTGTCTGTAAGGATAATATATTCCATGAAGATTAAAATAAGATTAGAATTTTAACTCAAATGTAAAGCAGCTTCCTTTTCCAAGCTCACTCTCCACCCGGACATTCCCTCCATGTGCCTGTGCGATCCATTTTACCATGGAAAGTCCAAGGCCGGAGTGCGAACCTTCTTCCTTTCCAGTCCGTGAGGCATCCACCCGGTAAAACCGCTCCCATATATGCACCTGATCATCTCTGCTGATTCCGATTCCGTCATCTTCTACCGTTCCCTGTACCCCTGACGGAATCTGATGAAGTGTCACTTTAATATTCCCACCTTCTTTTCCGTAAGAAACTGCATTCGAAATCAGATTATCCAACATACGGATATAAAAGGATTCATCCAGATAGCCTGTGATGTCTGGTTCTATCTCTGTATGAACCTCAATTTTACGCCTCTGCGCCAGCATCTTTTGTTCTTCCACAATTATTTCTGTCAATTCACTAATATTGATCTCTTCTTTATTTAACTGCTGCCGCCCCTGATCTGCCCGTGACAATAACAGAAGCTGAGAGATCATCTGAGACATTTCTCCTGCTTTTTTCCGGATCAGAAGAATTTCTTTCCTCTGCTCTTCTGACAAATCTGTGCGATTCAGAGATGCCTCGCACTGTGCCAGAATCACACTGACCGGTGTTCGCAGCTCATGGGAAACGTCCGATGTAAACTGCCGTTCCCTGAGAAACGCCTGTTCCAGACTTTCCAGCATACCGTCAAATGTTCCTGCCAGCTGATAAAATTCGTCTTTCCCGGTATCCTGACTGACTCCGATCCTGCGGCTTAAATCTCCGTCTTTTTGAATCTCCTGTACGGTCTCTGTCATCTGCCGTACCGGAAGAAGCGTTCGCCTGATCAAACGATACCCGATCAGCGCCGTTAAAATCACAGTCAAAGGCAGTAAAATCACCGCAAATCGGACTGCGATCAAAAACTCCTTCTGTGTCTCTGTAACAGAAACTACACCCCGGATATAGAATTCCTGACCATTTTCCATTTCATACTGCACATCATACACATACCACTGCTCTGTTCCACTTTTCACCGTCTGAATCTTTCCATCCTCGAATTGCGGAGCCTGTTCCAGTCCCGGCGGAACCTTTCCATATAAGAAGTTTCCACCTGTATCATAAAGCGCCAGATATACATTGTTATCCAGTGAATAAAAATCCGAATCAATTTCGAATTCCCCGTCTTCCAGCTCGATTTCATCTGCACTTTCCTGCACACGTTCTCTTAAGTGCATCTGTGCAGACGTCAGGATTTCATTTCCGCTCAGAGAAAAAAGGACTGCAAGGCAGAGACAGGTCACCAGTACCATAAAAAAGGAATACATCGCTGTCAATTTTAATTTCAAAGAAAATCGTTTCATGGTTCCGCCCTCATAACATATCCGGCACCCCGCACAGTATGGATCAGCTTCGTCTGTGACCCTTCGTCAATCTTCTTACGCAGATAACGGATATATACATCAATTACATTCGAGCCGCCTGCATAATCATAATTCCACAAATGCTGCTCCAGACGGTCTCTGGAGAGCACAATTCCCGTATTCTGGATTAGATAGCGCAGCAGCGCAAACTCCTTTCCGGAAAGCTTGATCTCATGCCCTGCACGCAGCACCTGATGGGTATCCAGATGTACTTCCAGATCATCCAGTTTGCAGACTGTCTGCGGCGCCTCCTTTGGTTTGCGCAGAAGCACCCGGATGCGCGCTAAAAGTTCTTCAAACGCGAACGGTTTCACCAGATAATCATTCGCTCCCGCATCCAGCCCGCGGACACGATCCTCCACACTGTCCTTCGCCGTCAAAAGCAAGACCGGAGTCTGACTCCCCTTTTGTCTCATCGTCTTTAAGACACTCAGACCGTCCAGAACCGGCATCATAATATCAAGGACCACCGCATCATATGGCGCCCCTTCCAGATAATCTAACGCCTCCTGTCCGTCAAAACAGGAGTCCACACTGTAATGCTCTGCTTTCAATCTGGTGCTCAGCAGACGGTTCAGGTCTTTTTCATCTTCTGCTACTAAAATCCGCATTGTTCTCACCTTCTTCTTTCTCTGAAAATCGTTTTACCTATTCCTTATGGTAACAGAATCACCGGCTCTTTTCAACGCCGCAGCCTCGTGCTAAAATAGACATTAGTTATGAATGTAGGAGGAAACAAAATATGTCAAATAAAATTACAACAGATTTACTGGAATTTATAGAGAACAGTCCCAGCTGCTTTCATGCAGTGCAGACTACGAAAGAGATTCTGACAAAACATGGATTTACAGAGCTGTCAGAAGATCAGACATGGAATTTAACACCTGGTAATGATTATTTTGTTACAAGAAACGGATCTTCTATCATTGCGTTCTCCATTCCGGAATCTGTAGTTCTTCAAAATGGATTCCGTATCATTGCAAGCCACAGTGATTCGCCTTCCTTTAAGATCAAAGAAAATCCGGAGATGGCCGTAGAGGATCATTACATCAAATTAAACGTAGAACGCTATGGCGGTATGCTCTGTGCCCCATGGTTTGATCGTCCGCTTTCTGTTGCCGGACGGGTGATCGTAAAAGAAAACGGTACCTACTGTGCGAAACTGATCAACGCAGACCGGGATCTCCTTCTGATCCCGAATCTTGCCATTCATATGAACCGGGATGCCAACAGCGGATACGCTTATAATGCACAGAAAGACTTGCTTCCATTATACGGGGATATTTCTGCAAAAGATACGTTCTTAGATACGATTTCAAAGTATGCCGGTGTCGAAAAAGAGGAAATTTTGAGTCACGACCTCTTCCTCTACAATCGTCAGAAGGGAACTCTCTGGGGAGCAAACGAGGAATTTCTCTCTGCTACACGTCTGGATGATCTCCAGTGTGCCTGTGCTTCTCTTTACGGACTGCTTGGCGCAGACCGCAAACAGGCGGTTTCCGTTCACTGCGTTCTGGATAACGAAGAAGTCGGAAGTACAACAAAACAGGGTGCTGCATCTACGTTCCTTAGAGATACGCTGTTCCGTATCTGTACGGTATTCGGCATGGATACACAGGATTACTTTATCGCACTGTCCAAGAGTTTTATGATCTCTGCGGACAATGCCCATGCAGTTCATCCAAACCATACAGATAAAGCGGATCCTGTCAACCGCCCGTATTTAAATGAAGGAATCGTCATCAAATATAACGCCAACCAGAAATACTGCACAGACGGCATTTCTGCCGCTATGTTCAAGGATATCTGCAAGCAGGTAGACGTTCCGTATCAGACATTTACCAACCGTTCCGACATGGCAGGCGGCTCCACACTGGGCAATATTTCCAACACGCAGGTCGCACTTAATACCGTAGATATCGGACTTCCTCAACTGGCAATGCATTCTCCATATGAAACTGCCGGAGTCAAGGATACCGAATATCTGCTCAAAGCTGCAAAAGCATTTTTTGCATAGATCACTGACCCAATCCAGGCTGCTGAAAAAGTACGCCTGGATTTTCTTGTTCTTCCTCGCTTTTTTCTGTTTTGTCCGCTTTCAAAAACAAGAAAAAGCCTGCCAGAAACATCACAGAAAGCGCTCCTACTCCCAGATTTACACTGCCTGTAATCTGGCTCACTGCAGACACCAGAATGGTTCCCATAAAAGAAGCTCCTTTTCCGCAAATATCATAAATTCCGAAGTATTCTCCGGATTTTTCTGCCGGAATGATCTTCGCATAGTAGGAACGGGACATGGACTGAACTGCTCCCTGAAAACATCCCACACAGACTGCCAGGATCCAGAACTGATACTGCCTGTGAAGTCCGATCCCATACAGAGCGATCAGAAAATACGCAGAAATACATACCAGAATCAGTCTCGATGCACTTACTTTTCTGGAAATCTTTCCAAACAACAGAGCCGCCGGAAATGCAACAATTTGTGTCAAGAGGAGTGCAAGCAAAAGACCTGTGGTATCCAGCCCCAAAGCAGTACCATATGCAGTTGCCATGTCAATGATCGTATATACCCCATCAATATAGAAGAAAAATGCTGCCAGAAAAAACAGCACTTTTTTGTCTTTTCTTAATTCAGAAACGATCTGTCCCAATCTTTGCACACCGGACTGTCCTGCGTGTACTGTCGGTTTCCGACTGTGTGTCTGACGGTATGATTTCAGAAGCGGAACCGTCAGTGCAATCCACCAGACCGCTACCAGAAAAAACGAAATCCCCATCGCTGTCTGCATCGAAATTCCCACTTTATCATAAAACAATACCAGCAACAGACTGCAAATAAACGGAACACAGCTTCCGATATACCCCCAGGCATATCCCTGCGCAGAGACTTCATCCATCCGTTCTTCCGATGTAATATCGGTAAGGCATCGAATCGTAGATCACAAGACTTAAAGAATACGCTGATTTTGCAAATACAAACAACTAACAAAAACCAAAT
>ENA-OQIT01000059-OQIT01000059.1-human-gut-metagenome-genome-assembly--contig:-NODE-59-length-27483-cov-3.249598_pt1 | contig 27483 bp, 20 predicted proteins | sample MGYA00242587_ERZ504752 | MGnify/ENA primary metagenome ERZ504752 (study PRJEB26092, sample SAMD00036352) | human gut metagenome | host: Homo sapiens | study: EMG produced TPA metagenomics assembly of... | reverse complement strand
TTCCTCTGTTACTTTGTCTTTTATTCTTCTTTAATTTGCGCTATTGTGTTCTTCTACTTCGTTTCTTTCGCCCACGGTATACGATCACTTTATTTTTTTTCGGCATTTGCTCTTTCTGCTTTTTCGCCTCAAGCTCCGCCTGTATCCGGATATCATCCTGCACCAGTCGTTCTACCATATCTTTCCCCAACATGCGTAAAAGTCGGTTGTATCTGTCTGCAAGTTCCTGCAGTATTTCTTTCTCACCAGATAATTTCTGATAATCTTTCTGAACTTCTGCCAGTTCCTTTTTTGTTTTTTCATGCTCTTGCTTTTTCTTCTGAAACTTACTTTTCCAACTATCTCTTTCTCTTGTGAGTTCTTTCACCTGTACAGCCATCGCACCAATTTTATTTTTCATTTCAATGAACAATGGTTTGATTTTCTTATCCCGATAAGTTACCGCACGTTCTAACGTAGTAGCTTCCGGCAAAAATGTTTTGATCATTCCATATTCTTTTATTTCCTTACTGACATTATCCATCACCGGTTGCAGGAATTCTCTTCTATCCTCCAGTTTTTTTAATTCCATTTCTGCTTTCCCTGCACGTTTTTCTGCTGTTTCTTTATCTTTCTGGAACTGAATTTTTTCTTCTTCAAGAAGCTTAATATCTGCCCTTGCGTCCGCAATCTGAGAAGTCAGACCTTCATTCTCCGCTGTCAAATATTCCTTTTCCTGTTCCAGTTCCTGCACTTCCTTTTTGCGTTCTTTTTTCTTGAAATTGTAAACATCCAGATGCTCCTCATGTGTACCTTTCTGTTCCCATTCAATTCCATGTTGCTTTGCAATTTCTGCCAGCACTTCTTTTTCATGATTTATCCACTGATTCAGTTCTGTATCATGCTTATTTCCACCTTGAAATCCAAGACTTTTCAATGCCTGTTTCAGTGAAACTCTGGTATCCATTCCTTTTCCCTTCCAGTTAGTCACATAAGGCACAAAGTCAATATGCAGATGCGGAGTAGCTTCGTCCTGATGCAGATAGCAGCTAAATACCCGAAGTGACGGATTTCTTTTCTGGAAGTCTTTCATATATTCATCCAGTACCCTTACGGCCAAATCTCCTTCTGTCGTGCCAACTGCCATATCCTCACGATTACCAATCTGAAATATTACTTCATGGAACAACTTCTCCTGTTTACCCTGTCGGATTTTTTCATAATAATTTGCAATTTGCCGATCCTTTCTTTTCCCGACATTGTATCTCTCCACCGCATCATCAAACAGTTCTTTATAGACTTCTTTCAGATTCTCATTCTTATAACAAATGTTCAGTTGTACTCTGTCTGGATTTACATTTTCTGCTACAAAATCCCGTCTGTTATGAGCCAGTGAGCCGACTCCGATCATGCCACTGATTGTTCGTTTTATCATATGTTTTCTCACCTCTTCTCTGTTTGAGTGCCAGATATGGCACATAATTTTTATTTACGCCAGACATGGCGATATTTAAGAACTTTTCGCCGAATACGGCGATTTTGTTACTTTTGTCAAAAGTAACGCAAAAGCACTTTCGACAGCCGTACCGTCCATCAAAAGTCCCCTTGCGCCCTGCCGGGGGCTATTCCTCCCGTTGTTCGGCTTTCTTCTACATCACTATTCTTACTGACTTATTCCGGTATTCTTGCCTGCACATATTCCAAATCTCCACAGTACGGTGTTCCAACCAGATACCATTCTCTTGCCGAATTCATCTCCATTCTTGTCCGTATCCACTTATCATCAACCAGAACTTCCAGACCTTCTCCGCAATAGAAATCCTGTATCAATCCATAAATCTGATGATAATAAGCCATATCTGTCATTGCTGCTGTTATATCCTAATCTTCCCTGTTTCATTGTATCTTTCTCCCTTCACGACTATCTAATTTGCTATAAACTCACAAGCCATCAACTAACTCCCGGCTACACCTTACCGACATTCTCCTTGTCTGCTATCTACAGGTGCGTGACACGCTCCTGTAATAGAGTAGTCAGAAAGAACCTTTACCATCGAAAGCTCTCTTGTATTCCTTTTCTGTCAAGGTATTCCTGCCGGAACTTTTCTCTTTCTTCTTCCGTTGGTGCAGTTTTGAATTTGCTATACATTTCACGATTCACCATTGCATCCAGTTTCTGCTCTAAGCCCAACCGGATTTTTTCTTCACCATCATAGTTGTCCATCAAAAAATATTGCAGGAGTTGAAGAAATAACTCGTATGGAATCTGTACATTTCTATTTTGCATCTGTTCTCCTTTCAAGGTAGCAAGATTCCCTCTTCTTAAGAAATGGTAATCTTGCCATCTTCCATTTTTATTCTGGTAACATCCAATACCATTGCTTTCCACGTTTCACAGAATCAATCTCAAGTTCCCGTTTGGCATTCCACAACGTTTTTCCTTTTATTCCTCTGCCTTCTGCTTCTTCTGCAATTTTCTTCTGAGCCATTCCTCCATTTGCCAAAATTTCAAGAAGAAATTCTTTTGCCTTCTGGCTTTTCTGTCCTCTGCCATCTCCATTAAGAAGTTCATCGGCACTGATATCATATTCTCCAATCCATTCAAATCCATTATTCTTATCCAGCCTGAATGCAATGGACATTCCTTCCGGTGCAAGAGAACTCTTCGTATGACATACTACTCTTACTTCCGGTTCTTCCTTAACTCGCCCGACAATCAGAACACTTCTTGCAGCAGCCTGAAAATCAATGGAGCCAAGTCCACGATAAGAAGATTTGCCGTTGCTGTTTTTATTCATATGACCAATCAAAATGACTGCACAGTGATATTTTTCTGCCAGCACTGCTATACGCTTCATCAATGGTCTAATCTCATTTGCCCTGTGCATGTCTACGTTTGCTCCCAGGAACCCCTGAATCGGATCAAGGACAACCATTTTTGCTTTTGTCTGCACGATTGCTTCTTCCAATCGAACATCTGCCATTGTCAGTGGCTGGTCACTGTCATCAATCACCATCACCTTTGAACAATCCGCACCCGCAGCAAGTAATCTGGGTTTGATAGTATCTCCAAGACCATCTTCTGCTGTCTGATAAATCACATGTACAGGTGACATAGAAGACTGTTCCTGCATATTGTCTTCGCCATCTAAACCATCGTTCCCACTATCAACTTCATCACTTCGTTTTTCTTTTATTTTCATCGTTGTATCCGTAACAGGAAAAATCGGCTCTCCTCTGGTCAGTTTTGCAATAATCTGAAGTACCATCGTTGTCTTGCCTTCCCCTGGATCTCCCTGTATAATAGTCACTTTCCCATAAGGAATAAACGGATAAAGCAGCCATTCTATCTGCTCCACCTCTACTGAATCCATGTTGATCAATTTCAGTTTTGGTTCTATTCTGCAATTTTCAACTTTATTTTTTTCATTCATATTCATTTCATCATCTACCTCCTGCCCCTCCGGGCAAGTCTCTGATGAACAGATATTCGGGAATTGTTGTATCTTCCAATTCGTGATATACTTAATCTGCCAAGATGGTATATCAGTGAATCTGATTATCAGAGAACTTGCTCAGATATTTTATCTGGGCTTTTTCTTTTTGTCTGTCAGTATTCATAGCTTCTGCTCCTTACACAAATCTCCTTGTAGGAATAATGATAATTTCAAATTTGCTCCCATCCTCTAATTCAAGAAGAATCACATAATCTGAATCCCGATCCGGTAAAATGGAACTTATCTTCAACTTCTTACTATAGTTAATTGCATAAAATATTTTTCTGACTACTTTCTTTGTTTTTATCTACTTCTTCCTCTGTATTAACGTTTATTGTCCAGCATCTCAGCAACTTTTTTCTGCTGTGACGGGTACAGATGCCCATAAGTGTTCAATGTCATCTGAATGTCTTTGTGCCCCAGCCTTTCCTTGATAATCAGTGGTTCTACGCCCTGGTAGATCAGATATGCCACATGGCTGTGACGGATATCGTGCACTCTGATTGGTTTTACACCGGTCAGTGCTTCATATTTCTTAAGACGTTTCTGCAATGTTCTCGCCACAATCGGGAACAACCGCTGATCTTCCGGAAATCCATAATGCTTCTTTGCATACTCCTGTACCTCTTCCTTAAGAAAATTGGGAATATCAATAGTACGGACCGAATTTTCTGTTTTTGGAGTATCAATCACATCTCTTTTCTTGATCCGGTTATAGGTCTTATTGATATGCAGGAGATTTCCACTCATATCAAAATCCGAAAGACTCAATGCTAGAAGCTCTCCTTCCCTAATTCCTGTCCAGAACAGAATTTCAAATATCAGATAATCTTCACTCCCCGGCTCAATCCCGGCGATAAATCTGTCATATTCTGCTTTCGTCCAGAACTCCAGCTTATTTGCATCCGATTTCCCCATCTTTTTTACTTTCTTACATGGATTTTCCTTCAGATTGTAAATTTTCTGTGCATGATTAAACAGTGCATTTAACTGATTCTGGATCATACGCTCATAAGTCTTGCTGTATCCTTTTTCCTGAATGGCATTCTGCCACTGGATAATCTCTGCTGGTGTAATTTCATTCATTTTTCTTGTTCCAAAATATGGAACAATGTGCTTGTTCATCATGTGCTGCTTATTACGGATTGAATTTTCTTTCAGTTCATTCTTTTTATCTTCAAAATAGACTTGAATAAAACTGTTCATCTCCATTTTCATATCCGCCGCAGTCTTTCTTATGAATTCCTTTTCATAATTCAATGCTTCTTTCTTTGTCTTGAACCCTCTTTTCAGCTTCTGCGTTTTCTTACCTGTCCAGTCAATATAGCGGAAGCTCACATACCAGGTTCCCTGTGTTTTGTCCTTGTAAGCTGACATCTTAAATCCTCCTTCATACTGCTCTCTGAGAGCATCCATAAAATTTTGTTTCCCAGTAGGGACGTGGAATCTTTCCACGAACTGCCACATATCCTTCCTTTGCCAGTTCATCATTGAGCTGCTTCAGAACAGAATATGCTTTACTGCGTTTCACACCTAATTCTTCCATAACATCATCAACAGTCATCATATAATTAGTTCTCATAGCGTCCTCCTTTCCAGTCACTTTTGTGACTCTTTCGTTGTTCTCTTATAATAATTCACTTTTGTGAATTTGTCAATAAGCATTTGCGAATTTATTTTTTCTAATTCCATACATATTGCTTGCGTATCAGCAATTTGTTAAATCTCACTCTTTTGTATCATTCACTTATGTGCTAGAATAGAAGCACAAATATTATTAAGGAGGCAACACATTATGGTAGGTAAGAAAATCCGGGCATTCCGGGAATTCAGAGGATACAGTCAGATACAATTAGCCGAGCTGTCCGGCATTAACGTAGGAACGATCAGAAAATATGAACTGGGAATCCGGAATCCAAAACCGGATCAGTTAGAAAAGATAGCAACTGCACTGGGATTAAATGTAAGTGTTTTTCTGGATTTTAATATTGAAACAGTCGGAGATGTACTCTCTCTGTTGTTTTCTATTGATGATTCAGTGAATCTTTCACTTGCTGAGACATCTGATCAGAAGATTTCACTGACGTTCGATAATCCTACGATGCAGGACTTTTTCAGAAAATGGTGTCAATTTAAAAATGTCTATGAAAAGGAAAAAGCTGAAATATTAGCTATTGAAGATGCTGATAAAAGACAGGAAGAACTGGATAAACTGAACGCTACCCAGGAAGAATGGAAACTGCGTGCTATGGGAACTACGATAGGTTGTCATACCATCGTTAAGAAGGGCACTGAAGGTAATTCCATCAAGACATATGATTTGACATAATTTTTACAAAAGAAAAAGAGCCCTTATGAGCTCTGAGTTTTTGGTGGTCTGGGTGGGAGTCTGCTTAGTATGTTAAACCGTGCAACCATTACACTTCACCATCGCATACTCCCAGACCAAATATTAATATATATTCTTTTCTCATCGAATCAAGTCCTTTCTTGCAAATATGTTTGACTGCATCATAAATCAATCCAGAAACCAAGCAATTCGACAATGCTCCCAATATTGGTTTGATGGTGTTTGGAATCGAACCAAATCCTGTTACTAACTATGTTATATTAATAGTATAACATAGTTTTAAAAATTGTCAATTTTCATATTTTGTTATCATTCTGTTATCACAAGCAGTTGTCAGGACACTCTCCCGGCAACCGTTTTTCTATACTGTTCGTTATTCTTTTCCGCTTTTTTATATATTTCCAGGCAACAGAAAAACCCGTAGAACCGAAGTTCTACGGGTATCTTACGTTTGGACACAACGTTATCTTGCGATAACAAATCTATATTCAGATTGTATTACTCGATGATTGTAGCAACACGTCCTGATCCTACAGTACGTCCACCTTCACGGATAGCGAAAGTAAGACCCTGGCTCATAGCGATTGGGTGGATCAGTTCGATTGTCATTTCGATGTTATCTCCAGGCATACACATTTCTGTTCCTTCTGGAAGGTTGCAAACACCTGTTACGTCTGTTGTTCTGAAGTAGAACTGTGGACGATAGTTGTTGAAGAATGGAGTATGACGTCCACCTTCATCTTTTGTCAGAACGTAAACCTGAGCTGTGAATTTTGTATGGCATGTAAGTGTTCCTGGTTTAGCAAGAACCTGTCCACGCTCGATTTCGTTTCTCTGAACACCACGAAGAAGTGCACCGATGTTATCACCAGCCTGAGCTTCATCAAGAAGTTTACGGAACATCTCGATACCAGTTACAACTACTTTACGTGTTTCTTCTTTGATACCAACGATTTCAACTTCGTCAGATACATGAAGTACACCAGCCTCTACTCTACCAGTAGCAACTGTACCACGACCTGTGATAGAGAATACATCCTCTACAGGCATTACGAATGGTTTATCTGTGTCACGCTGTGGGTCTGGAATGTAGCTGTCAACAGCATCCATAAGTTCCATGATCTTGTCTCCCCACTCACCGTTCGGATCTTCAAGAGCTTTAAGAGCAGAACCTTTGATTACCGGGATATCATCTCCTGGGAAATCATACTCGGAAAGAAGTTCACGAATCTCCATCTCAACCAGTTCAAGAAGTTCTTCGTCATCAACCATATCACATTTGTTCATGAATACAACGATGTAAGGAACACCTACCTGACGAGCAAGAAGAACGTGCTCTTTTGTCTGAGCCATAACACCATCTGTAGCTGCTACAACAAGGATAGCACCATCCATCTGAGCTGCACCTGTGATCATGTTCTTAACGTAGTCAGCATGTCCTGGGCAGTCAACATGTGCATAATGTCTCTTCTCTGTCTGATACTCAACGTGAGCTGTAGAAATTGTGATACCACGCTCTCTTTCTTCTGGAGCTTTATCGATATCTTCAAAGTTTTCTACTACGTTTCCAGCAACTCTCTCAGCCAGAACTTTTGTGATTGCAGCTGTTAAAGTTGTTTTACCATGGTCAACGTGTCCGATGGTACCAATGTTACAATGCGGTTTTGTTCTCTCAAACTTAGCTTTTGCCATTTTAAAACGTCCTCCTTAAAACAATTGGCTCTTATATTATTATAGAGCATCTTTTCGGTTTTAAACTTGCTATCCTTGATTATATTGCATAATCAGAATATTTGCAAGCATTTTATACAATTTGATAACTTGCATTACCAATTGTTATATCATTACAGCTCACCCACGCCGCTATCACACGAGGTGTTTTGGCATGTATATGCCAAAATTCCATTGCAGAAAACAATCTGGAATGAATTTTTGGCAACGTTACTGAGAACGAAGTGAACAATAACGTTATATCTCCTGCAGTCCGTTGGCTTTAAACACCAACAGACTGCAGATGATCAAAATTATCAGTCTTTCTTAGCAAGAATCTTTTCCTGTACAGACTTCGGAACCTGCTCATATTTCTCAAAGAACATAGAGTAGTTACCACGTCCCTGTGTTCTGGAACGAAGGTCTGTAGCATATCCGAACATTTCGGAAAGTGGAACGTATCCACGGATCATCTTACCACCGCCGATATCTTCCATACCTTCGATACGACCACGGCGGGAGTTGATATCACCGATAACATCACCCATGTAATCCTCTGGTGTAGTAACTTCGACTTTCATGATAGGCTCAAGAAGAACCGGAGCTGCTTTCTGCATAGCATCTTTGAATGCAAGAGAACCTGCAATGTGGAATGCCATTTCAGAGGAGTCGACTTCATGGTAGGAACCATCGTATACGTTAGCATATACACCGACTACAGGGAATCCGCCAAGGATACCAGCTTTCATAGCTTCTTCGATGCCTTCGCCGACTGCCGGAATGTATTCCTTCGGAATAGCACCACCAACAACTGTGGATTCGAACTTGTACAGTTCTTCTCCGTTGGCATCCATAGGCTCGAATTTAACTTTACAGTGACCATACTGTCCACGACCACCAGACTGTTTTGCATACTTACTGTCTACATCAACAGCTTTGGTGATTGTCTCTTTGTAAGCAACCTGAGGAGCACCTACGTTAGCCTCAACCTTAAATTCACGAAGGAGACGGTCAACGATGATATCCAGATGAAGCTCACCCATACCAGCGATAATAGTCTGTCCAGTTTCCTGATCTGTATGTGCACGGAATGTCGGGTCTTCCTCTGCAAGTTTTGCAAGAGCTTCACCAAGTTTACCCTGTCCAGCTTTAGTCTTAGGCTCGATAGCCAGCTCGATAACTGGTTCTGGGAATTCCATGGACTCCAGGATTACCGGATGCTGCTCGTCACAGATTGTATCACCAGTTGTTGTGAATTTGAATCCGATAGCTGCAGCGATATCACCGGAATATACTTTATCAAGTTCCATACGTTTGTTAGCATGCATCTGAAGAATACGTCCAACACGTTCTTTCTTGTCCTTAGTAGCATTAAGTACATAAGAACCAGAATTCATTGTACCGGAGTATACACGGAAATATGCCAGTTTACCAACAAATGGGTCTGTCATAATCTTGAATGCAAGTGCTGCAAACGGTTCTTCATCAGAAGAATGTCTTACTACCGGGTTGCCGTCCAGGTCAGTTCCCTCGATTGGAGGAATATCTGTTGGAGCAGGCATATACTCAAGGATAGCATCAAGAAGTTTCTGAACACCTTTGTTTCTGTAAGCAGAACCACAGCAAACCGGAACAGCTGTACACTCGCATGTCGCTTTTCTTAATGTTGCTTTCAGTCTCTCAACAGTTGGTTCTTCACCTTCAAGATATTCCATCATTAAGTCGTCATCAAGCTCACAGATTTTCTCAATGAGCTCTGTATGATAAAGCTCAGCATCTTCCTTCATGTCTTCAGGAATGTCAACGATGGAGATGTCATCACCTTTTTCATCGTTGTAGATGTAAGCTTTCATTTCGAATAAGTCAATGATTCCTTTGAAATCATCTTCTTTTCCGATTGGCAGCTGTAAGCAGATTGCGTTTTTACCAAGACGAGTCTTGATCTGCTCTACTGCACCGTAGAAGTTTGCACCAAGGATATCCATCTTGTTGATGAATGCCATACGTGGTACATTGTAAGTGTCGGCCTGACGCCATACGTTTTCAGACTGCGGTTCAACACCACCCTTAGCACAGAAAACGCCGACAGCACCGTCAAGTACACGAAGAGAACGCTCAACTTCTACTGTGAAGTCAACGTGACCTGGGGTATCAATGATGTTGATACGATGTTCCAGAGCACCTGGCTTCGGTTTGCAGTTCTCTTCCAGAGTCCAGTGACATGTTGTAGCCGCTGAAGTGATTGTGATACCTCTCTCCTGCTCCTGTTCCATCCAGTCCATGGTAGCAGTACCTTCATGAGTATCACCAATCTTATAGTTGACACCTGTATAATACAGGATACGTTCTGTAAGAGTTGTTTTACCCGCATCGATATGAGCCATAATACCAATATTTCTGGTACGCTCTAATGGATATTCTCTTCCCTCTTTAGCCAATGGATTTTCCTCCTATATTAGAAGCGATAGTGAGCAAATGCTTTATTTGCCTCAGCCATCTTGTGCATGTCTTCTTTTCTCTTAACGGATGCACCTGTGTTGTTCATTGCATCTAAAAGCTCATTTGCAAGTCTTTCTTCCATTGTTTTCTCGCCTCTTTTACGAGAGAACATTGTTAACCAGCGAAGAGCCAGTGCCTGACGTCTGTCTGCTCTTACCTCGATCGGAACCTGATAAGTAGCACCACCGATACGTCTAGCTTTTACTTCAAGAAGTGGCATGATGTTGTTCATAGCCTCTTCGAAAACTTCAAGTGCTGGTTTACCAGCTTTTTCTTCGATTCTGGCGAATGCACCGTAAACAATTTTCTGTGCTACACCTTTCTTACCGTCTAACATGATGTTATTGATAAGTTTGGTAACCACTTTATTGTTGTACATTGGATCTGCCAGAACGTCTCTTTTCTGAGTATGTCCTTTACGTGGCACGTTACTTCCCTCCTTAATCATTGTGATTAAATCATCGGTACTCACGCAGATAACTATTGCATGTTCGCACTGGTAAGGTCCTATATTTAACCCGCAACCGGCAGGGTATATGGAATACCGTACAAATTCATAGTTCTAGTCTTCCGTGAATTTTCGATTGATTAATTCCTGCTGTCCTAAACAATAGGATCAGTTCTTAAAATTCTTATGAAACCTTTTTAGAATTATTTCTTTTTCGGTCTCTTAGCGCCGTATTTAGAACGGGCCTGTTTTCTGTTAGCAACACCTGCAGTATCAAGAGTACCTCTGATGATGTGGTATCTTGTACCAGGTAAGTCCTTAACCCTTCCACCACGGATAAGAACAACGCTATGCTCCTGAAGGTTGTGACCTTCTCCTGGGATGTAGCTTGTTACTTCGATTCCGTTGGAAAGACGAACTCTGGCGATTTTTCTAAGAGCTGAGTTAGGCTTCTTAGGAGTTGCAGTCTTAACTGCTGTACAAACGCCACGTTTCTGTGGTGCAGACTGTTCAACTGCTTTCTTTCTTAAAGAGTTGAATGTTTTCTGGAGAGCCGGAGCTGTAGATTTCTTTACAGATGTCTGGCGTCCTTTTCTTACTAACTGGTTGAATGTTGGCATTCCATTTCACCTCCCGATTTATTTCTCCATAGATTTTTCTATGGGGCCTTGCGGTTGCTATTCGTGTAATTACGCGCAAAAAAATTAAACGCTCCTTTTGCACGCTTGCTTATTATATCCCGCAAAACTCGCACTGTCAAGGGATTTCTCGTGAATTTTACAGTATTTTTTCATATTTTTATCATAACCAAAAAATCCTTTCCTCATACACTACATCACCATATTAAACTTATCTGACAATATGCTCCCCCTCCAACCACTTTACTGCCACTTCCCCACTGCGAATCCCAGCGCCGGATAATATTTATTTTGTGTGCATTTGCAGGATGCTTAGAGATACTTAGTCTGCGGAAATCTGCGTTATGAGCAGACCGTCTCACGTGTTTGAGCGAAGTTTGCAACGTAGCGAGTTTGAGAGGGCTGCTCATGCTTTTAGCAGATTTCTGCTGACTTAGTATCTCTTAGCGTCCGAAACCGCACACAAAATAAATATTATCCGGCGCGTCCCCCTACTAACAATTGCATTTCCCCCTCCCTTTTATTATAATAACAACCAAAGCAGGCAAATCAACTTGCAGACACACTATAACATTCTATAACATTCTATAAACTCAGGAAAGGACACCATAATATATGAAGAAACCCAGCATGATCAGCATCCTTCTGTTTCTGACAGGACTCCTGTGCATCATAGCCCTGATCTTCTTTAACAGGACCACACTGCACCAGATCCTCACCACTGAAAAAGAAGTCGATACAATCTCCGAACAGATCACTGCAAAACACGACGAAGTCAAACAGGCAGTAGACAAGTACACTACCGCCATAGACACAGTCCAGTCAAATATCAATCGCATGAAACAAAAACAACAGACAGCCACACAGAAGAAAACAAAAGAAAAAGCTGAAATCCCGGAAGAAGCTTCATCAAAGCCTTCTGTATTCAGCCAGAACAGCACCAGTGCCTCTTCTGATTCCAGTGCCAGCGTTTTCTCCTCCGATGCCGAAACAGACGGACATATAATAGGAATCGATCCAGGGCATCAGAGTGAGTCCGTAGATATGAGTGCCCCGGAGCCCAACGGTCCCGGTTCTTCTGAAATGAAAGCAAAATGTACCAGCGGAACTCAGGGAACCTACAGCGGTGTTCCCGAATACCAGCTCAATCTGGAGGTCTCTCTTCAACTAAAGGATGAACTGGAACAGAGAGGCTATCAGGTAGTCATGACACGAACAGACAATGAAACAGCCATCAGCAACATGGAACGCGCACAATATGCTGCTTCACAGGGCGCAGAAATCTATGTCCGCATCCATGCAAACGGCGATGATTCCCATACTGCATCAGGGGCACTGACCATGTCACCCTCCCAGAATAACCCTTATATCCCACAACTGTTTGAACAGTCTGATCGATTATCCCGATGCATCATCGATTCCTACTGTGCTGCAACAGGTTTTCAGAACCTTGGAATCCAGTACACTGACACGATGACAGGAATTAACTGGAGCACTGTTCCTGTTACGATCCTCGAAATGGGATTTATGACAAGCCAGAATGACGATCTGAAAATGAATGATGCAGAATTCCAGAAAACAATGGTACAGGGAATCGCAAATGGCATTGACAGCTACTTTGCATCATGATGATGTAAGTGTCAAAAAGCATTTTGCCCTTGACTTGATATCTGCGGATTGCTACGCAGCTTCGCAGTTCCCGCAATCCTGATTACAATAATAATTACGAAAGGAAAACCGCAATGAATAAAAAGCCAAATGAAAAACCTATTTTTTCTCTATATAGTGATCGGCATACTGACTGTTGCAGTGATTGCACTGGCAGCTGTTTCATTTTTTATCACTGAACCATCTCGTCACACTACAGCAAAAAGTACAGACACTCTCCAAAACCGTAGAGGAGATTTCCACTGATGCAAATACCCTTATCAGTCAGGCAGATCAGTTAGATGAATTAAGAGAACAGGAAAGTTCTGTCAAGGCAGCCACCGGAGAAACATCTCCTGCGCAGTCAGAATCCGCTGAACCCTCTTCAGAATCCGAACAGCAGAACGGAACACTTTCCCCTTCCTCCAACAACACATTTACCGACAACACTGATTCCAGCATGGACAATCTCCTGAAACAGGTACAGTCCCTGCTGCCGGCTGATAACGGAACCTGGTCCGTCTATGTCTGCAACCTGCCGAAAGATTCTGAAGGCATGATCAACGATACTCCCATGCAGGCAGCAAGCCTGATCAAACTGTATATTATGGGAGCTGTATACGAAAACTACGATACACTCTCCCAGTCTCACAATGGAGACGAAATTGACAGTAATATTTCAGCCATGATCACTGTCAGTGATAATGATGCTGCTAACACTCTGGTAAACTGGCTTGGAAACGGCGATAACTCTGCAGGTATGGCAAAAGTAAATGGCTTCTGCCAGGAACATGGTTTCACCAGCACCCAGATGAACCGCCTGCTTCTCGCAGGTAAAGAAAACGGCGACAACTATACATCCGTCAAAGACTGTGGAACCTTTTTAAAGCAGATATACCAGACTGTCAACGGAACCCTTCCCGCTTCTACTCTTCCAAACGCAGATGCAATGTATTATCACTTAAAAATGCAGCAGCGTAAAAACAAGATCCCTGCACAACTTCCAGAAGGCGTCGGTACTGCCAATAAGACCGGCGAACTTGACACTGTAGAAAATGATGCAGCGATCATCTATGATACAGCCAAAGGAATTGACCTTGTAGTATGCTTTATGTCACAGGATCTTACTGATACCGGTGCAGCCCAAAGCACCATTGCTGCAGATGCACGTGCTATCTACGGATATTATAATGAATAAACACACTCTTCTGAATCTACAGTCTATCCAGATAATTGTCATAAATCAGACAGATATTCGCAACCTCCGCAGGGGACTTACTTGATTCGGTTAAAAGAAGGAGGCACATCCCTTAACGGGTTGTGCCTCCTTCTGCAAATTCAACAGGAAGAATCGTCAATGTCTCAATCTCTTCCCCTTTTATTTTCTTTAATAAAAGTTCCACAGCCTTTCGTGCCATATCCGGCACCGGCTGTACAATTGTTGATACCATTATGCCTCTTCAGCTTCCCCCTCTTCATAGGACTTCTCCCATATCTCCGAAAATACTGCCAGCGGACAGTCTGTGAGAAGGCACATGAGAAGGAAACATTCGTATGGATTTACTATGTATATCTCTCCCATTCCACATCGAAGCAGAATATCCTGAATCTCATCCAGAAAATGCTTGTACCTGTTAAAAAGGATCATCATCCTCCACTTTCCTGGGAGACGATAAAAGAATTCCAGTGTGATCAGGTCAAAGCGCTCCACCGGGAGTTTGTGGCTTAAAATATTTGTAATCCTCTGCCTGCTGAAACGCTTCTGGCTGAAATGCTTTGCCAGAATGGAGGCAGACATTTTCTTCAGATTGCCCATTTTGTTGATGGGGATTCCGCTGCAGATTACTTTTTCCACATCAGAAGGTGTAATTCTTTCTGCTGTCCACACCTTATCCCCACCTTTTTCCTCTTCATCATGCTGATACAGTCCGGCAATAATCTGCTTCGCATGATATAAAAGCTTTGTAAACTCCTGAAATGCCTGACTTTTCTCAGATATGGGATCTACTCTTTTTGATTTCAGTCGGGCAAGATAATCGATCAGTTTCTCCTCCGTATCAAGGCACAGGTTGCTTCCGTATAAAACCTGAGTATTTTCCACTTCCACAGGAGCGAGTATCTCATATTTTTTCTTCAATTCCTCTGCTTTGTGATAACCCTGCTGCGTACTGTAACAATACCAGTAGATCACCTCGTCCGGATTGTGAAAATCAAAATCCTGTTCTTTCAGTACTCTTGTCAGGAAATCCGACACATCCTCTGTGGTCATTTTCAACCCAAACCCCAGAAGAAAAACAGTTTCTCTTTTTACAGATGCCTGATTCAGCCAGTTATTCACCAGTGCCGACAACTTGGTAGAGGTAGGATTCATGGATTTGGGCGTATAGGTTTCCTTAAAGGAATCTACTACAATCTCCTTATACACTTCCTGTGGAACCTCCGAGAAGGGTTCTTCCAGCTCTGCCCTTTCATAAATATATCTCTTCAGATGGTCGCCAAAGGACACCAGTTCCATCTCTTTATATAAATAGTGGAAAATAACATCCGCATCTTCGTCTTCAAAACTGTCCAGGCTTACCACCTGCCGAAATCTCTGTGCCGCCCTTCTGGTAAATTCATACTCCTGTACTTTATCAAACGCAACATTCTGTTCAAAATCCAGATCCTGCATACGGTTCTTCATGCTGCCCCACCTCTCATTTTTTATCTTTCAGATTTTTCATCCATTCTTTCATTCTGCGGACTGTATCCAGCTTCTGTACTTCACAGAGCACGATCGTCACATTATCTCTCCCACCTTTTTGGAGAGCATTTTTAAGAAGATCATTTACGATCTCCGTAGATTTCCATATCCTGTGACAGAATCGCCTCTATCTCACTGTCCGAAAGCATATCTGTTACTCCATCTGAACACAGAAGATATCTGTATCCCTCCTTATGCTCGATTTCTGTCACAGAAGGTTCCAGTCTCTGCAGCTCTTCAGGAAGTCCAAGATACTGGGTTAACGGGGCTTTCCCAACTGCCGTACCACCAAAAACATGGTCTGTGGAAATCTGCTGAAGCTTACCGCCATCCATAAAATAAATCCTGCTGTCCCCAAGATTGCAGGCAAACATAGACTCCGGTGTAAAGAGGAGCATTGCCATTGTGCTTCCCATGCTCCAAATATGATGATCTGTTCCATATCTGCATACTGCCTGATTCATCTTCTCACATACATCGTCTATAAAATCTTCCGGCATATCCCTCAGCATTCTTTTATTCGCATTATAAAATTTTCCAAATTCTTCTGATGCAAGAAAGGCTGCAATCTCGCCGCAGCTTTCTCCTCCCATACCGTCAAATACCGCCATTGCCGGTGCTCTGTTACCCGAAATAATCTTTGAGCAGATACCCTTTGTTCCTTCATTGTTCACCGGAAGGGATTCCCCAAAACACCAGAAATTATCTTCATTATTTGCCCGGATATTTCCTGTATGGCAGGTATATGCACATTCAATCTGATACATTGCCATTATCTGTCTTTGTTCCTTCTCCCTTCAATGCTTTCAATGAATTGTTCCAGTATTTCTCGCCACGTTTCACGAATTCCTCATTATCTTTTTCGTTATCGTGACACTTTCCATTGGAATCGATCCATCTTATCAGTTCGCCGTCGTTATAATAATAATATTCTGAAGTTTCATCATACCAGATATATGCAAAGAATAACTTCTCTCCCCAGTAGAAATATTCTTCATAAACTCCATCTCCGGATTCTGCCGGATAGACCAGAGCTTTCATGCATTCACTCTCAATATCCAGATTTCCATCTGCCTGCTGAGTGGTCTTTACCCTTCTCAGATATCGCAGAACAGTTCCTTCTGTTCCAACCCAGTCGTAACTGTTCAGATTATCTGTGATAGTTGTTGCCTGCTCCTTGATCGTATCCAGAGCCTTGGAGAAATCTTTGGATCCGGATTTTGTGGAGCTGTATTTCTCATCATCCAGAATTGCGATCGGATTATCCTCCTGTCCTTCCTGAGCATGATCTGTACTTACTCTGTAATAGACGGCGGCCATCATAAGTATCGCTGTACCTGCCACAATTGCAAGCAATGCCCTGCGCAGCAGCTGTTTCTTCCTGCGTCTTCGCTTTCTGGCTTCCACAGCACGCGCAGATCTTATCGCAACTGTTTCTGATGGCGTTTCCTGTGGCTGTATTTTCTGTTCTGCTACAACTGACATTGTTTCTTTATCTGTAAAGCTGCTCTCAGAAACATTGTTTACAGCACGTTTTCTTTTTGCAGCATTCTGAAAATCTGATGTTTTTTTATTTCCCCGGGTATTCTGTACTGACGTATTCTGCACTGTACTTTTTCGTACATTTTCGGCATCTGATGTAACATTCTGTGCTGCTCTGCCGTTCTGTGCAATTGCACTATATGATTCTGTTTTATCCGTTCCTGCTTTCTGAACACCGTTTTGTAACTGCCGGATTCTGCCAGATCTTCCATTTTTCAGATCATCCAGCGCACTATAAAGCTCCTCCGGTGTCTGATATCTCTGTGCAGAATCATAAGCACAGGCCTTCATGATAATAAGGGCAAACTGTGTTCCTGCATCCACAGGCGCACTCATCTGCTCTCCTGCAACACGCTTATTTAATGCATTTTCCTTATCCCTGTAAGTGATAAACTGTTTTTCCAAACTCATAAATGGCAGTCTGTTATGATTCATCAGCCTGTACAGCACAATCCCAAGAGAATAAATATCTACCCTGCTGTCATATTTTTCACCTTTATACATCTCAGGCGCCATATAAGAGTAAGTACCTTTCTTGGAAAATCCGCTCATGGTTCGTTCAAGTTCACGTGCAATTCCGAAATCTCCAAGCTTAAAATCGCCAAATCTGGATACAAAAATATTCTCCGGCTTGATATCCCTGTGAATGATCTTAAGTTTCCGGCAATATTCCAGTGCCTTACTCAAATCCATTCCCAGCTTTATTACCTCTTTCTCAGTAAGCTGCTTTTCCGCACAGTAATCCATAAAACTTGTCAGATATTCCATCCTTATGGAAATCTCCCATCCAATGACATCCAGATATTCCATAACCTTAAAATCTTCTACAGAGACAATGTAAGAGTTTCCTCGAAAGTATTCCATGGTACTGATTTCCTGAATACATTCCTCAACCAGATTCTGAAAATACTGTCTTGTGGACTGCTCATCCCCTGTTTCAGAACGTACGCTGTTCAACTCGCTCTGGCTTCCGGGTATATTGATGATCTTGATAGCAGAATAGAAAGATTTTCCACGTTCTGTTCTCTGTGCCTTATACACCTTTCCAAAAGAGCCTTCGCCGATTTTCTCTATGATTTTCCATTCCGGCCATGCTGAAACCGGAAGTTCTTTATCCATATTGCACCTCCATTTCTGTTCAATTTCTATTTCCTTCCCTGTCCCGGTCAATGCTTTTTACAAGCTGTTACCGGAAACAAAAATGTATCTTTATCATAACTGTAAAAATACTTCACAGTTCATTACCTGCTCATAATGTACTGGTATTATAACACAAAAAGCAGTTTCTTTGTATTTTTCTCTTTTTTTCGGCAATGGAATGTTCCGGAAAATAAAAGAGAACTACCTCGCCGGCAAAATCTGTCGACACAGATAGTTCTCTTGTGAATTCATATCAAATCAGTCCGGATAAGTTATCTACTCCGTTGGATCATTCGTTGTCTTCTGCATCGTCTGAAGCCTGATCATCAGCTTCGTCTTCAGCAGCCTCTTCTTCATCAGATTCTTCAACATCGAATTCTTCGTCTTCCGGAAGTTCTTCATCCATTGTGATCATCTCATCATCTTTGATTTCTTCATCTTCCGTAGGTTCTTCGGCTATATCTTCAACCTTTACTTCCGGTTCAGGCATTGTGCTGTTGAGTCTTACATCTCTGTAGCGTTTCATACCGGTACCTGCAGGAATCAGTTTACCGATGATTACGTTCTCTTTCAGACCGATCAGCGGGTCAACTTTACCCTTGATAGCGGCTTCAGTCAGAACTTTAGTTGTTTCCTGGAAGGAAGCGGCTGACAGGAAGGAGTTTGTAGCAAGAGATGCCTTGGTAATACCAAGCATAACCTGTTTTCCATCTGCAGGCTGTTTGCCTTCTTTTTCCATCTGCTCGTTAACGTCCTCGTATTCAAGGAAGTCAACCAGTGTTCCAGGAAGGAATTCTGTATCTCCGTTATCTTCGATACGGATTTTCTTCAGCATCTGACGAACGATAACTTCGATATGCTTATCGCTGATCTCAACACCCTGGAGACGATATACACGCTGTACTTCACGGATCATATAATCCTGAACTGCACGTACACCCTTAATTCTCAGGATATCATGCGGATTTACGCTACCTTCTGTAAGTTCATCACCTGCTTCAAGGATCTGTCCGTCTGTGATCTTGATACGGGATCCGTATGGAATAAGGTAAGTCTTGGATTCACCTGTTTCCTGATCTGTAACGATAACTTCACGTTTCTTCTTAGTGTCATTGATAACAGCAACACCAGGAATCTCTGTGATGATGGCAAGACCTTTCGGCTTTCTTGCCTCAAAAAGCTCCTCGACACGAGGAAGACCCTGTGTGATATCTCCACCGGCAACACCACCACTGTGGAAAGTACGCATGGTAAGCTGTGTACCTGGCTCACCGATAGACTGAGCAGCGATGATACCGACAGATTCACCAACCTGTACCGGCTCGCCGGTTGCAAGGTTCGCACCGTAACATTTCGCACAGATACCAACTTTACATTTACATGTAAGGATTGTACGGATCTTAACTTTCTCGATAGATCCGCCTGTCTGGTTGTCCACGCCTTCTTTCATGATGCGGGCAGCACGTTTCGGTGTGATCATATGGTTGGCTTTTACGATAACTTCGCCATCTTTATTCTTAATTGTCTCACAGGAGAAACGACCTGTGATACGCTCCTGAAGTCCTTCGATCTCTTCTTTACCATCTACAAAAGATTCTACATACATACCTGAGATCTCATCTCTGTTTTCACAGCAGTCTGTCTCACGTACGATCAGATCCTGAGAAACGTCAACCATACGTCTTGTCAGGTAACCTGAATCGGCTGTACGAAGAGCTGTATCGGACATACCTTTACGTGCTCCATGTGCAGACATGAAGTATTCCAGTACGTCAAGACCTTCACGGAAGTTTGACTTGATAGGCAGCTCGATGGTGTGACCGGTTGTATCGGCCATCAGTCCTCGCATACCTGCAAGCTGTTTGATCTGTTTATCGGAACCACGGGCACCGGAGTCAGCCATCATGAAGATGTTGTTGTATTTATCAAGACCGGTCAGCAGAGCATGTGTAAGCTCATCGTCAGTCTTCTTCCATGTATCAACAACTTCTTTGTAACGCTCTTCCTCGGTGATAAGACCACGTTTATAGTTCTTTGTGATAAGGTCTACAGTATCCTGAGCCTGTTTGATCATTTCCGGTTTCTGAGGCGGAACTGTCATATCGGCAATGGCAACAGTCATGGCTGCACGTGTGGAATATTTGTAACCTGTAGCTTTGATCGCATCAAGAACCTCAGCAGTCTTTGTAGCACCGTGAGTATTGATAACTTTTTCAAGAATCTGTTTCAGCTGTTTCTTGGCTACCAGGAAGTCAACCTCAAGAAGAAGTTCATTTCCCGGAACACTTCTGTCTACGAAACCAAGATCCTGTGGAAGGATTTCGTTAAACAGGAAACGTCCAAGTGTAGACTCTACTGTACCGGTCAGAACGGATCCGTCCGGCATTGTCTTGCTGCAGCGAACATGGATTCTGGACTGCAGTGTGATTACTTTATTCTCATAAGCAAGGATTGCTTCGTTTACGCTCTTAAAGAACTTGCCTTCACCCTTGTTTCCAGGTCTTTCCTGAGTCAGATAGTAGATACCAAGTACCATATCCTGTGAAGGAACGGCTACAGGACCACCATCAGAAGGTTTCAGCAGGTTGTTCGGTGATAACAGAAGGAAACGGCACTCTGCCTGTGCTTCCTGTGAAAGCGGAAGATGTACGGCCATCTGGTCACCATCGAAGTCAGCGTTGAATGCGGTACAAACCAGCGGATGCAGTTTGATTGCTTTACCTTCTACAAGGATCGGTTCGAATGCCTGGATACCAAGACGATGCAGTGTAGGTGCTCGGTTCAGCATAACCGGATGTTCTTTGATAACATCCTCCAGAACATCCCATACAGCAGGCTCCAGCTTCTCAACCATTTTCTTGGCATTCTTAATGTTGTGTGAAGTTCCGTTGGCAACAAGCTCTTTCATAACGAAAGGTTTGAACAGCTCAATGGCCATTTCTTTCGGAAGACCACACTGGTAAATCTTAAGTTCCGGTCCTACGACGATAACGGAACGTCCGGAATAGTCAACTCGTTTACCCAGAAGGTTCTGACGGAAACGTCCGGATTTACCTTTCAGCATATCAGAAAGGGATTTCAGGGCTCTGTTTCCAGGACCTGTTACAGGACGTCCGCGACGACCGTTGTCGATCAGGGCATCAACAGCTTCCTGAAGCATACGTTTCTCGTTACGAACGATAATATCCGGTGCACCTAATTCCAGAAGTCTCTTCAGACGGTTGTTACGGTTGATGATTCTTCTGTAAAGGTCATTTAAGTCAGATGTAGCAAAACGTCCGCCATCCAGCTGAACCATAGGACGAAGATCCGGCGGGATTACAGGAATCACTGTCATGATCATCCACTCAGGACGGTTTCCTGACTCACGGAAGGATTCTACAACTTCCAGACGTTTGATGATTCTGGCACGTTTCTGGCCTGTAGCATCTTTTAATTCTTTTTTCAGTTCCACAGAATCTTTCTCAAGATCAATTGCCTCAAGAAGCTCTTTGATGGATTCTGCACCCATACCTACACGGAAATCATATCCATAAGCCTCACGTGCATCCTGATATTCTCTCTCTGTAAGTACCTGTTTGTACTGGAGTCCGGAATTAGCCGGATCCAGTACGATATATTTAGCAAAGTAAAGAACTTTCTCCAGAGTTCTCGGAGAAATGTCAAGGATCAGTCCCATACGGGACGGAATTCCTTTGAAATACCAGATGTGGGATACCGGAGCAGCCAGCTCGATATGTCCCATACGCTCTCTACGTACAGAGGATTTGGTAACTTCTACACCACATCTGTCGCAGACAACACCTTTATAGCGAATCTTTTTGTACTTTCCACAGTGGCACTCCCAGTCCTTGCTCGGTCCAAAGATTCTTTCACAGAAAAGTCCGTCTTTCTCCGGTTTCAAGGTACGGTAGTTGATGGTCTCAGGTTTTAAAACCTCGCCTCTTGACCACTCTCTGATTTTCTCAGGGGACGCCAGTCCGATTTTGATGGCATCGAAAGTCATTGGCTGATATGTTTCATTGGCGTTAGTTGTTTCTGCCATGTATTCTTTCCCCTTTCTTACTCTTCGTCATTGTCTTCAAGAGCCTCATCCAGCTCAATGAAGTCATCCTCATCTTCATCCTCATCAATGTCAACGAGTTCTTCTCCGTCAAACTCCTGCTTTGTATAGCCATGTTTGCCGTAGTCTTCTTCTCTGTCATGATGTCTTCTGGAATCTCCCTCGATGACAGAACGAAGGTCTGTATCACCGTAATCTACAGATTCAAGAAGATGTACTTCTGTATTGTCATCCTTGAGTACCTTCACATCCAGACCAAGAGACTGAAGTTCTTTTAAGAGAACCTTGAAGGATTCCGGAATACCCGGCTCAGGAATATTGTCACCCTTGATGATTGCTTCGTATGTCTTAACACGTCCAACAACATCATCGGATTTTACTGTCAGGATTTCCTGCAGTGTGTAGGATGCACCGTATGCTTCCAGTGCCCAAACCTCCATCTCACCAAAACGCTGTCCACCGAACTGTGCTTTACCACCCAGTGGCTGCTGTGTTACCAGAGAGTAAGGACCTGTAGAACGTGCATGGATCTTATCATCAACCAGATGGTGCAGTTTCAGATAGTGCATGTGACCAATTGTTACAGGACTGTCGAAATACTCTCCTGTACGGCCGTCACGCAGACGCACTTTACCGTCTCTGGAAATCGGAACACCCTTCCACAGTGCTCTGTGGGCTTTGTTCTCATCCAGATACTGCATTACATCCGGTGCTAAAATGTCTTTGTATTTCTCGCGGAACTCTTCAAAGTCTTCTGTGTTTACATAGTCGTTTGCAAGTTCCAGTGTATCCTGGATATCATGCTCGTTTGCACCCTGGAAAATAGGAGTTGCAACGTTGAATCCAAGTGCTTTCGCAGCAAGGCTTAAGTGAATCTCCAGGACCTGTCCGATATTCATTCGGGAAGGCACACCCAGAGGGTTCAGCACGATATCAAGAGGACGTCCGTTCGGAAGGAATGGCATATCTTCAACAGGAAGTACACGGGAAACAACACCCTTGTTACCATGACGTCCGGCCATCTTATCACCAACGGAAATCTTTCTCTTCTGTGCGATATAGATACGTACGGACTGGTTAACACCAGGTGACATCTCATCGCCGTTCTCTCTTGTAAATACCTTGGCATCTACGATAATACCGTATTCACCGTGAGGTACTTTCAGAGAAGTATCACGTACTTCACGTGCTTTCTCACCAAAGATTGCACGAAGAAGTCTCTCTTCTGCCGTAAGCTCTGTCTCGCCCTTAGGAGTAACTTTACCAACAAGGATATCGCCGGCACGTACTTCAGCACCGATGCGGATAATACCACGCTCATCCAGATCTTTCAGTGCATCGTCGCCCACGCCAGGAACATCACGTGTGATCTCTTCCGGTCCCAGTTTGGTATCACGGGCTTCGCATTCATATTCTTCAATGTGAACAGATGTATAAACATCGTCCATAACAAGTCTTTCACTGAGGAGTACCGCATCCTCGTAGTTATAACCTTCCCATGTCATGAATCCGATCAGCGGGTTCTTACCAAGAGCAAGTTCTCCGTTTGCTGTGGAAGGACCATCTGCGATAACCTGTCCTGCCTCTACGTGCTCACCCTGGAATACGATTGGTTTCTGGTTATAACAGTTACTCTGGTTACTTCTCAGATATTTAGTCAGATGGTAATCATCTTTTGTACCATCATCATTCTTAATGCTGATATCTGTAGATGTGGAACGAAGTACAGTACCAGATTTCTTTGCAACTACGCAGACACCGGAGTCAACTGCTGTCTTCACTTCCATACCAGTACCAACTACCGGAGCCTCTGTTGTCAGAAGCGGCACAGCCTGACGCTGCATGTTTGATCCCATCAGCGCACGGTTGGCATCGTCGTTCTGCAGGAACGGGATCAGGGCAGTAGCGACGGAGAATACCATACGAGGAGATACATCCATGTAATCAAACATATGACGCTCATACTCCTGAGTCTCTTCACGGAAACGACCGGATACATTCTTATGAATGAAATATCCTTCTTCGTCCAGAGGCTCATTCGCCTGTGCTACATGGTAATTATCCTCTTCATCAGCAGTCATATATACAACCTCATCTGTTACACGAGGATTCTTAGGATCTGATTTGTCGATCTTGCGGTATGGTGCCTCAATAAATCCGTACTGATTGATTCTTGCATAAGATGCAAGAGAGTTGATCAGACCGATGTTAGGACCTTCAGGTGTCTCGACAGGGCACATTCTTCCGTAATGAGAGTAATGGACATCTCGAACCTCGAATCCGGCTCTGTCTCGTGACAAACCGCCAGGTCCCAGGGCGGAAAGACGTCTCTTGTGTGTCAGCTCACCAAGAGGGTTGTTCTGATCCATAAACTGTGACAGCTGGGAAGAACCGAAGAACTCTTTCACTGCTGCAGTTACAGGTTTAATATTAATCAGGGACTGTGGAGAAATATTCTCTGTATCCTGAGTTGTCATTCGCTCACGAACCACACGTTCCAGTCTGGAAAGACCGATTCTGTACTGGTTCTGAAGCAGCTCACCTACCGCACGTATACGACGGTTGCCCAGGTGGTCGATATCATCGGCATTGCCAAGGCCATATTCCAGATGCATATTGTAGTTAATAGAAGCAAAGATGTCTTCTTTTGTGATATGCTTCGGGATCAGATCATGGATATCTCTGTGGATTGCTGCAATCCTGTCTTCTAATGTATCATTTTCTTCCAGAATGTTTTCGAGAACAGGGTAGTATACTGCTTCTGTAACACCGATGCTCTTTGGATCTTCAATTTCCGGAAGATAGTGGCGGATATCAACCATTAAGTTAGAAAGAACCTTGATTCTACGGTCTTCCTCGCCAAGGATCCATACATATGGAACAGCGCTGTTCTGGATGGTATTTGCCATTTCTTTTGTCACAACAGTTCCTTCTTCTGCCAGGATTTCGCCTGTAGAAGCATCAACAACATCCTCAGCCAGTCTGTGACCAACGATTCTTCTGTTGAGGTGGAGCTTCTTGTTAAATTTATAACGTCCAACTTTCGCAAGGTCATATCTTCTCGGATCAAAGAACATTGCATTGATAAGGCTCTCCGCACTCTCAACTGCAAGCGGCTCACCCGGACGGATTTTTTTGTATAATTCAAGAAGACCTTCCTGATAGTTGGTGGATGTATCCTTTGTAAAACTTGCAAGGATCTTTGGCTCTTCACCGAAGAGATCAATAATCTCTGCATTGCTTCCTACACCAAGTGCTCGGATCAGAACAGTGATCGGAACCTTTCTTGTTCTGTCTACACGTACATAGAAAACGTCATTGGAGTCTGTCTCATATTCCAGCCATGCACCTCTGTTCGGGATAACAGTACTGGAGAACAGTCTCTTACCAAGTTTATCATGCGCTATTGCGTAATAGATTCCAGGGGAACGTACTAACTGGCTGACAATTACTCGTTCTGCACCATTGATGACAAAGGTACCTGTAACAGTCATGATCGGTAAATCTCCCATGAAAATCTCGTGTTCGTTGATTTCCTCTGTTTCTTTGTTAATCAGTCTCACTCGAACCTTCAAAGGTGCGGCGTAAGTTGCGTCACGTTCTTTACACTGTTCGATAGTATATTTCGCATCCTTCTCGTCAAATGTAAAGTCGATGAATTCCAGGCTGAGCTTTCCGCTGTAGTCCGCGATCGGAGAAATATCATCAAAGACTTCCCTAAGTCCTTCATCAAGAAACCATTTATAAGAATCCCTCTGGACTTCGATCAGGTTTGGCATTTCCAGGACTTCTTCTTGTCTCTGGTAGCTCATACGCATGCTTTTTCCAGTTTTTACAGAACGAATTCTGTTTTTTTCCATTGACGTTTCACCCCTGTTTTTTCTTTAAATTTATTATAACTTGACCCTTTTTGCCAAAAGACATAAAGGCACATCTTGCCATAATATAGCATTCTTCACTATAGCACAGCAAGTTGCGCCTGTCAATCACTTTTTTGATATTTTTTTAATTTTTTCAAATAATTGCAACAATCGCTATTTCGTTACTGTGAACGGAGCGAACAGTAACGTTATTTCTTCGAGATTTTACTGTTTCTTACGTGGATACGATTTGAATATCCATTTTCTTCAAAACGATTGCCTTTATAACTGCTGATATGAGAACGGATAAATTCCGCCGCATATCCTCTGTTGCTGCGGAAGGAATTTCCGTCTGCCGAAATCCCCTTTGATCCGGCAATGCGCAGACCTGATTTTTTATTGGAACCACAGACATTTCCCTGCACAGAAGAATGATTGCTTCTTATATTGAGTTCAATTCCATTGATCGCATTTTCAGAAACAAAATTATCCGCTACCATTGCTGACTCACATCTCTGCAGAAGAATTCCTCTTGCCTTATTTTTAAAACTGTAATTACCATCAACCACACTCTTATCAATACATTTTACAAGTATGCCATTTGCCGCACTGGTACTGACTCTGTTGTGTTCAATACGGCTTCCTGCTGCAAGCCCTGAAGCCAGAATCCCATCTTTCATAAATCCGGAGACTGTATTTCCGTAAATCCGGCAGATTTTCTGTGAAGCCTCTGTTCCGACTGCATAAATCCCATATCCGTTTCCTCCGGAAGATTGTTATAGGAAACTCTGATATTGCTTCCCTTGGCAACACTGATCCCCATATTGTTGTAGGTATGACTATCAGAAAGTCTGACTGTGTTCCCCCTGCATGAACAGTCTTCTGCAATGGAAAATTTAATTCCGTCGCAATTTCCGCTGATCGTATTATTTCTGGCTGTAACTCCGCGAATAATATATCTTCCCGCCGGAATTCCATTGGTCATCGGATTTGCTGTATTCTCAGGATCATCATCTTCAGAAGGAATAGTTTCTCCTGCTGAGCCCAGAGATACCTCGCCTGTGATCCAGATTCCATATCCTATTCCATTGTTTGCCATCTATTACGGTTGGTTCCAGAACTGTGATCTGATTATCAGCGATCAGAATATTCTCTGCGTACTGATTTCCCTCCGGAGATACTTCCTGACCGCTGACAGTATGTGCATTTCTGGTATAAACAGAACGCACATAAACACCACCGCCCACATTTGTCATGGTATTTCCCGTCACAACCGTATCCTGATAATTCAGGCACCATATTGCTCTCTTTTTCAGATTATTAAACCGGTTGTTACTGATCGTGATATTTTTATACGGTTATTCAAC
>ENA-OQIT01000058-OQIT01000058.1-human-gut-metagenome-genome-assembly--contig:-NODE-58-length-27750-cov-3.567462_pt1 | contig 27750 bp, 27 predicted proteins | sample MGYA00242587_ERZ504752 | MGnify/ENA primary metagenome ERZ504752 (study PRJEB26092, sample SAMD00036352) | human gut metagenome | host: Homo sapiens | study: EMG produced TPA metagenomics assembly of... | reverse complement strand
CAGCTTGGCATATTTTACTTCGAATTCACTCCCATTGGATTCGGTCAGCCAGTCTGACCCAGCGGTTATCCGGATTCATGTGGACGTCCCATAGGTTGGTTGAAATCGAGGAATGAATGCTGTAACTTGTCGATCGGTTTGTACATTGTTTTAGCCCCTTTATACTTAAAATCTGTAAGAAAACTGCAAGAAAAACGATTTGTTTTTTGTCAAAATCCTTGCAATCATTATACCAGAAAATGGGGCAAAAGTCAGTAAAATCAAGTGTTTTCAGTTTGCTCAGCAGACACTATTTAAGATATAATATATTTTATATTATAAAAAATAAGAAAAAACATGAGAAGGAAAAGTTTATGGAAAAACCTGATGCTTGCAACAGCACTGACAGTTGTATTGGGGACTGCACCAGTGACGGCGTTTGCAGCAGATGTAGATTCAACAGTGACAGAGGCAGAGCAGACAACACCGCAGGCAGACACAACTGTCAAGGAAGAAGTTGCTGAACCAGAAGTAAAGGCTATTACGGTAGACGTAACAACAAGTTCTACGACATTCGATGGTACTCAGGATATCGTAATCACATACACAGTAAATGGTGTGCAGGATGGTTTTGAACCATATCAGGATATTCCGTGGTTTGATGGGCATCCACAGGATGTTATCGAGGAGAATGTTTCAGATACGGTATACAAATTTACAATTACAAAGGCTGCACAGCAGGCTTGTATAGAGAGAAATAATGCAACTGATGGACAGATATTTGTATTCGATTCTAAGTATTCTACAGGTTCAGTAGATTTCCCAACAGTCACACTGACATACACAACAGGAGATAACGGCGGAGACAACGGAAATAGCAACACAAACAACCAGACAACAGCAAAACCAACAACAACTTCTCCAAAGACAGGAGATGCAACAGCTACACTTCCAGTAGCAGGAACAGGTCTTGCTTCACTTGGAGTTGCTCTGGCTACTGTATTGAGAAAGCGTAAATAATTTCAATAAAATCTTAACGAAGACCTTTACTACAAACATGTGGTGAAGGTTTTCTTCATTTTCTTCAGATTCTGTAATTCCTCAAGATTAGAAATTTCCTTCAGATTCAATTTCGTTTTATTGATATGATTTTAAACTATTATAAATAAAAAGTGGAAAGAAGGTGTTACATGATGTGAAAGACAGGAGACGTAGCCAAGCAGTTGAGAATATCAGAGAATACAGTGAGAGACTATGTCGATCGAGGCTGGCTCGCCTGCACGATTACTCCTACAGGCAGACGTCTTTTCGATGAAGAGGACATTGAAGTATTCAAGAAGAACTATTACAGAAAGAAGACAGGAGAAAATGAGCAATGAGATATAAAAGAGTCATCCTTTTTTGCGTTTCCCAAAAGAATATGCTATACTAACAAGATATCAGCGACATACTATGGAATAAACAAATTTAGAAAGAGGATATTATGGAAGAAATTATTTTTAGAAGACCGGCACTGGAAGATCAGGAGCTGATCCGTTCTTATTTTGACAAGGCACCAAGTAGAAGCTGTGAGAGGACATTTGTAGATGTGTTTTTGTGGGCTCGCCACTATGATGTGACATTTGCGGTCATAGAGGATACACTGGTGTTCCGTGACGGAGGGGCAGATCCGGGCTTTGCTTATCCCGCAGGGGAAGAGGTTTGTGTGAAAAGAGCGCTGGAATTTTTGATGAAGTATAGTGAAGAACAGGGGTATCCGTTTAAACTGTACAACGTGACAGCGGAGAATTTTGCACAGATAGAAGCGTGGTTTCCGGGTGAGTTTGAATTAGAATATGACAGAGATCAGGCAGATTATGTGTATGAGTCTGAAAAACTGGCGACTCTGGCAGGAAAGAAGCTGCACGGAAAGCGAAATCATATTAACAAATTTCAGAAGCTTTATCCAAACTGGAGCTATGAACCATTGAATGATGAAAATATGGAAGAGTGCTTTCAGATGGCGTTGAAGTGGAGAAACCAGAACGGATGTGAGGAAGATCCGGGCAAAAATGCGGAGATGTGTGTTGCATTAAATGCACTGAGACTTTATAAAGAACTGGATCAGCGAGGCGGAGTGCTTCGTGTGGATGGACAGGTTGTTGCATTTACGATTGGAGAAGAGCTCTGCGAAGATACATTTGTCGTGCATATTGAAAAGGCGTTTGCTGATATTGACGGAGCATATCCGATGATCAATCAGCAGTTCGTACAGCATGAATGTACCGGGTATCAGTATGTGAACCGGGAGGATGATGCCGGTTCAGAAGGCTTGAGAAAAGCAAAATTATCATATCGTCCGGCATTTCTGGTAGAAAAAGGAATCCTGACGAGAAAGAATGCGTAGGTCAGTAAAAGAAAACGGGGTGGTATCATGATTTCAAAGAAAATGGAGCAAATGGTGGCGAACAGTTCAGCAATCCGGGCAATGTTCGAAGAAGGAAACAAAATGGCAGAAAAATACGGGGCGGAGAATGTCTATGATTTCAGCCTCGGAAATCCTAATGTGCCGGCGCCGAAGGCAGTGAAAGAAGCAATCGTTTCCATTCTGGAGTCAGAGGATCCTGTACGTCTGCACGGCTACACAAACAGCAATGCCGGGTATGCGGATGTAAGACAGGCAGTTGCGGATTCGCTTAACGCGCGTTTTGGCACGGGATTTTCAGAACACAATATTACGATGACTGTGGGAGCTGCAGGTGGATTGAATGTCATTTTAAAAGCGCTGTTGAATCCGGGAGATGAGGTGATTACATTTGCTCCGTATTTCGGAGAGTACAGAAGCTACGTCAGTAATTTTGACGGAGTACTGGTAGAGATTTCCCCGGATACAGAGACATTTCAGCCAAGACTGAAAGAATTTGAGGAAAAAATCACGGAAAAGACAAAAGCTGTGATTGTGAATACACCGAACAATCCGACCGGAGTGATCTATTCTGAAGAGACCATACAAAGGATGGCAGCGATTCTGAATGCAAAACAGCAGGAATTTGGAACGGATATCTATCTGATCTCAGATGAGCCGTATCGTGAACTTGCCTATGACAAAACAGAAGTACCGTATCTGACAAAATATTACGACAATACGGTGGTCGGTTATTCATTCAGTAAATCATTGTCTCTTCCGGGAGAGCGGATCGGATATCTGGTAATTCCGGATGAGGCGGCGGACAGTGAAATGCTGATACGGGCAGCGAACGTGGCGACCCGGATCCTCGGATTCGTAAATGCACCGACACTGCAGCAGAAGCTTGTAAAATACTGCCTGGAAAGAAAAAACGGACATTTCGTATTATGACAGGAATCGAGAGGTATTGTATCAGGGGCTTCGCAATCTGGGATTTTCGTGTATCAAGCCGGAAGGAGCGTTTTATCTGTTCATGAAGTCTCCGGTTGCAGATGAAAAGCAGTTCTGTGAAGCAGCGAAGAAGTATCATATTCTGATTGTTCCGGGAAGCTCATTTGCCTGCCCGGGATATGTCAGACTGGCATATTGTGTATCTTATGAGACGATCATAAATTCTCTGCCGGAATTTGCAAAGCTGGCAGCAGAGTACAAGGAGGGTAAGGATGAATCAGGCAATTTTAGATAAGATTCGAAAAGTAGAGCCGTATGTGCCCGGAGAACAGCCGAAAGAGCGTGTGATCAAGCTCAATACCAATGAGAATCCGTATCCGCCGGCGCCGGGAGTTGCGAAGGTATTAAAAGAGATGGATGCGGACAGTCTTCGCCTGTATCCGGATCCGGCAGCAGATATCCTGGTGGAAGAACTGTCCAGGTTTTATCGTGTCGGGAAGGAGCAGATTTTTGTAGGCGTTGGCTCAGATGATGTGCTTTCGATGTGCTTTCTGACCTTTTTTAACTCGGACAAACCGATTCTGTTTCCGGATATTACTTATTCTTTTTATAAAGTATGGGCGCAGTTATACAGAATCCCGTATCGCTGCCCGAAGCTGGATGAGCAGTTTTGTCTGGTAAAAGAAGATTACTATGCAGAGAACGGAGGGATTATTTTCCCGAATCCGAATGCACCGACAGCGATTTATGAGGATCTGGATTTCATCGAGGATATTTTGCGTCACAATCCGGACTCTGTAGTGATCGTGGACGAGGCTTACATTGATTTTGCAGGAAAATCTGCGCTGGAGCTGATTGACCGCTATGAGAATCTTTTGGTTGTGCAGACGTTTTCAAAGTCCAGATCCATGGCAGGGATGCGGATCGGATTTGCAATCGGAAATCCGGAGCTGATCGGATATCTAAACGATGCCAAATATTCATTCAACTCCTACACAATGAATCAGGCGGCTCTGCTCTGCGGAGCGCAGAGTGTGAAGGAGGAAACGTATTTTTACGAATGTGTAGACCGGATCGTAGAGACAAGAGAATGGGCAAAACAAGAGCTTGCAGAGCTTGGATTTACATATACAGATTCCAGAGCGAACTTTCTGTTTGTCACACATCCGGAATTTGAGGCATCTGAACTGTTTGAGGCCCTAAAACGGGAGAAAATCTATGTGAGATACTGGAACAGCGAGAGAATCCGTCAGTATTTGAGAATTACAGTAGGCACCAGACAAGAAATGGAGAGTCTGCTGGAATTTTTGAAAAAATATAGTAAGGAAAGAGGAAAAGGTAAAAAAGAATGTTAAAACAGATTTTACAGGGAATGGTAGTTGGAATTGCAAATATCATTCCGGGTGTCAGTGGTGGAACAATGATGGTGGCAATGGGATTATATGATCATCTGATCCATGCAATCACACATTTAAAAAAGTGAATTCAAAAAAAGTATGAAACTTCTGATTCCGATCTTTTTAGGAGCCGGAATCGCCATTGTTGTGTTGTCCCGTCTTTTTGAATATTTACTGGAGGTGTATCCGATTCCGACCAATTTTGCGTTTTGCGGTTTGATCGCCGGAAGCCTTCCGTTTATTTTTAAGAAAGTCAAAGGACATTCTGTGACAGTCGGAAAGATCATTCCGTTTTTGATCTTCTTTGGAATCGTGATCACAATGGCACTTTTAGGAGAGACAAATGGTGCTGCCGCGGATGTGAGCTTTGGGGTTGTCAATGTGATCAAATTATTCCTGGTAGGTGTTGTTGCGGCTGCGACAATGGTAGTGCCGGGGGTGAGCGGATCGATGATGCTGATGCTGCTCGGATATTATGATACGATTTTGAAAACGATCAATCAGTTTATCGATGCACTGATCGCATTTGATGTCCAGAAGATCCTGGTGCAGTGTGGAATTCTGATTCCGTTTGGAATCGGCGTTGTGATCGGAATCTTTCTGATTGCAAAGCTGATCGAGTTTATCTTTATGAAAGCGGAAATCCATGCATATTATGCGATCATCGGTCTGATTCTGGCATCTCCGATCGCAATTTTGTTAAAAGTAGACTGGAGCGGACTCTCTGTATTGACGATAGTAGTCGGAATCGTGACATTTTGTCTCGGATGGTTTACAGCAAGTAAGCTTGGCGGAGAATAAAAATTAAAAAGAAAGGGAAGAATGCGCAATTTATTTTGGCATCCTTCCCTTTTTTGTATCCTGATCTTGTAGAAATTCGGTGTATTCGAAAAGCTGTTGTCTGGAATCCGAAGACAGATTCAGATACGCACAGAGCAGACGGTATTCGGAAGAATCCGGCGGAACAGAAATACCGTTGGTTTCAGAGCCTGTGAGCAGATAATCAACCGATACGTGAAAATAGTCTGCAATCTGAAGCAAACGTTCGTAGTCCGGCTGCTTTCCTTTTGTCTCATATCCCGCGATTGTGGAGCGGGTAAGTTTTAAGTGAGAAGCCAGCTGGTTCTGGGTGACATGATTTTGTTCTCTTAATTCTTTTAATGTAGATGAAAACTTCATATGTACCTCCTGAATAATGTGTATTTTAACAGTTTGCTTCCATTTATTGACAAAAAGTGACAAATATCAACAAAATGAATAAAAAAGTGACGAAAAGACACTACTTGACAGAACGGGGAAACACATTGACACCTCCATGGAAAATCCGTATAATGAAATTGAAGAAAAGAAAGGATGACAGAAAGTATGTTTGCAAAAAAATGATGAAGAAAAAAGAAATCGTCTTTGGAAGACTGCGATATCAGTATCCACACTGGTTATTATTCTGATCGCAGTATTCTTTGTGATAAAATTATTTACATCGAATCCTCTGGAAGGAACGTGGGTACGGGAGGACAGTGATCTGATGCTGACGATCTCGGGAGAGGATCAGGCGGTTGTGCAGTGGCCGGAGGAGTTTGAATCAGCAGATGTAAAAGTTTCGGTAGAGTGCAGCGTAGATACAGATATGAAAGTGATCACTCTGCATACAGATGCTGCCGAATTGCAGAAAGCAGCAGAGGAGTCCGGTGTAGATACAGCCAAACTGGATACTGCACTGCAGAAGCTGGACGGTACGTATGAATATAATCTGGAGCAGAAAGAACTGACATTGACTGAACGGGAATATGGCAGCCAGATGACATTTACAAAAAAATAAGGAACAGACAAAGACGGTGGATGCGGGGATTTTTAAAAAATTTCTCATCCGCCGTAAATTTAACATTATTTTTGGGAGAACAGGAGGAAAAAATGGAGATGTTGAGAAATCGAACAAAAGAAATACGGATTGGAAATGTATGGATCGGAGGAAGTCATCCGGTAGCGATCCAGTCTATGACAAATACAAAGACAGAGGATGTGGCGGCGACAGTGGAGCAGATTCTCGCTCTGGAGGAAGCGGGATGTGAGATTATCCGCTGCGCAGTGCCTACGATGGAAGCTGCGCTTGCGTTGAAAGAGATCAAAAAGCAGATTCATATTCCACTCGTTGCAGATATTCATTTTGATTACCGGCTTGCCATTGCTGCCATTGAAAACGGGGCGGATAAGATCCGTATCAATCCGGGCAACATCGGTTCCAAAGAGCGTGTGCAGGCAGTAGTCGAGAAGGCGAAAGAGTACAATGTGCCGATCCGAGTGGGCGTCAACAGTGGTTCTCTGGAGAAAAATCTGCTGGAAAAATACGGTGGTGTGACGGCTGAGGGAATCGTGGAGAGTGCGTTGGATAAAGTACGCATGATCGAGGAAATGGGGTATGACAATCTGGTGGTGAGCATCAAATCTTCAGATGTTCTGATGTGCGTCAGAGCTCATGAACTGATTGCAGAAAAATGCCAGTATCCTTTGCATGTTGGAATTACAGAGTCCGGAACGGTTTACTCTGGAAATATCAAGTCTTCCGTAGGACTTGGGATCATTCTGCATGAGGGGATCGGAAATACCATCCGGGTCTCTCTGACCGGAGATCCGACAGAAGAAATCCGTACCGCAAAGCTGATCTTAAAAACACTGGGAATGCGAAAAGGCGGGATCGAAGTAGTTTCCTGCCCGACCTGCGGACGTACCAGGATCGATCTGATCGCTCTTGCAAATCAGGTAGAAAAGATGGTGCAGGACATTGATCTGGATATCAAAGTGGCAGTGATGGGATGTGTGGTCAATGGCCCCGGAGAAGCAAAAGAAGCGGATATCGGAATTGCAGGCGGTATCGGAGAAGGGCTTCTCATCAAAAAAGGTGAGATCGTAAGAAAGTAAAAGAAGAGGAATTGTTAGAAACACTGCGTCAGGAGTTATTAAATTGGAACAGGTAAAGAACGAAAAGACATTTTTTGAGGTTTTCCCGACCTTGCGGGCAGATGGAGAATTGAAAATGTTGTTTCAGGATGTGGAAGTGAAAAAGATCACGACCAATTCTACACGAGAATTTTTGCATATTCATATGGTCAGTCATCATCTGATCCCGAAAAAGGTGATCTGGAAAATGGAGCAGAGTATCAAGGAGCAGCTGTTTGGAACGGCATCGGTGGCAATCCAGATCGAAGAGTTTTATGTGTTATCGGAGCTGTATACACTGGAGACGCTGCTTGCAGAATACAAGGAGAGTCTTGTTCTGGAACTGGAAAGAAAAGTGTACTGGCAGCCAGTATGTTTGAACAGGCAGAGCTGCATTTCGAGGGGAAAAAATCGTATGTGTAGAGCTTTTAGACAGCATTGTTTCGGAGGAAAGAAAGAATATATCGTGACGCTTCTGGAAGAGGTACTGAGCGCAGATTTGGGATGCAGGCGGAAATCCGTGTACTTTACCGGGAGCAGGAGGAAAATCAGAGCCGGGAATATGATGAGCAGCGCATCCAGCAGGAAATCAATGCGATCTTTGAGAGAAGAGCAAGACAAAAGGGAGAGATTTTGCAGAAGCCGATTTCAGAGAGGCAGACGGACTCTGCAAAAGAGAAGAAAACAGCAGATTCCGGCAAGAAGGAGAGTGCAAAATCCGGATTCAAAAAAGGAGAATTCAGAAAGAAAGAGTTCCAGCGTCCGCTTAAGCAGGGGGATGATCCGTCTCTTGTTTATGGTAAGAATTTTGAAGATGAACCTCTGACTCTGGATCAGGTTGTCACAGAGATGGGTGAGATCACTATTCATGGTAAGATCATCAGCTTTGATACAAGGGAGATCCGCAACGAGAAAACGATTCTGATGTTTTCTGTGACAGATTTTACAGACACGATTACAGTTAAGATGTTTGTAAGGAACGATCAGCTGGCGGAGCTTTTGGGAGATATTAAAAAAGGGGTCTTTGTGAAGATCAAAGGGGTGACGACCATTGACAAATTCGATGGGGAGCTGACCATAGGTTCTGTTACCGGAATTAAGAAGATTGGAGACTTTACTGTTTCGAGAGAAGATTTAAGCCCGGTCAAACGGGTGGAGCTTCATTGTCATACAAAAATGAGTGATATGGACGGTGTGTCCGAGGTGAAGAGCATCGTAAAAAGAGCTCATGACTGGGGGCATCCGGCAATCGCGATTACCGATCACGGAGTTGCCCAGTCGTTCCCGGATGCCAATCATTATATCGAGACGCTTGATAAGGATGATCCGTTTAAAGTAATCTACGGAGTGGAAGGATATGTGGTTGATGATCTGACAGAGATTGCGGTCAATGCCGGGGAGCAGACACTGGATGACACATATATTGTGTTCGATATCGAGACGACAGGTTTTTCTGCAATCAAGGATAAGATTATAGAGATCGGGGCAGTGAAGGTAAAAGATGGTGCTATCGTAGAAAAATTCAGTACATTTGTCAATCCAAAACGTCCGATTCCGTTTGAAATTACACAGCTGACCAGTATCACGGATGAGATGGTCTTAGATGCACCGGATATTGAGAGCGTACTGCCTGAGTTTCTGGAATTTGTGGGAGATGGTGTTCTTGTGGCGCACAATGCCGGGTTTGATGTGGGCTTTATCGAGCAGAATTGCAGATATCAGGAGATCGAACCGGATTTTGTCTCAGTAGATACGGTGGCGCTTGCGAGAGTGCTGCTGCCGACCTTATCAAAATACAAGCTGAATATCGTGGCAAAGGCACTGGGAATCTCTCTGGAAAATCATCACCGTGCGGTGGATGATGCAGGAGCAACGGCGGAAATTTTCGTGAAGTTTGTAGAGATGCTCAAAGACAGGAATATCACAACGCTCAAAGAGATGAACCGGTTTGGGGATATGAATGTGAATGCCATCCGGAAGCTGCCAACACACCATATCATCATTCTGGTAAAAAACGATATCGGAAGATTCAATCTGTACCAGCTGATCTCAGCTTCGCATCTGACATATTTTGCGAGAAGACCGAGGATTCCGAAAAGTCTTTTGAATCAGCACAGAGAGGGTCTGATCATAGGAAGTGCCTGTGAGGCCGGTGAGTTGTATCAGGCGATCCTGAACCAGAAATCTCCGCAGGCTGTTGCAAGGCTGGCAGAATTTTATGATTATTATGAAATCCAACCTCTTGGAAACAACCAGTTTATGATCGACAGTGACCGGTATGGAGATATCAATTCCAAAGAGGATTTGCAAAATATCAACCGGGAGATCGTCAGTCTTGGGGAAAAATTCAAAAAGCCTGTCGTGGCGACCTGTGATGTACATTTTCTGGATCCGGAGGACGAAGTGTACCGGAGGATCATCATGGCAGGAAAAGGATTCGGAGATGCGGACACCCAGCCTCCTTTATATCTTCGGACAACGGATGAGATGCTGGAAGAGTTCTCTTATCTTGGTTCCGCGAAAGCCAGGGAGATCGTCATCGACAATCCGAACAGGATCTGCGATATGGTGGAAAAGATCTCTCCGGTCAATCCGAACAAATGCCCTCCGGTCATTGAAAATTCTGAGCAGAATCTAAGAGATATCTGTTACAACAAAGCGCATGAGATTTATGGAGAAAATCTGCCCGAACCGGTGCAGACCAGGCTGGAGAGAGAACTGACATCCATCATTTCCAATGGATATTCGGTGATGTATATCATTGCGCAGAAGCTGGTGTGGAAATCCAATGATGACGGTTATCTGGTAGGTTCCCGAGGTTCTGTAGGATCCTCCTTTGTTGCGACTATGGCGGGAATCACAGAGGTAAATCCTTTGAGTCCGCACTATTATTGCAGTGAGTGTCATTACAGTGACTTTGATTCCGAAGAAGTCCGCGCATTTGCGGGTGGATGCGGGTTTGACATGCCGGATAAAAACTGTCCGAACTGTGGGGCCAAACTGGTAAAAGCCGGATTTGACATTCCATTTGAGACCTTCCTTGGATTTAAAGGAGACAAGGAGCCGGATATCGACCTGAACTTTTCCGGAGACTACCAGGCAAAAGCGCACCGGTATACAGAGGTCATCTTCGGAGAAGGGCATACGTTCAAAGCCGGAACCATTGGTACACTGGCAGATAAGACGGCATTTGGATATGTGAAGAATTATTATGAGGAGCGCGGACATCGGAAGCGGAAATGTGAGATTGACCGGATTTTACAGGGATGTACGGGGATCAGAAGGAGTACGGGACAGCATCCGGGAGGAATCGTGGTATTGCCTCACGGGCATGACATCAATGAGTTTACACCGGTACAGCACCCGGCAAATGATATGACTACGGATATTATTACGACTCATTTTGATTACCATTCCATTGACCACAACCTTTTGAAACTTGACATTCTGGGGCATGATGATCCGACCATGATCCGTACTCTGGAGGAGTATATTACATCTGATGCGCTGGAGAATGAGTACAATGACGAGAATCCGTTTGATGCGACAAAGATTCCGCTGGATGATAAAAAAGTACTTTCTCTGTTTCACGATACCAGTGCATTGGGAATCAAACCTGAGGATATTGACGGCTGTAATCTGGGATGTCTTGGAATCCCGGAATTCGGTACGGATTTCGTAATCCAGATGGTACAGGATGCCAATCCGCAGTCTCTTTCTGATCTGATCCGTATTTCCGGTCTGTCCCACGGAACGAATGTGTGGCTTGGAAATGCACAGGTTCTGATCGAATCGGGAAAGGCAACGATTTCCACTGCAATCTGTACCCGAGACGATATCATGATCTATCTGATCAATCAGGGTGTGGACAGCGCGCTGTCATTTACGATCATGGAGAGTGTGCGAAAAGGAAAAGGACTAAAGCCGGAATGGGAAGAAACCATGAAGGAAAAGGACGTGCCGGACTGGTATATCTGGTCCTGTAAGCAGATCAGCTATATGTTCCCGAAGGCACATGCGGCGGCATATGTTATGATGGCATATCGAATCGCTTATTGTAAGATCAATTATCCGCTGGCTTATTACGGTGCGTATTTTGGGATTCGTGCCAATGCATTTTCGTATGAACTGATGTGTCAGGGAAAGGATAAACTGAATTACTACATGAAAGATTATAAGCGCCGGTCAGATTCTCTGAGCAACAAGGAACAGGATGTACTGAAGGATATGAAGATTGTACAGGAAATGTACGCAAGAGGTTATGAGTTCCTGCCTTTGGATATTTACAAGGCGAAGGCAACAAAATTCCAGATCATTGACGGAAAACTGATGCCTCCCCTCTCCAGTATCGAAGGGATGGGAGAAAAGGCGGCAGAGGCTGTGGAGGAGGCTGCAAAAGACGGACCGTATCTGTCTTTGGATGATTTCAGACAGCGAACAAAGGTGAGCAAGACCGTGATCGAATTTATGTCAGACCTGGGGTTGTTTGGAAATCTTCCGCAGAGCAATCAGCTTTCCTTGTTTGACTTTTAGGCAGGATATGGTATAATAGGGCAACTGTTACTTTGCTGCGTCACATGAATAAAGTGGCGTAGCAAAGGGAGAGAATGGAGGAAGATGCGATGTATGATTTTGAAGAAATAAGAAAAGAAGATCCGGAAATTGCAGAAGCGATTCAGGCAGAGATGGCAAGACAGAATTCCCATATTGAGCTGATCGCCTCAGAAAACTGGGTGAGCAAAGCAGTGATGGCAGCGATGGGAAGTCCGCTCACGAACAAATATGCGGAAGGGTATCCGGGAAAACGTTATTATGGCGGATGCCAGTGTGTAGATGTGGCAGAGAATCTGGCGATTGAGCGTGCGAAAAAGCTGTTTGGCTGTGAATATGTCAATGTACAGCCGCACTCCGGGGCACAGGCGAATATGGCAGTGCAGTTTGCGATGCTCACTCCGGGAGATAAAGTGATGGGAATGAACCTGGATCATGGTGGTCACCTGACGCATGGATCTCCGGTCAATATGTCCGGAAAATATTTTGAGATCACACCGTATGGTGTCAATGAAGAAGGCGTGATCGATTATGAGGAAGTTCGAAGGATTGCGAAAGAGTGCCGGCCGAAGCTGATCATTGCGGGAGCAAGTGCCTATGCCAGAATCATAGATTTTAAGAAATTCCGTGAGATTGCAGATGAGGTGGGAGCTTATCTGATGGTAGATATGGCTCATATTGCAGGTCTGGTCGCAGCAGGACTTCATCCGAGCCCGATCCCGTATGCACATGTGACGACAACCACCACGCATAAGACACTGCGCGGACCACGAGGCGGCATGATCTTAAGCAGCAATGAGATGAATGAAAAGTTCAATTTTAACAAAGCAATCTTTCCTGGAATTCAGGGAGGTCCGCTGATGCATGTGATTGCAGCAAAAGCAGTGTGCTTCAAAGAAGCCCTAAGTCCGGATTTCGTTGCATATCAGGAGCAGATCCTGAAAAATGCGAAAGCATTGTGCAATGGATTATTAGAGCGAGGTGTGAAGATTGTATCCGGTGGAACGGACAACCATTTGATGCTGGTGGATCTGACTGGAACCAATGTCAGCGGAAAAGAACTGGAAAAGCGTCTGGATCAGGCTCATATCACCTGCAATAAAAATACAATCCCGAATGATCCGCGCTCTCCGTTTGTGACAAGTGGTGTGCGTCTGGGGACTCCGGCAGTTACAAGCAGAGGAATGAAAGAGCAGGAGATGGACCAGATTGCGGAGATGATTGCAATGGTGATCCGGGATGAGAAAAATGTAGAACAGGTAAAAGAAATGGTGCAGAAGCTGACAGAAAAATATCCTCTGTGCTAAAGAAGACGATAAAAAGAATCTGCCTCCGTATCGGGAAGCAGATTCTTTTTATAATCTCGTTTTGTTGTATAACTTTTAAATATTAAATTGGAATTATATAATTAAAAGGTACATCTAAAATCTGATTAAAGCTTTACTACGTTTGTTGCCTGAGGTCCTTTAGCGCCTTCTGTTACTTCGAATTCAACAGCCTGGCCTTCTTCTAAGGATTTGAATCCATCCATTACGAGTCCTGAGTAGTGTACAAATACATCATTTCCTTCGGAATCAGAGATGAATCCATAACCTTTTTGGTTGTTAAACCATTTTTACTGTACCTGTCATTGTGTTACCTCCATAAATTTGAAAATAAATAATAAAGTATATCGTATTGCTTATCCAATCAAAAACAATACTTCGTCATTTTAGCATATTTAACAATGAGTGTCAAATGATTTCTTTTGGTATTTGTAAAAGTATACAAAAAATGTCGAAATGTGTAGAAATAAAAGCATTTTCTATAAATCTTGTGCAAAAGAAACTGAAAATGAGAGATTGTATTTACACAGGATTTCTATTAAAATAGAGGAAGCAAAAAGTGATAAAGGAGAAGCCGGAATATGAAAATGTCTACAAGAGGGCAGTATGCACTGGAAATTGCAGTGGATCTTGCGCTGCATCTGATGCCGGATCGTCTGGAAAGTCTGAATGATATCGCAAAGAGGCGAAATCTTTCAGAAAAATATCTGGAGAGGATTATGAAGCTTTTAAAAGAGGCGGGTCTTGTAAAAAGTGTGCGCGGTGCATATGGAGGATATTGCCTGACGAAGGAGCCGGGAGAAATTTCTGTATTGGAAGTGCTTCGTGCTGTGGAAGGTCAGCTGGCACCGGTATCCTGTCTTGTTGAAAATACCGAGTGTGGAATGGAATGCGAAATCTGCTCTACGAAAAGTACCTGGGGTGAGATGTGGGAGCAGATACTGGATACGGCTGCAGAGGTTACAGTTGCAGATATTGCAGAGATCGTAAAGAAAAAAGAGACCTGTTAGAAAGAGTGCCGGAGGGCGGTTTTACTGCCTGACGGTACTCTTTTTGTTTTATGGTTTAAAGCTGTTTTTGGAGTTGCTGTGTTCATCTTTTGGATAAAATAATTTCAAGAAAATATATTAAACATATTGACATGGTAGGAAAAAAGAGGTATAACAATAAAAACATTACTAAATCGATAGGAATTAAAGGAGGAGTGCCATGAAAGTATCGACAAGAGGAAGATATGGACTGCGCGCCCTGGTTGATATGACCATTCATTCGAATAATGCTCCGGTTTCGCTTGTTCAGGTCGCAAACAGACAGAAGATTTCTCTGAATTATCTGGAACAGGTTTTCGGAACATTGAGAAAAGCAGGCATTGTGGTCAGTGTAAAAGGAGCCGGAGGCGGATATAAACTGGCGAGAGATGCAGAGTCCATTACGGTCAAAGAAGTGCTGGAGGCACTGGAAGGAACCTTTTCGATCATAGACCGGATTCCGGGAGAAGAGCAGGATGCAGTTCAGGAGGCGATCGAGAAGCTTGTATGGAGCAGGATTGATGAAACAGTCAATACATTTCTGGAACAGAAAACGTTAAAGATGCTGGCGGATGAATACCGGGAAAAACTGGAACAGAACGCGGGCATGTACTACATTTAAAAACGATGCAATGAATATAGGAGGACAGACATATGGCAGGAATTTATCAGAGTGTAACAGAATTAATCGGAAGAACTCCACTTCTGGAAGTAAAGAATCTGGAGAAAGAACTGAATCTCCAGGCAAGAGTGCTGGTGAAGCTGGAATACTTTAATCCGGCAGGCAGCGTAAAGGATCGGGCAGCGCTTCAGATGATCACAGAGGCAGAGGAAAACGGTACATTAAAACAGGGATCTGCTATCATTGAGCCTACAAGTGGAAATACCGGAATCGGGCTTGCATCGATTGCAGCGTCAAGAGGATACAGAGCAATCTTTGTAATGCCGGAAACGATGAGTATCGAGCGAAGAAAACTTCTGAAGGGATATGGCGCAGAAATTGTGCTCACAGAAGGAGCAAAGGGGATGAAAGGAGCCATTGCAAAAGCAAAAGAGCTGGAGCAGGAGATTGAAAATGCAGTGATCCTGGGGCAGTTCGTAAATACCGCGAATCCAAGAGCACACGAAAAAACAACAGGGCCGGAGATCTGGGAAGATACACAAGGACAGGTGGATCTGTTTGTAGCAGGTGTCGGTACCGGCGGAACGATCACAGGAACCGGTGCTTATTTGAAATCAGTCAATCCGTCCATTGAGATTGTGGCAGTGGAGCCGGCGTCTTCCGCAGTGCTGTCGGGAGAAAATCCGGGACCGCACGGACTGCAGGGAATTGGCGCAGGATTTGTGCCGGATGTACTCAATACTTCTGTTTATGATCGCATCAGTAAAGTGAAAGAGCAGGAGGCGTACAAAGCTTCCCGTCTTCTGGCAGAAAAGGAAGGAGTTCTGGTTGGTATTTCTTCCGGAGCAGCACTGTCAGTTGCACTTTTGGAGGCCGGAAAAGAGGAAAACCGTGGAAAGACAATTGTAGCATTGCTTCCGGATACAGGAGAACGATATCTTTCCACACCGCTTTTTGACTGAAAAATTAGATCAAAATGTTAAAAAAACGTTGGTCAGACAAAGCATATTTATTGCAGAACACAGGTTGAAAAAAAGCGAAAGATAGTATATACTACAAAGAAAAAAGGCAAAAGGAGTTTTAGTGCTATGAAAGAATTTAAATATGTAGTGACAGACGCAGAAGGAATCCACGCAAGACCAGCAGGACTGCTTGTGAAAAAAGCAGGAGAATTTACATCTTCCGTAACAATTGCAAAAGGTGACAAATCTGCAGATGCAAAAAGAATCTTCGGTGTGATGGGACTTGGAGTAAAGACAGGAGAAGAAGTGACAATTACTGCTGATGGTGCAGATGAAGATGCAGCAATCGCAGAACTGGAAGCATTCTTTAAAGAAAACTTATAATTCCCATAAAGTCTGAGGAAAATATTATGATTACAATAACAGGAAAAAGTGTATTTGGTGGAGTGTCCATCGGAAAACTTTCTTTTTATAAAAGAAATCAGAAAGTGATCAAAAGAGAACACGTAGAAAATGTAGAATCAGAGTGTGTAAGATTTCAGGAAGCAAAAGCTGAGGGAATCCGTCAGTTAAAAGAATTGTACGAAAAATCGATTGCCGATGTCGGAGAAGCCAACGCTATGATTTTTGAGATTCATCAGATGATGCTGGAAGACCTGGATTATATTGAGTCTATCGAAAATATCATCCGTTCTCAGAAAGTCAATGCAGAGTTTGCAGTAGCAACGACAGCTGACAATTTTGCGCAGATGTTTGCGGCAATGGATGATGCATATATGCAGGGACGTGCAGCGGACGTAAAGGATGTTTCTGAGCGTGTGCTGGATATCCTCTGCGGAGTCAGCGAGGGAATCAAGCAGACAGACGAGCCTTCGATCATTGCAGCAGATGATCTGGCACCGAGTGAGACGGTACAGCTGGATAAGAGCAAAGTACTTGCATTTGCAACGATGTACGGTTCTTCCAATTCTCATACTGCGATTCTGGCGCGTACCATGAATATCCCGGCTGTTATCGGTCTGGGTGAAAGTCTGAGTCCTCAGTATGACGGAAAGATGGCTGTGATCGACGGATTTACAGGAACATTGTATATTGATCCGGATGAAGAGACACTTTCCAGAATGCAGAAAAAGCGGGAAGAAGATCTTGAGAAAAAGGCACTCTTGGAACAGCTCAAAGGAAAAGAGAACATCACAAAGAGTGGTCAGAAGATCAATGTATATGCAAATATCGGAAATGCATCTGATGTTGGTGCAGTCCTGAAAAATGATGCAGGCGGAATCGGTTTGTTCCGCAGTGAGTTCTTATATCTGGAGAATGAGACATTCCCGACAGAAGAGCAGCAGTTTGCAGTATACAAGCAGGTTGCAGAAAACATGGCAGGGAAAAAAGTGATCATCCGTACACTGGATATCGGAGCTGATAAACAGGTGGATTATTTCGAACTGGACAAAGAAGAGAATCCGGCACTTGGATATCGTGCGATCCGTATTTGTCTGACAAGACCGGAAATCTTTAAGACACAGCTTCGTGCACTTTACAGAGCTGCATTTTACGGAAATATTTCGATCATGTTCCCAATGATCATTTCTGTTTCAGAGATTCATAAGATCAAAGAGATGATCAAAGAAGTGAAAGCAGAGTTGAAAGAACAGGGAATCCCATATAAAGAAGATGTGGAGCTTGGTGTGATGATCGAGACTCCGGCCTCTGTTATGATCAGCCGTGAACTGGCAAAGGAAGTTGACTTCTTCAGTGTGGGAACGAATGACCTGACACAGTACACTCTGGCGATCGACCGTCAGAATTCAAAACTGGACGAGTTCTATGATCCGCATCATCCGGCAGTGCTGGCGATGATCCGCATGGCTGCAGAGAATGCACATGCAGAAGGAAAATGGATCGGCATTTGCGGAGAACTTGGCGCAGATCTGGAATTGACAGAAGAATTCCTGAAGATGGGACTGGATGAACTTTCTGTTTCTCCATCGATGGTTCTTCCGCTGAGAAAGAAAATCCGCGATTGTGAATAATCAGATACAAAAAAGGACATTGTCTGAAAAGACAGTGTTCTTTTTTGTGTTGGTAATTTCTTAAAAAAGAACTTGCAAACATATGTTCTGAATGCTATAATACAAAAAAGAACATATGTTCTGAAAGGGGCGGAAATATGGCGGAGATTATTCAGGAAAAAATGTCAATCTATGAAAAACTTCAGATTCTGACTGATGCGGCAAAGTATGATGTGGCGTGCACCTCCAGCGGCGTAGAAAGGAAAGGTGATGGCACAGGTATAGGCAATTGCAGCAAGGCGGGAATCTGTCACAGCTTTTCTACGGATGGAAGGTGTATTTCACTTCTGAAGATTTTATTTACGAATGAGTGTATTTATGACTGCAAATATTGTGTGAATCGATCTTCCAATGACGTGATCCGTACATCTTTTACGCCGGATGAGATCTGCACATTGACGATGGAATTTTACAGAAGAAATTATATCGAAGGATTGTTCTTAAGTTCTGGAATTTTAAAAAATCCGAACTATACGATGGAGCTGATCTATGCAGCCTTGTATAAGCTGCGTCATGTCTGCAATTTTCAGGGATACATTCATGTAAAGGCAATTCCGGGAGCAGATCCGATTCTGATTCAGAAAGTGGGATTTCTGGCAGACAGGATGAGTGTGAATCTGGAATTGCCGACAGCCGAGAGTTTGAGACTTCTGGCACCACACAAGTCAAGAAAAAATATTCTGGCACCCATGCGGCTGGTCCAGGAGAAGTCCAAAGAGAACAGACAGGAGCTGACGCTGTATAAAAGTGCGCCGCGTTTTGTGCCTGCCGGCCAGAGTACGCAGATGATCATCGGCGCCTCTCCGGAGACAGATTATCAGATCCTGCGTGTGGCAGAGTCACTCTACCAGAAATTTGGATTAAAGCGTGTGTTTTATTCTGCTTTTGTGGCGGTCAATGAAGACAAGGCACTTCCGGCAAGAACATCAGATGGACCGCCGCTTCTTCGGGAACACAGACTATATCAGGCAGACTGGCTGCTGCGGTATTACAAGTTTGAAGCAAATGAGCTGCTGAATGAGAAAAATCCGAATTTTAATATATTCCTGGATCCGAAGTGTAACTGGGCGCTGAATCATCTGGAATATTTTCCTGTCGAAGTGAATCGGGCGTCATATGATGTTTTGCTGCGTGTTCCCGGGATCGGTTACAAATCAGCGGGCAGGATCGTAAAAGCAAGGCGGTTCGGATCTCTTGGATTTGAAGACCTCAGGAAAATGGGAGTGGTATTAAAACGGGCGCTCTATTTTATTACGTGCAGTGGAAAAATGATGTATAAAACGAAAATAGAAGAAGATTATATTACAAGGAATCTTTTGAATACGAAAGAACGTTTGCCGGACAGTGTTGCAGGGATGAATTATCAGCAGTTATCCTTATTTGATGATGTAAATTTTACCGGGAACCAGATCGTGACTATGGTATGACAGGAGAGGGATATGAAAAAGATTTATATTTGCAGAGATGACAGAACCGAGATGCTTTCGGCAATTTATGACGCATGGAAAGAAAACCGCAATAAAGAGGTAGGAATCGGGCTTTTGGGAAAGACACAGCAGCAGCTGTTCTGCGAATATGCAGAAGTTGTATCATCCGAAAAGAAAGCGCAGGCGGTGGAACGCCTGATACGGGATCATATGGGAGAGCAGACTTATGAGGATATTTCTTATGCCCTGTTGTGTGAAGATGCGATGAAAGCAGAGGCGATACTACATGTCATGCAGGCAGCGAGACAGGTAAAGCCAAGTAAAAGGATTATGGATTTTCTGGGCAATCCCTCTGTGGCAAAAGTGTTTGAAATGAAACGCAGAGTTTCGAATGAAGCCCATTATTTTATTGAGTTTGTAAGATTTCGGGAACTGGAAAACGGAGTTTTGTTTTCCGAGATAGAGCCGAAGAACAGGGTGCTGACATGTATCGCAGAGCATTTTGCAGATCGTTTTCCGATGGAAAACTGGGTGATCTATGACAATACGCATCAGGAATTTCTGGTGCATCCGGCCGGAAAGCATTGGGTGCTGGTACAAGGAGAAGTGCCAGAGCGGAATGTGACAGAGCAGATCACGGAAGCCGAGAAGGAGTATGAAAAATTGTGGAAAGGATTTTTTAAAACCATCTCGATCAAGGAACGGGAAAATTTAAAATGCCAGCGAACACATATACCGGTCAAATATCGTAAAAATGTGACAGAATTCCAGTAAAAAACTATTGTATAATAGGAGGACTTAGTTTAACATAAGGATAACAAAGTGGCGTTGATAAGAGAAAGGAAGGAGAGATATGGAGAGAGAGGCAATCGTCTGGCTGGCGCTTTTTGTTATTCTTCTGATTGTAGAACTGTTGACTGTGGGTCTGACCTCCATCTGGTTTGCAGGAGGTGCACTGGCAGCGCTGATTTTAGAGCTGCTGGGAGTTGATTTCATCTGGCAGATCGGGGCGTTTATCCTGGTTTCATTCGTGCTTGTGTATTTTACGAGGCCGTTTGCAGTAAGATATGTCAATGCACATCATGAAAAGACCAACTATGAACAGGCAGTGGGAAAAATTGTCAGAATTACACAAAGAGTAGATGATCTTGCACAGACCGGAAAAGGAATTCTGGACGGAATGGAATGGACCGTGAGGACAGATGGTAAAGAAGTGCTGGAAAAGGACACTCTGGCAAGAGTAATCCGGATTTCCGGCGTAAAATTGATTGTAGAACCGTATAAGGAGGACTAGAGGATGGGATTGATGGTATTAGGAGTTTTATTGGTATTGGTGATATTGATTCTGGCAGCAAATATCCGAATCGTACCACAGGCACATGCGTATATTCTGGAACGTCTGGGTGGATATAAAGAGACGTGGGGTGTTGGAATTCATTTTAAGATCCCGATTCTGGATCGTGTGGCAAAGAGAGTATCACTCAAAGAGCAGGTTGTAGATTTTGAACCGCAGGCCGTGATCACAAAAGATAATGTTACGATGCAGATTGATACGGTGATCTTTTTTCAGATTACAGATCCGAAGCAGTATGCGTATGGAGTGGAGAACCCGATTGCAGCGATTGAAAATCTGACAGCGACTACACTGCGTAATATCATCGGAGATCTGGAACTGGATGAGACTCTGACATCCAGAGAGACGATCAATTCGGAGATGCGCACATCGCTGGATATCGCTACAGACCCGTGGGGAATCAAGGTGAATCGTGTGGAACTGAAAAATATCATGCCTCCGACTGCAATCCAGGATGCGATGGAGAAACAGATGAAGGCAGAACGTGAAAGAAGGGAAGCGATTCTGAAAGCGGAAGGAGAAAAGAAATCTACAATTCTGGTGGCAGAAGGTAAGAAAGAATCTTTGATCCTGGAAGCGGAGGCGGAAAAACAGGCGGCAATCCTGAATGCGGAAGCAGAAAAACAGAAGAGAATCAAAGAGGCGGAAGGACAGGCGGAAGCAATCCGTACCGTTCAGAAAGCAACAGCAGAAGGAATTGAATTTATTAAACAGGCAGGTGCGGATGATGCAGTACTGACTTTAAAGAGTCTTGAAGCGTTTGCCAAAGCAGCAGACGGAAGAGCAACCAAGATTATCATTCCGTCCGAATTACAGGGAATCGCTGGTCTGACCAAGACGATCGCAGAGGTTGCAAGACCGGATAAAGCAGCAGAGTAGAGAACATGAAAGAGGAAACAATCATAAGGATATCTGTCCGCAGCCTTGTAGAATTTATTCTGCGGGAAGGGGACATTGACAACAGAGTGTCCGGCAGTATGGAAAAAGATGCCATGCTGCTGGGCGGTAAAATACACCGCAAAATACAAAGCCGTATGGGAACGAATTACACAGCGGAGGTTCCGCTTAAAATACAGATGCCGTGCGATGGGTTTGTTTTTGCAGATAGAAGGGCGCGCCGATGGAGTTTTGAAAGATGACGGAAAAGTCCTGATCGATGAGATCAAGGGGATTTTGCGAAGTCTGGAACATCTGGAAGCGCCCGTTCCCGTTCATTTGGCTCAGGCAAAATGTTATGCTTATATTTATGCAGTTCAGAATTCTTTGAAGTGCATTGACGTTCAGATGACGTATTGTCAGATGGAAACAGAGGAAATCCGCAGGTTTTGCCAGGAATTTGAATTTCAAGAGCTTCAGACGTGGTTTCAGGATCTGGTGACACAATATGAAAAATGGGCAAAATTTGAAATTGAATGGCGGAATGTACGCAATGATTCGATCCGGCAGATTGAGTTTCCTTTTCCCTATCGAGAAGGACAGCGCGACCTGGTGGCCTCGGTATACCGCACGATCTTGCGAAAGAAAAAGCTGTTTATCCAGGCGCCTACCGGAGTGGGAAAAACAATGGCAACTGTATTTCCGGCAGTGAGGGCAATGGGGGAAGGGCTGGGAGAAAAGATTTTTTATCTGACAGCGAAGACGATTATGAGGACAGTTGCAGAGCAGGCATTTTCCCTGTTGAAAGAAAAGGGGCTGTTGTATAAGACCATTACGCTGACAGCAAAAGAAAAAATCTGTTTTTGTGAGGAGGCAGAGTGCAATCCGGATGCCTGTCCTTATGCAAAAGGACATTTTGACAGAGTGAATGATGCAGTTTTTGATCTGATCACACATTCCGGCGACTGGAGCAGAGAGGTTCTGGAAGAACAGGCGAAAAAGTACATGGTCTGTCCGTTTGAGATGTCTCTGGATGTGTCCAACTGGGCAGATGCAGTGATCTGTGATTACAATTATGTGTTTGATCCGCAGGCTCATATAAAGCGCTTTTTCTCAGAAAGTGGAAAAGGGGAATACCTGTTTCTGATCGATGAGGCGCATAATCTGGTGGAGCGGGGAAGGGAGATGTATAGTGCATCTCTATACAAAGAAGATTTACTGGAAGTAAGAAAACTGGTAAAAGCAGAGGATCCGAAACTGGCAAAGGGTTTGTCAGAATGTAATCAGCAGTTTTTGGAATTAAAGAGAGAGTGTGAGCATTATCAGATTTTAAAAAGTGTATCGCATATTGCGTTAAAGTTGATGAATGTGCTTTCGAAACTGGAAGATTATCTGGAAGAATGCAAGGATGCAGAAAAGAAAAAGCGGGTGCTGGATTTTTATTTTGCAGTGCGCAGTTTTTTAAATATCCATGATATCATGGATGAAAATTATGTGATCTTTTCGGAAATGATGGAAGACGGAAGGTTTCAAATCAAGCTTTTTTGTGTCAATCCGGCGGTGAATCTTCAAAATTATCTGGAACAGGGAAACAGTACGATTTTCTTTTCTGCAACACTGCTTCCGGTTCATTACTATAAAAAGCTGCTTAGTGTTGAGAAAGATGATTATGCAGTGTATGCACATAGTTCTTTTCCGCAGGAAAATAAATTTCTTTTTATTGGAACGGATGTAAGTACCCGTTATACAAGAAGGGGAGAGAGTACATATCAGAGATTTGCCAGATATATTGCAGTGATGGCAGAACAGAAAAAAAGGAAATTATATGGCGTTTTTTCCATCGTACCGTTTTTTGGAAGAGGTACATACGTGCTTTTTGGAGTGTGTTGATCACGAAGTCGACAGTATCTGTCAGGTTTCGTATATGGATGAAGAACAGAGGGAAGAGTTTTTGGAGGAATTTGAACAGGAAAGAGAGAAAAGTCTGGTTGCATTTTGCGTGATGGGCGGAATTTTTTCAGAGGGGATTGATCTGACAGATGACAAGTTGATCGGAGCAGTGATCGCCGGAACAGGGCTTCCTCAGGTGTGTACAGAACGGGAAATTTTAAAGCAGTATTTTAATGCTGCTGACATGGATGGATTTGACTATGCGTATCTGTATCCGGGAATGAACAAAGTTCTGCAGTCTGCCGGGAGGGTGATCCGAACGGAAAGTGACAGAGGTGTGATCCTGTTGTTGGATGACAGATTTCGGGCAATGCGATACCGGGAAGTGTTTCCGAGAGAGTGGCAGCAGTATCAACTGGGAAGTGTGAAAAATCTGGAACAAGAAATACGGACTTTCTGGGAAAGTCCGTAATTGTACATCAGTCAAAAAAACTTAAGAATTCTTTTGCTGCCTTTGAGGTCAGCACCTGTTCATTATAAGCGATGACAAGCTCACGCTCTGGCAGTTCTTCTTCTGTCTGGACAGCAAAGAGATCGCAAGTCTGCTCAGAGAGACAGAAATTTGGAATAAATGCGATTCCGAGTCCGATTCGTGCAAGATCGATCAGAAGATCATTGCTGGTCAGCTCGATTTCAGGAACCAGATCCAGTTGATGCTGCTGGAAGAGGCGGTGCAGATATTCACTGGTGGTACTGTGCTTGTCCAGCATCAGAATTGGATATTTTGACAGTTCCTGATAGGAAAGTTTCTTTCCTTTCAACTCTGCAAAATCCTGGTTGGCAATAAAAACATCATGAAATTTTTTGATCTTTTTGATCGAAGAGACATTGCTTAAGTAGCTGTTTGGGTAGTTGACCACAATGAGATCGACCTGTCCGGATTCCAGTAATTCTACACATTTGATGGATGTCTGGTTGACAACTTTGATGTGGGCATTTGGAAATGCTTCGTGAAATTTCTTTAAATAGGGAACCAGAAAATATCGGCAGATCGTATCACTGGCTCCAATCCGAATCTGTCCACCGGTAGAAGCTGCATCCAGAAGCTGGGATTCCCCGCGCTGGATCAGATGCATGGCAGGTTCGATATGGCGAAGGAGGATTTCTCCTTCCGGTGTGAGCTGGACTTTTTTTGTACTGCGGATAAAAAGCACCTGATCCAGCTTGCGTTCCAGTGTTTTGATAGACTGACTGACAGCAGATTGTGAGATGAAAAGCTGTTTGGAAGCTTCGGAAAAACTCAAAGTAGATGCCACGTGATAGAATACCTTATATAGTTCATAGTTAATATCCATTATTAGACCTCCTAATAAGTGCTCCCTGTATTATAGGGCAAAAATGAATGAATTACAATCTATATTGTGGTAAAATATACAGGAATCGCAGAAGAATGGAAAAAATAGACGAAAGACAGAAAAGAACTGGGAGGTAAAATAGCGTGAAAAAAGTAACAATAGGTTTTTGGGAATCGTGTTTTCTCTGGCGCTGATTCTGGTGCTGCTGATCAGCAGCTTTCAATTTGCGGCGTATGGAGATTTTGGATTTTACGAAAAAGAATATAAGAAATATGATGTGGTCTCGGATCTTGATATGGAGCTGAAAGATGTGATGTATGTGACCTATGAGATGATGGATTATCTGATCGGTGACAGAGAAAATCTGGATGTGTACACAGTGGTAGAAGGAAAAGAGCAGGACTTTTTTAATGAGCAGGACAAATTGCATATGGCTGATGTGAAAAATTTGTTTCTTGGTGGTCTTATGGTAAGAAGAGTATCAGCGGCGGTGATGCTGCTCTGTCTTTTCGTACTTTGGGTGACAAAGGCGAATTGGAAAAAGATTCTGGCAAGAGGATATCAGATCGGTCTTGGGATCGCCACAGCCGGAGTCGCGTTTCTGGCAGGAGCGCTGATTGTAGATTTTAATACAGCATTTACGGTATTCCATGAGATATTTTTTACCAATGATCTGTGGTTGTTTGATCCCGCTGAGGATTATATGATCCGGATGCTGCCGGAAGGTTTTTTCTATGATATGGCATTGCGCATTGGGGGAATCTTCATTATCAGTATGCTGATCTTTCTGGCAGTCAGTGTGTTTCTCGCCAGACAGGCCAAGAAAGATAGAAAATGAAAGAAAAATTAAAAGTACTTATGAGTGAGTTTAATTATATTAATTATACTTATGAGAAAAAATGTGGTAAGATTACGGTAAAAAGAGTTACTTAATGTTTGAAAGAAGTGCAAAGGAGATTGTATATGAGCAACGTAAAGCGCGTATATGTAGAAAAAAAGGCAGAATTTGCCGTACAGGCAAAAGAATTGAGACATGAGATCAGAAGTTATCTTGGAATTGAAACTGTGACAGGTGTCAGAGTTCTGATTCGTTATGATGTGGAGAATCTTTCAGAAGATACGTTTGAGAAAGCATGTAATGGGATTTTTGCGGAACCGCCGGTAGATGTACTTTATCTTGAGAGCTTTCCGGTATCTGACAAAGATCATGTATTTTCGGTAGAATATCTGCCGGGACAGTTTGATCAGAGAGCAGATTCTGCTGAACAGTGTGTGCAGTTTATCAAAGAGGACGAGTCTCCTGTAATCAAAACGGCGACAACATATGTCATCGAAGGAAACGTAACAGAGGATGAATTTGCAGCGATCAAGAATCACTGTATCAACCCTGTGGACTCAAGAGAGACAGGAATGGAAAAACCGGAAACGTTAGTGACTGTGTTTGAGGAACCGGAAGATGTGAAAGTATTTGATGGTTTTGAGACAATGCCGGAAGCAGAATTAAAAGCGCTTTATGATTCCCTTGGGCTGGCAATGACATTTAAAGATTTCCAGCATATCCAGAATTATTATCACGGAGAAGAGCATAGAAATCCGACTATGACAGAGATTCGTGTTCTGGATACATACTGGTCTGATCACTGCCGTCACACGACATTCTCTACAGAGTTAAAGGATGTGACATTCGGTGAAGGAGACTATAAAGAGCCGATCGTCAATACATACAAACAGTATTTAAGTGACCACAGTGAGATCTTCAAAGGAAGAGAAGATAAGTTTGTCTGCCTGATGGATCTTGCGCTGATGGCGATGCGTAAGCTGAAAAAAGAAGGAAAGCTTGCAGATCAGGAAGAATCAGATGAAATCAATGCATGCAGTATTGTTGTTCCGATCAAAGTAGATGGAGTGGAAGAAGAGTGGCTGATCAATTTTAAAAATGAGACACACAATCACCCGACAGAGATTGAACCGTTTGGTGGAGCGGCAACCTGCCTTGGCGGTGCAATCCGTGATCCGTTGTCAGGACGTACTTATGTATATCAGGCAATGCGTGTGACAGGAGCTGCAGATCCGACGGTATCTGTAAAAGAGACTTTAAAAGGAAAACTTCCTCAGAAAAAACTGGTGAGAGGAGCTGCTCACGGATACAGTTCTTACGGAAACCAGATCGGTCTGGCGACAGGACTGGTAAAAGAAATCTATCATCCGGATTATGTGGCAAAACGTATGGAGATCGGTGCAGTGCTTGGAGCTGCTCCAAGACGTGCGGTGATCCGTGAGAATTCAGATCCGGGAGATATTATCGTACTGCTCGGCGGACGTACCGGACGTGACGGATGCGGTGGAGCAACAGGTTCTTCCAAAGTACATACAGAAGAATCTATTGAGACTTGTGGCGCAGAGGTTCAGAAAGGAAATCCTCCGACAGAGCGCAAGATTCAGCGCTTATTCCGCAGAGAAGAAGTAAGTAAGCTGATTAAAAAGTGCAACGACTTTGGTGCGGGCGGTGTTTCTGTTGCGATTGGAGAACTTGCAGACGGACTTCGTGTGGATCTGGATAAAGTACCGAAAAAATATGCAGGTCTGGATGAAACAGAGATTGCTATTTCAGAATCTCAGGAGCGAATGGCGGTAGTCGTAG
>ENA-OQIT01000055-OQIT01000055.1-human-gut-metagenome-genome-assembly--contig:-NODE-55-length-28343-cov-4.236674_pt1 | contig 28343 bp, 31 predicted proteins | sample MGYA00242587_ERZ504752 | MGnify/ENA primary metagenome ERZ504752 (study PRJEB26092, sample SAMD00036352) | human gut metagenome | host: Homo sapiens | study: EMG produced TPA metagenomics assembly of... | reverse complement strand
AACTTTGCTGCCAGTTTAGGGTATTATGATGAGGATGGTCAGGTCGTTGGAACTGGTTATCAACGTTTTAATGGCTCCTTGAACGGCTCCTATAAGCTCTTCCCATTTTTTGACAATAAATGCAGGAACTACTTATTCCTGGTCTACACAGCCTACATTGTCATGGACAGGTACTTATGAGTCTTTTATCGTACACGTGGTATGCGTCCTACTTGGAATCCTTGGAATGAGGATGGTAGTCCTAATTCGGCTGATACTAATATTTCCGATGGTAATCCCGCTTATTTCAGAGATAAATTACTGTATTCTGACGGAACGAATAAAAGCACTTATAATATAGGATTTAAATTGGATATTCTTCCAAAGAAATTAGTGTTAAACGGTAACGCTTCTTTGTATCGTTATGATTACATGGTGGAAAAATTTAATAAAGCGTACCAATTGGAGAATAAAGATACAAATACAACACGTGAGGCTTCTGTGGAGCAGGAACGTTATACTCAACAGCAATATAATGCTACATTGACTTATACCGACACTTTTGCTGATAAGCATAATTTGGAGGTCATGTTAGGGGGTGAATATTTTACTTATGATCAGTTTAAGCTTGCGGCAAAAACTCAAAATTCTCCTACTGATGATATCCCTACTTTAAATGTAGGCGCAACTCGCACTGAAACTAGTACTACTAAGAGTGCTTATCGAATACTTTCTAGTTTTGGACGTCTGAATTATAACTATGAAAATGAAATACTTACTTTCTGTTGTTGTTCCGTTATGATGGTATTTCTAAATTGAAGGATAATAGATGGGGATTTTTCCCTGGAGTTTCTGCCGGATGGAATATTACAGAAGAGCAGTTTTGGAAGGATTCCAACGTTTCTGATTTGATTTCCACCTTTAAACCTCGTCTTAGTTATGGTGTGAATGGTAATGTGAACGGTTTAGGTAATTATACGGTATATGGTGAGTATGCAACAACGAAACCTTATGGTGGTGAAACCGGTATATACAATAGTGCATTGGTTAATACAGGGTTACGTTGGGAACAGAGCCAAAGCTTTGAAGCCGGACTTGATATTGGTTTCTTCAATAATCGTTTGAGCTTTATTCTGGATTATTATAATCGCAAGACAAAAGATTTGCTTACCGATCTTGCTTTACCAGGGTATACAGGATTTGATAAGATTGCTACTAATTTGGGTACTCTTCGTAATTCTGGTTTTGAAGCGGAAGTACGTGCTAATATCATAAATAAAGGTGGATTCACTTGGGATATGACAGCAAACCTTTCTACTGTAGCTAATAAAATTATAAAATTGCCTGACAATAAGGAGGTTAATAACCGTGTAGGTGGTGCTCAGGTATGGGATCCTAATAAAGGAGAGTTAGTATGGGTTGGCGGCCGCCAGGAAGGTGGAAAGTTAGGTGAGCTTATTGCCTATAAACAAAATCATATTTTTAAAGATTGGGATGATGTAAAAAAAATATGCAAACAATCGAATTGATAATGTCGCAAATTTGTATGGTCCGGGTAAGGCAGCAGAATATGCAGGTAAACAAGGTTGGAAACCTATTGAACCAGGAGATGTTTGTTGGGAGGATATGGATGGAAATGATGTGATAGATTCATATGACCGTTATGTCGTTGGTAATATATTTCCTAATATAACCGGTGGATTCTCTACTACATTCAGCTATAAAAATTGGTCGTTGTATGGACGTTTTGATTATGCATTAGGACATACATTGTATAATGATTTAAAGGCTCGTACATTGGGCCAGTATCAAGGCACATGGAATATTATAACTGATGTGAAAGATATGTGGACAGAAGATAATCCGAACACAGATTTATCTAAATATTATTTTGGCGATCAGAATATCAAAAAGAATATCACACGTTCTAATAATGGTTTAACTGCTGCTGATAACAACAATTCTCATTATTATGAAAAGGGGGATTATTTGTGTCTGCGTGAGGTAACCTTGAGTTATAAATTCCCGAAGAATCTTATAAATAAGGTGTTCTTGACCGATGCGTCCGTGTATGTTACGGGACAGAATTTATTCTATATTACCGGATATGACGGAACCTCTCCGGAACCGGTTATGGATATTCAGGCAAATGGTCGTGGTGGTATAGACAATGGACGTTATCCTACACCAAGAACCGTTTTGTTTGGTTTACAATTGTCATTTTAATATGTAAAAAAGAGAAAGTATGAACATAAAAAAGGTAATATTGGCTTTTGCCGCATCGGCTATGTTGGCCGGTGGATGTACTTCGTTGGATATGGACCCGGTGAGCGATATCACTGACTTGAATTACTGGAAAACTCCGGAACAGTTTGATTCATTTGTTTTTGGACTGCATAGTCGCTTCAGAAGCCATTCGTGGAATATGTTTTTGTTGGGTGAGGCAAGAAGTGATGTCTTTGGGGGAACTCCTTTTGGTGGAGAAGCCACCCAGGGGATGGAACGTTTTCCTTATAATACATTGAATGCGGAGAATCCCGGAATCAGCGGATTTGGTGATTTGTATCAGAATATCAATCAGATGAATTTGTTTATCAGCAGGACCCTCCATGCGGATGTTCTGACTGAAAGTGCTAAGAACTATTATTTAGGACAGGTGTATGGATTGCGTGCCTACTATATGTATCAGTTATACCGTTCATGGGGAGATGCCGTGTTTACGGAAGAGCCCAGCTTGGGTTTTGAAGTGGGTAAATTGGCAAAAGCGGCGACTCCGGCTGCCGAAATCTTTGAGCAGGTAAAAAAAGATATAGAATCTTCTTTAAGTTATTTTGGGCCTGATTATACCATAAAGGAAAAAAAATACGCTGTGGTCAAAGGCTGCCACATTGATGCTGAAAGCGGATGTATATTTGTGGAGTGCCCCCAGCTCTCCATTCCATCTACTAACAGACGAATATGTACACCTCTGTCTGCCGCATCATGCAGTGCTCCTAAAATCAATTTTCCACTTTCATCGGATTGAAATGCAAAAGTAGAAAGAATTAATTTCCTTTTTTGCATTCTTGATCAAACGCACTCTTTGTAAAAGCGCTTCTGGATTCTTTTCTATGATTACTGCCCGTTCTGTTATTTTCACTGCATTCGTTCCATAACCCTATTTTTTGTTTCTTTTTTGGTTGTATTGGACACTTCCGGCTGCTTTTTATATGCAACGCAGATTCCGAGCAATTCATAAAAAGCCACACATAAAAAAATTGCCAGTATAACAAGAAGGATTTTACATATTTTATGCTTTTTCATTGTACATCACCTGATTCCTTTTTATTTCATACTTATACAATACAAAGTCAATCTCAATTTAACCTCAACAAAATTTATTTTTCATAAAAAAATATGACCGGCTTCTTTTTAAAGAAACAGTCATATTTTTATTCTAATATATGAAGGAGCTTTTCTTACTCCGTTGTATTAATCACTATTTTATTTCTTCCATAAGCTGTCGGATTTTTCTCAATGTACACCGTGTAACTGCCAGGTCATCTTCTTGTATATTCGATATGATTTTTTCATAAGCTTCTATCATTTTTTCTTTCTGACAATTACTTAATTCAATTGCCTTGTTCGTCAAAACAAGGTATGTTCTTTCTTTTTTTTCATCTAATTTCCAGATAATATATCCTTTATTTTCAAGACTTTTTTACCATCTTAGATGTTTCTGGAATCGATAATTTCATGTATTCTGCCACTTCTGAAAGATATACTCCTTCATGACAGTCTGATTTTTCAACACATTCCTTTATACTATAAAGAAACAAATAATCTGTTCTTTCGACAAATTCAAATATACTTTCAACATTGATGCTCTTTAAAAAAAACTCCTCTGCACTGGTTCCTGCTCCCATATTATCGTTCCTCTCTTTCTATATATTCTTTTTTTGCTGACTAGACTCTTATATGCCGGGCGAATGATCTTATCTGTAGTTATCAATTCTTCCAGGCGATGTGCACTCCAACCAGCAATTCTTGCTATCGCAAATAATGGCGTGTACAATTCTCTTGGAATATTCAACATGTCATACACAAAACCACTATAGAAATCTATATTAGGACTTACTCCTTTGAATATCTGACGCTGCTTTGCAATCAACTTAGGTGCAATCTTCTCAATATTGTTATAAAGGGTCATATCTTTCTCACGTCCTTTATCCCTTGCGAGTTGTTCTACAAAGCCTTTGAACACCCTTTCTCTCGGATCTGAAATAGAATATACAGCATGTCCCATTCCATAAATAAGTCCTTTCTGATCAAACGCCTCTTTCTTCAAAATCTTACTCAGATATGATGCAATTTCCTCTTCGTCTTCATAATCTTTCACATGACTTTTAATATCATCCATCATATTCATTACCATCAGATTTGCACCGCCATGTTTTTTTCCTTTTAAGGATGACATTGCTGCTGAAATAACAGAATAAGTATCTGAACCTGAAGATGTTACTACCCGTGTAGTGAATGTAGAATTGTTACCACCACCATGTTCCATATGTAACAATAATGCTATATCCAGTACTCTTGCTTCCAGTTCTGTGAATTTTGTATCTGGTCTTAATAGGCGCAGGAAATTTTCAGCAATAGATAAATCTTTTTCAGGTCTATGAATATACATACTTTCGTTTTTTTCATAATGACAATAAGCATGGTATGCATATACTGCTAACATAGGAAATGCTGCGATCAACTGCATACTCTGCCTTAGCACATTCGGAATTTCAAGACTTTCTTTTTCCTTATCGTAAGAGCCCAATGTAAGAATACTTCGAGTCATAGAACCCATAATATCTGATGTAGGTGCTTTCATAATGACATCTCTGGTAAAGTTAGTCGGTAGTTCCATACAATCAGATAGTCTTCCCTGAAATTCCATTAACTGTGTATCAGTTGGCAATTCTCCGAATAAAAGAAGATATGCTCCTTCTTCAAAGACAAACCTTTTTCCTTTACTTCCTGTTACTAAATCTTTTATATTATAACCACGATAAGATAACTCGCCATCACATGGACTCTTTACTCCATCACGATATTCAAAAGCTTTTATATCAGAAATATTTGTAAGCCCCGTCAACACACCTTGTCCTTTTTCATCTCGTAAGCCTCTTTTTACACCATACTCTGAATACAGATTCTTACTAATGCTATCATTTTGTTCACAAAAAATTGCTTGCTGTTTCATATAATTTTCCAAATTGCTCATTTGAATCGCTCCTTTCATTCTGTTACGAACTTACATACTATACTCAGATATTCTTGTTTCCAGTGCATTCAGCATTGTCTGTTCTTTTTCTTATTCTTATTCATTAGCAATACAATACAATGGAAAACTCAATTTAACCTCAACAAGGTTTGTTTTTTCATCCATGCAAAATCTTCTTTGTACAACAGACTGTTAGATATAGCAAAAACGGCCTTTCAAAAACAGTTAACTTCTAAATCAACTTTTTTTGAAAGGTCGTTTCATCAGATTCTTATAGCAATCCAGCAAATAATCTCATAAATAATTGTCCCAGTCGCAAATATGCACTTCGTCCGGTTTGATATTGGTCTGTCACATCACGACATTCTCCCATCGTTCTTATCAGATCATTTTTTATTTCCACAACTGCCTGACAATCTGCCATAAAACAGCCGTTTTCAAAATGGTGATATAAACTTCGATAATCCAGATTAATTGTTCCACAAGTTGCCATACAGTCATCTGCCACACTCATTTTTGCATGACAGAAACCAGGAGTCCACTCATAAACACGAACACCATGTTTAACTAATCCATGATAAAAAGAACGAGTTATATTATAAATGAATTTTTTATCAGGGATACCAGGTGTGATAATTCTTACATCTACCCCTCGCTTAGCAGCCAGACATAACGCATGCGTCATTTCATCTGTTATGATTAGATATGGAGTCATAAACCAACAATATTTTTCAGCTTTATTTATCATACTGATATAAACTTCTTCTCCGACTTGCTCATTATCCATAGGGCTGTCTGCATAAGGTTGAACAAACCCAGTTTGCTGTGCCGCATAATCATAGTGGAAAAGGTATTTACTAAAATCAGAATCATTAGCATCCTTATCACTTACTGCATTCCACATTTCCAAAAATGTCACCGTAAGCGACTGAACAGCATCTCCTTCTAAACGAATACCTGTATCTTTCCACTGTCCATACGGGTGTGTGTAATTAAAATATTCGTTTGCTAGATTATATCCACCTGTAAATCCGACTTTTCCATCAATAACTGTTATTTTTCTATGATCACGATTGTTCAAAAACAGATTTAAACCTGGCATAAACGGATTGAATACACGGCAATGAATTCCTATTGCCTCCATCTTTTTCACAAAATCTGTGTTAATAAAGCCTATAGAACCCATATCATCGTAGAATACTCTAACTTCCACACCTACTTTTACTCGCTCTTCCAGAACATCTTGAATCTTATGCCATGCTTCAGCGTCTTCTATCGCATGATATTCCATAAAGATAAACTTCTGTGCTTTCTCCAAATCCTTAAGCTGTGCCTCTAATCCTTTTACTGCTTCATCAAAATACACAATATCCGTATTCTGATAGATTGGATACTGCGAATTTCTTTGTATGTAACTTGCTATATTTCCTGCTTTCGGAATTGTTTCTTTTATTTTGCTCAAACACTCCTGACTGTCCGGAAGCATTGGTAACAATTTGCTATCAATTTCTGCATATCGCTCACGCATTTTATGTGTGCCACCATTCAAACCAATCAACAAATACAGGCCTACACCCATAATTGGGAAAATTAGAATTAAGATGATCCAAGGCATTTTCATAGAGGATGTCTTATTTGATGCGTACAATCCCAAAACCAAGATCCCACTCAAAATCCTTGTAAATAAATTTATGATTTCTGCATATTCATTCAAGCGTGTTACGATAGTAATAATAAAAATCACTTCCAGAAGAATGCAGATTATGGAAAAACACAGCCGTTTTACCCCATTTTTTGTTTTTGCTTTGCCCTCTAAAGTATCTTGTTTCATATATATTCCACCTTCCTACTTGCTCAGTTTTCTCCCTAAATTTCGTGGAACATACCAATTTTGTCTTTTATTCTCTGCATTTCATTATCTGCTTCAATGATAGCTCTTGCAGAATGAAGTAATTCTTCACTTATCTCATCATAGCCAGGCATTTCTTCAATTCCTTTTTTATAGCGAAGTTGATGTTCCAATGTTGCCCAGAAATCCATACCATTGGTTCGAATCTGTAATTCTACACGCATAGGTGTTTTACCCTTAGCAAAAAATACTGGTATTTCAACAATCATATGATAGCTTCGATAACCATTCGATTTTGGATTTTTTATGTAATCTTTTATTTCAATAACTTTAATATCATCCTGTTGGGTAATCAAATCTGATATCATATAAATATCGTCAATAAACGCACAAACTATTCGAACGCCTGCTACATCATTGAGATATGTCTGTATATTTTCTGTTGTAAATTCATATCCCATCTTCTGCAGTTTATCGTAAATACTATTGGGCTTCTTAATTCTTGTTTTTATAAAAGAAATAGGATTTCGATTGTTCTCAACTGAAAATTCATCATCCAAAACCTCAAGTTTAGTTTGTATCTCCCGAATAGCACAACGATACATCATCATTAAATTATAAAATTTTGTAGCATTATTTAAAAACTGTAGTGATTCCGGACTGTTCATCCTGAGTTTTTTTACTTCATCTTTTGTCATGGAACTTTCCTTTCTACCTCATCCCTGATTTCAAAACATTATTTATTTTGATAGTTGATTCGTTCTCCTTGAATTACTGGATAACAAATCATTTTATCACTATCCAGATTTTCTACATGCATATCTACTGCACTGATCTGATGGTTTTCATAAGTATTGTAATAATAAATACCTTTTGTAACATTACAACACGACGTATACAATGTGATTTCATATTTTCCATCCGCTACTTCGCAACATCCTCGTTGCTGATCCACAGATCCGAGAATATGGAAGAATTGGCTAACGCTTTCTTCCTCTGATTCACCTGAAATTGCATTTACCTTTGTAAAAGCTACACGTACAAAGCGTGATGAAGATGAGAGATCTCCCGGAAGACCTAATCCTCCCATACCTCTACTATATGCATCAAGAGCCAAATTTTCGCAGAAAGTATTTCTGGGCTGTTTAGGAGATAAATACATATAATTATTTAGTTGAAACATCTGCTGTGGAAATGGCGGATTATTCGTAAGCACTCCTACTGGATTATCATAAATATGCAAACCATCTGACATAGATTCTACCGTAATTGACTCATTCTCATCAGAAATGATCCAGTGTAATTGTGCTAATGGCAATTGCTCGCTGAAAGGAGTATTAACAATATTAATTCGTTCAAGAAGCTCGCGAACTTCAACTAAAGAAGAACACTGACTTAAAATCCAAGGAATAAATTCAAACTGTGCAATATTTTCCACATCTGGCTTAATCGCGGCATAAACAGCATTTCCGACAAAATTCAGTCCTGCCATTGCCACTCCTTTTTCATTCATAGCATCATAATACAAAGGATAATCCTCTGCAACATGAGCCATTCCAATAATTGCATAATGATTTTTCATATCGCCAACATGGCGAAAATTAAACGCATAATTACGTGGTGTAATTACTATCTGATCACCATAAGAGAATTCATAATCGAGGGTTCGTCCAAAGTAAAAATCTTTTGTTTTATAAGTTGCTGCTGTACACATGATCGTTTATCCTCCTAAATAGATTGAAATATGTCAATGAGTTTTTTTCTTGAACAATAGTATAGCACAATCTTTTATTTTGTTCCAACTTCATACATGATCATAACATGTAAACTTTAAACTATTTTCCTAGATTATTTCTCCATCAGTTTTTCAAACCAGGTATCCATAGCTAGGATGAATTGACCTACGTCTGGCAATTCTTGCAGCATTTCGTTTAGGGTTTTGTGCTTCACATATTTCTGCACATACACCCAACAGGCAACGAACGCTACTGGCTTCTGATACAATGTCAGCTATGGTTTTGCGCATAAGCTCTTCAAATTCAGCAATTTCTTCTTTCGGAACAACATCATACAGTGTTGGTGCCTGATGACTTATTTTTACTCCATTTTCATTTGCATCTTTAAGCAGATTCTTAACTTTTTCTCTTGAATCCTCCGGTACTTTCATGTACTCCCACATAAATGCTACCACATCGGCTGGTGTGTCTTTTTTTAGTGGTGGTAACTGAATATAATCATTGTTTTCGCTCATTTTCATATCCTCCTCACGATATAATAAAATCAATAAGACGTTCTCTTGTCATGTCCAGTACAGTGTCCACGAATACTCCTGCAAACAGGATCAGATACAGAATTACACTCAGCGAAAATAGAAATGCAACCTGTACCCAGTCATGATAACAGTATGCAGTCGCTATAATCAACAAAGTGAATATAAACCCAAGGATCCCTCTGACAACCGCATAAGTCTGTACTGTCATCTTCACTGCCAGGCCGATCACAAAAAGAATCAGCCATACCGGCAGTAATAATATCTTCCCAGCAAATTTTAAAATAAACATGTGCACCTCCTATCTTACCAGTCCTGGCATATCATGGTTCACCTCTGCCTGATAATACCCGTTCATCGTTGACGGTGCATTAAACAGGGCTGCTAACAAATATTTCTTGATATTCTTCACCTTTGTGGTGTTACCACTCATACAGTGTAAGACATACTCGATATGTGAATAGGTCAGCATCAGAAATTTTTTCTTCACCAGTGATGCCGGATACCAATTGCTGGCAATCAATATCTTGTCGTTTTTACACATCACAGTTTCTACGATCAGGTTCACGATTTCATCTACCTTTCGCATATCGTCATGATGGGTTACTTTCAGTGATTCATAATCAATGGTCTCTTTGACAAGGTTTTCATAAGCCTGATAATCCTCAGAGTGATTATCGCTATCAAATCTTTTCTCATCCACAGATATGATAGGATTAGATTTATTATCATTCATTTCAGTATCACTAAGATTAGTATTATTAGGGTTTGAAATGTAAACTTCTTGAAGTTTGTTTTCGGGACTTCTAGAAGTTTGATTTTGGGACTTCATGAAGTTTGAATTGTAAACTTCTGTAGATTCCTCATTTTCCACAGAAGTTTGTTTTTTAAACTTCTTTAATTCCTCTTCAAATTTTTTCTCATCTGTTTTCTCGGGCATAAAGGTTTTCACGTAGATAACGTTCACCTTTCCAAATCCCTGTCTGCGTTTTTCAATCAAACCAATTCCTGTTTCGTCATCCAGTTCTCTCATGGATTTGATGGCTTTATTTCTGCCACAGTTCAGTAATTCCATGATATCTTCGATGGAAAAATAGATATATGCTCTGTTTTTGTCATCAAACCACTGATTCTTGATGGAAAGAGACATTCGATCCAACATCAGTCCATATAAAATTTTAGCATCGCTCGATAAATCTTTAAAGTAACTGTCTGTAAATAATGCTTTTGGTATGCGGTAGAAGCTGAACTGATCAGCTTCGGTACCGTAAAAATAATTAAATGTCATTTTTTTCTCCATAATTTCCTCCTTTCATTTTCTGCTAAGAAGTCCTCTTTTTAAACTTCTTTGACTTTGTTTTCTTAGCTTTTTCTATCCTTAACAGGACTGTTCCTGCATCCATTTTTCTAATAATGATTCAATCACCTGCTCCATATCTTTGGCTGTATAATCATCCGGAAAGTACTTTGTCAGTTTCTTTTCTGAGAAAGTGAGAGACCTGGATACTTTCTTTGCCATCACACAGTTATTGAAAATTGATAACATCTGGATCTGATTGATTGGTCCATCATTCAGCTGATTTCTGAGTGCTGCAATCTGTTTTGGCTTGATAAATCCGGTGTCGCTGATATATTCGTAAATCCATTCCTGTACTTCCTTATCGATGTAGGAAATATCTACGGCAACCGTGAACTGAAGCTTTTTGTTATCTACCAGATCAAGAAGTTCTGGTATTAACTCTGTCAGTCGGATGTAACGCTGAATCTGCTTAGAACTTTCACCTGTCCCATCCGCAATTGCTTCCGTTGTTCTTTTGAACTTTGGGACATTTTGTTCCAAAGTCAAGTCTGTCCGAGAACCTTGGTGTTTCATGGCCTCTTGTTTCATTTTGTAAGCAAAAGCTTTTTCCCTCTGCACTGGTCTCAGCAGCTTTTACAGACATTGGGATCACATTTTCAAATACCTCGATCTGACTTCCGTAGGTTGTATGTACTCTCGATGCAATATCCCTTGCGTAATTGGTTCTGAAATCTACCATGGTCAGGAGAATGCCCTCAATCGCCAGTTTCCGGTTCAGTCTTTTCTTTACTGTAAGAATGGTCTTGATCAGCTGCTGAAGTCCTTTCATCGGCAGATATGCGGCTTGCACAGGTATCAACACAGAATCGGAAGAGACCAGTGCATTGATTGTCATCATACCAAGGCTCGGCATACAGTCGATCAGGATATAATCGTATCGGCATCGTATCGCATCGATATATTCTTTCATGATCATTTCTCTGCTCATAACATTTCCCATCGTTACTTCCAGTGCGGAAAGCTCAATATTTGCCGGGAGAAAATCTACATTTTCCTGGTGATGTAAAATCCCATCTTCCAGAGAGATTTCTTCTTCGTTGATGACATCCATCATGATCGTTGCCAATGTGATGCGAAGATCATCCGGTTCCTCATATCCAAGACTTGCGGTTAAACTTCCCTGTGGATCCGCGTCGATCAGCAACACTTTCTTACCTTCTCTTGCCAGTCCAATGCCTACATTTACGGTTGTGGTGGTCTTTCCGACGCCACCTTTCTGGTTTACTACGGATATAACTTTACACATGATTTCTTCCTCCTTTAACTTTCCCATGATTCTTTTTTCCATAATTTCAACAGTGCCAGTATTTCCCGTTTCATCATTGCCGGTGTATAAGAATTTGGAAAATACTTGTGCAACTGCTCGTTTGTGAATGCCACTCTTGTGATCTCACCCTTTTTCACTTCACACATGATCTCTTCCATCTTTTCCAGTGACAACTGTTTTTCTTTACTCAGTTGCCGGATCCTCTGGGCCTGTGAGAGTGATGGGATTGCCTGTGCATACTCCATTGCTACAAGCAGTTCTCTTTGTTCTTTTTCACTTAATGCAGCTATCTCTACAGCCGGACAAAAAGAAATAATCTCATCATCCAGTTTCTGCAACATTTCCGGTATCAGTTTTGTCAGTGAGATATAACGCTGCACTTGTTTTGGGCTATCACCACAATCTTCACTGATGATTTCTATTGCCCGCTTTCTTGGTGTTTTGTGGTCAACTTGGCTCTTTTTTCGACCACTTTTTCTTTTTAATACGTCATTCTTCAGTTTGTAAGCAAAAGCTTTTTCACTGTAACTAATCCGTTCTCTGTGAAGATTGGAATCTACCATGCTCAAGATGGAATCATCTTCACTTAATACCCGGATGATTACCGGTACTTTACGGTATCCCAGTTTCTCCGCAGCATGTTTTCTTCTGTGACCGGATATGATCTCATAGTATCCATCCGGTACCGGTCTGACGATCAGCGGATTTAATATTCCATACTTCTCAATGCTTTCCTGCAGAAGAAACATTTCCTTATCATCTTTCACCTGAAACGGATGCTCTTTGAACGGTCGAAGACGCTCAATCTCAATTTCTATGATTCTTTCTTCATTTTCTTCTGATTGTCTGTTTGGTTCAGTCATCTTGACTCCTTTCCTCCAGGATTCAGGAACTAAAAAATGCCTGCCTGGAACTTTTATAGATAGTAAAGTTCCAAACAGACATTGCTGTTTGACCATTAGCTGTAGCTAATAGAATTGAATACTGTTTCAGCTAATTCATGTTTGCAAGTTTGGGAGAGATTGTTTCTTTTCCCGCCTTTTCTCTGATTTGCATCCCCAAATAAGGGGTGACAACAGAGCGGAACCCAAATGTTAGCTGGACTTCCTAAAACCCATGTTTGCAAACCGGTGATTTTGATTAGCTGTCAGCTAACAAAAATCGGATTGCGTTAGCTGGAAATTGATCATTTTGAATGGAATTTTGTGTCACGAACGTGATTTGAAAATAACAAAAGCGTTCGTTGTCAGCTAATCCAGCTAACATTTTCGAACGCTTTGAAGCCCGTCGCCAAGAGGATTTGAACCTCCGACCCCTCGCTTAGGAGGCGAGTGCTCTATCCAGCTGAGCTATGACGACACATGCCGCAAACCCTTGATTTTACTGGGTTTCTGGGATTTTTCCCTTCGGCCATATATTAGATTATCAGCTCTTTTACAAGCTGTCAATCACAGATTTTTCTGGGTTGTTTTTTTACTCAGAGAAATACCCCTGCTCTCTTTATAGAGACGGATACTATATCTAACTGAACTATGAGAATTCCTAACCCATAGCTATGATTTTACTATATCTAAAGAAAAATTACAAGCATAATCTGGCTTCTCATTTTAAATTTTACATTCAGACAAATATTCACAATCCGCTTCGCTGCTTACTTGATTTGATTAAAAAAGTGCAGAAATATCTCTTCTGATATATCTGCACTTCTTTCTTAATTTTGTAGTATTGTCTGGACATAGGACACCATATCTTGTTTATATAATTCGAGAAGATTCTTTTTCTTTGCATAAACTGCAAAGCCATGGATCTTCAGCCCATTTTTCTTTACATAGTTAATCATATCCTGGTATCTGTTCGGAGAATCCGTCGTCTGTCCCATCATTGAAATAATGTCGTCATAATCCTGAATGTAGGAAAGCATGCTGATAAAATGGGTCTGCATAATTTCTTCGTCTGTCACATCCACATCATGACAGATATCTGTATTATCCAGAAGCGACAGATACGGATATTTCTCTCTGTCCCAATTCATGCTCATCCCCGACGGATACGGGCAAAAGCCAATGTTTGGTTCCACACAGTAACCATCCGCGTCTTCCGTATGAACTGCACACCAGAGTTCTCCCCATTCCAGTTCTTTATCATCAGACAGCTTCTGATACCACTCAATAAAATCTCTGTAATCCACAATATCATTTATGGAAACATAGGCAAGATACCAGTCGTTATCATTGTATTCTGCGATTGCGTCTTTGGAATCCTGAACGCTTTCCTCCTTACGCATTTCTGTGTCTACTTTAGTTTCTTTTCCATTTTCATCCACTTCCCACGCCTCCCACGCGGTCGTATCTCCCGGGAGATAAAACTGCATAAGTGGTCTGCTCAATATGTTATTGTCATAAAAAGTAAGGTTTCCTCGCACCAAACGTCCGCTGACAGAAGTGAATTTTCCAGTCCAACTAAAAGTCTGCGGAATGATAATATCGTATTCACCATACCCTCTCGATACCGCACTGACCTGACTACGATGATTACCCGCCAAAAACAGCTCAGAATAAACAGAAAGATCCAAATCCATTCTGGTCGTAGTCATTTCTTCATATTTGCCAACTACTTCATTGGGATTATAATAAAAATCTGACACGGCCTTTGGGAGGATAAATACAGCACATAAAACAATTACAAGGACAGCTACTCCTACAATTATTCCCATTTTAATAAAAGTCTTGCGGATTGACCACCTGATTTCTTTTATAAATTGCCTGTTGATCTCATCTTTTTGATTGTTTTTCTGTCCTGATAACCATTCTTCATTTTCCGGATTCTCTGCATTCTCACTTTCCAGATCAGAAAATTCTGGTATCTCACCTTCTTCATAGAGAAATTCACTGATTGCGTCTTGTTTTTCAATAGATGCTTCAACTTCTTTTTTTCTAACATCGTCCAATTTTCCCTGTTTATATAAGTTCAGTAACTCACGATACGTCATTGAGATTCCTCCTTTCTACACTCTTCCAGATATTTTTTTAATTCTTTCCTTGCCCGGTATGCAAGCACCCGTACATTTTCCAACGTGATATGTAAAACTGCCGCGATTTCTTTCTGTGTCATTCCGCCAAAATACTGCATCTGAATGATTTCCCGCTTCTTTATATCCAGTCTGCGGATTGCCTGATAAAGCATTCGCCTGTCTTCTTCCTCGAAAATTTTTTCAGGCAGACCTTTCTCTGTTTTTTCTTCTAAAGGATATATCTGTTCATCCATCAGAATCTCCCGTGATTTCTTTTTCTGTTGATTATAGAACAGGTTTCTCGCTACCATATAGAGCCATGCCCGCATATTGCCATGTCCATCCGGCAAGGCCAGAAGTGCTTTCAGGAAGGTTTCATGGAGCAAATCTTCTGCCAGATGTCTGTCCCCACAAAGTGAATACAAATATAAATATAATTCTTTCTGATAAAGGCTGTAAAGCTTTAATAAGATTTGATTATCCACTTCTATCATTCCCCCTTCCTTGATTTTTGCTCCGGATACACCTTTCATATCTGTTTTGTTTCCAGTTTTTTATCTCTTTCACTAATATAACATCTATAAACGAAAAATGTTACAAATAAATCAACACATAGAAAGTACATCTCCCTTTACTTCCAGAAATGTGGTATCTTCTGGATTTCCGGTGTTTTCCTGTATATCTTCATTCCATTTCTGTTCTGTACGTCTTATAGCAATCCTCGTAAATAATGCATTTAAGACAGTTCAGCAGAGTTCGAAGTACTATGACACAAAAAAAGCATGGGCGAAGTACTCTCGTCCATGCTATCATTCTAAACATATCTTTTAATTTTAATAGTGCAACTGTCCCTGGAGCCATATGATTCCTTTGAATCTACGTCCGATCTTTGGCTCCCCCAGCAAATCATTCTTATTGATACAAACATCAAACTGCATATCATTACAGTCTAATGTAAGCTGGCAGATTTCTTCTCCTGTTATAATGTTCTTGAATGTCATAAAATCCAGAATCTCACCCATGACACTATATTGATCACATTCAATCCCATATGGCATGAAATAGGAATCCACTATTGAAAAAATATCGTCTGTAACTATACGCTGAGAAATCATGGAATATGTATCCATATCCTCCATTGTAAGGCTTTCCATTGCATCTTCATCACCGTTTCTGGCGGCTGCAATGAGATGATTTCTGTTCTTTGTCAGTTCACGTTCTGCTTTTACTGCTTCTTTATCTTTCTCTACAGGAAAAAGGATTTTTCCTTCCCTGGCCAGCCCGGAAAGGGTTAAAGACTGGCCACCCGGAAGTATGTTGCCTTTTTCACGCTGTTGCAGATACTCAGCAGCATTCTGAAGATAAAAAATTAAAGTAACCCCAATTCTCAGATCGTCACAGGCACCTGCAAAAGATTCTTTGTCTGCGTGTCTTTCTATCACAACACTCTCATGTGTTGTAATGCCTGTTCCGCGAAAAAAAGGAAATAATAATCCGGATAAAATACGTTGTTTTCATCATACTGCCCGCAGACAGTAATTCCACAATCGCATCCATAATTCTTGGAAAACTCTGCAAACATACCATCCGGATAGTTCTCTATGACTGTTTTCTCGTCATAGGTTTCAACCACATCCGTAATGATCTGTCTGATACTGCTTCTTTTGGTGATCCTGGAAAAACCAACTGCCCTCAGATAACTGTGCATAAGAACACCTCCCTGAAAAAGCTCACCCTCCATTAAGCGTGCTTTTTCTCAATCTTTGTCATACCACCCATGTATGGCTGCAGAGCTTTCGGAATATTTACAGAACCGTCTGCATTCAGGTTATTCTCCAGGAATGCGATCAACATTCTGGGCGGTGCTACAACAGTATTATTTAATGTATGTGCAAGATATTTCTTACCATCTTTTCCGTTTACACGGATCTTAAGACGACGTGCCTGTGCATCACCAAGGTTTGAACAGCTTCCTACCTCGAAATATTTCTTCTGACGTGGAGACCATGCTTCTACGTCAAGAGATTTTACTTTCAGGTCTGCCAGGTCACCGGAGCAGCACTCAAGTGTACGAACCGGAATATCCAGAGAACGGAACAGATCTACTGTATTCTGCCATAATTTATCAAACCACATCGGACTCTCTTCCGGTCTGCAGACAACGATCATTTCCTGTTTTTCAAACTGATGGATACGATAAACACCTCTCTCCTCAAGTCCATGAGCACCTTTTTCCTTACGGAAACATGGAGAATAGCTTGTAAGAGTTTTCGGAAGTTCTTCCTCAGGAATGATCTGATCAATAAATTTACCGATCATGGAATGTTCACTTGTTCCGATCAGGTATAAATCTTCACCCTCAATCTTATACATCATGGCATCCATCTCAGCAAAACTCATTACACCTGTTACAACATTGCTTCTGATCATGAAAGGAGGTACACAGTAAGTAAAACCTCTGTTTATCATGAAATCACGTGCATAAGAGATTACTGCAGAGTGAAGTCTTGCGATATCTCCCATTAAATAGTAGAAACCATTTCCCGCAACACGTCTTGCACTGTCAAGATCGATTCCATCAAAGTTTTCCATAATTTCTGTATGGTATGGCACTTCAAAATCCGGAACAACCGGTTCACCAAACTTCTCGATTTCTACGTTCTCGCTGTCATCTTTACCAATCGGTACAGATGGATCAATGATATTCGGAATTACCATCATATCTTTGAGAAGTTCTTCCTCTACTTCTTTCTCTCTTGCGGAAAGTTCTTCAATACGGTTTCCGGAAGCAGCTACCTGTTTCTTTACTTCTTCAGCTTCTTCTTTCTTTCCCTGTGCCATCAGTGCACCAATCTGTTTGGAAATTTTATTTCTCTCTGCACGAAGAGCTTCTACTTCCTGTTTAATTTCTCGGTTCTCTCTGTCCAGCTCCAGAACTTTATCCACTAATTCCAGTTTATTATCCTGAAATTTGTTGCGGATATTCTGTTTTACAACTTCCGGATTTTCTCTCACAAATTTAATATCTAACATCTTGTTCCTCCTGAAATGTTCTATTACATTATGTAATGATGTCAGGGTGAAATCTGGCAAAAACTTTTCCCCTGATATCAATTTATCATATCATGTGCATTCCTGCACAAAACAGATTCTTTCTTAGTATGCTCTTGTTTTCAGATTTTAAACATTACTGTTCACAGTAACTTTTAAACAGCTTTATTCTTCAATATTATCCAGTCCAAAATTCACTGCCTTACGAAGTGCCTCTACCTCTTCCTGGCTGAGCATAACATAGGATTCACCTTTTACAATTTCTTTCATATACAAAAAAGCAATTGTCCCGGCTGTGTACTGCATTTAAGATAAGGCCTGTATTCTCTTTGTCCAACAAAGCCAGGGCAAAACTTAACTTTCCCCCTACATCATCAAATGCGTCATACTTTTCTACACCATATTTACTAAACATTTTATCAAGATTCTTTTTGATAAAAAGAAGATCATGATCATGTTCTTCCTTCGCATCATAGAGCTTGTCTATCTGAGCGAATTTTCTAACGAATACTTTTTCCAGAGACTGTGCATCTGAACCCTTCATGAAGGTCTTATATTTACGTTCCAGACGGCTCAGGCGCATATTCATACTGATATTCCTTACCAGCAGGAAGATAGTAAGAATCAGCAGTATAATAATGATGATCCCGGAATCAATTCCAAGGCTTTCAAAAATGCCACTCATATTACTGTCACTCCTAACCAATGGATTCGAAAAGATCTATGATTCTTTCCAGTTCATCCTTGGAATAATATTCAATTTCAATTTTACCTTTGTCATTTTTCTTTCTGTGTATCTGGACTCTGGTACCCATGATACTTTTCATTTTTTCTTCCAGACTCTCATATATTGCATCCTCAGCAGAGCTGAATTTGCTCTTCTTTGCTGTTTTTGGCGGTTCCAGCATACGTTTTACAAGTGCTTCTGTTTCACGAACACTTAATTTCTCGTCAAAAATTTTCATTGCAATTGATTCCTGCTTTTCCTTATCTGCTATCGAAAGGATTGCTCTGGCATGACCGGCAGTAATCATCTCATCAATCAGCATCTGCTGCACTTTTTCACTGAGTTTGAGAAGTCTCATTGCATTTGTAACTGCTGTTCTGCTCTTCCCTACACGCTCTGCGATTTCGTCCTGTTTCAGATGAAATTCATCAATCAGTCGTTTATACGCCATTGCTTCTTCCACAGGATTTAAATCTTCCCGCTGAATATTCTCAATCAGGGAAATCTCTACTAATTCCTGTTCAGAAAATTCTTTAACAATTACAGGAATCTCTTTCAGTCCGGCAAGTTTTGCTGCTCTCCATCGTCTTTCACCTGCGATTATTTCATAATAGTCCTTTTTATCGGACACAAGAAGTGGTTGAAGCACTCCGTACTGTTTAATGGATTCTGACAACTCAAGTAACGCATCTTCATCAAACTGTTTACGTGGCTGATTCACATTAGGTTCAACGCTTGATATTTTTACTATCATTGCTGTTTTCTTATGCCCGATTGTGCTTCTGTTACTTTCTTCCGTTGTATCATCTGTTGTCTTTTCAGGTACTACCGTTTTATTCTCTGTCTTAACTGTTGCTTTCTTTACAGATTCTTTGACAGCAGACTTCTTTTCCGGAAACAGTGCATCTAATCCTCTGCCAAGACCATTCTTTCTGCCTGCCATTAATTATCCTCCCTGTTGAGCACTTCCTCAGCTAAAAGTCTGTAGCTCTCTGCTCCTGCCGATCTGGGATCATAAATTGTTATGGGCTGGCCATAGCTTGGAGCTTCCGCTAATCTTACGTTTCTCGGAATAATTGTTTTGTATATATTCTGATTAAGATTTTCTTTGACATTCTCTACTACCTGCAAAGACAGATTTGTTCTTGCATCATACATAGTAAATACTACACCTTCTATTTTCAGGCGTTTATTTAGTCTATCCCTGACAAGATCAATCGTATGAATCAACTGTGAAAGTCCTTCCAAAGCATAGTATTCACACTGGATAGGCACTAATACAGATGTGGCTGCGGTCAGTGCATTGATTGTCAACATATTTAAAGATGGTGGACAATCCATGATTATATAATCATATTTGCGCCGAAGTTTATCTGTGATTCCTTTTAATATAAATTCTTTATTATCAATGCCTACTAATTCAATCTCTGCGCCGGAAAGATTAATATTAGATGGGATCAGATCCACATTCTCAACAACATCTTTTACAATCGTATCTTTCGTCTCAGCCTCACCGAGCAGAAGTTCATACAGTGTATTCTCTACAGAATTCTTATCAACACCAAGCCCACTGGTTGTGTTTCCCTGTGGATCTATATCAATTGTAAGAACTTTTTTCCCTTTTTCCGCAAGGCAGGCTGAAAGATTAATTGCAGTTGTTGACTTTCCAACTCCACCTTTCTGATTGGCAACTGCTACAATTCTTCCCAACTTCATTCCTCCTTTTAGTATATAGCAGATTTATTATAACACTTTTATTCTAATCCTGCCACATAATGTTTCACGTGAAACATAAAAAAACAGATTATTTTTAGTATAAATATTGTATATTTTGTGATGATTGCCATTTTCTCTCCCTGTCAGTCCATATGGTTCTTTTTCTGTTTTTTCAATACTTGAACCGAATCAGGTAAGTCCTCTGCGGAGGTCGCAAAAAAGCAATAAACAGTAACTGCTCAACAATCTCTCCACTATATTCACGTCATATTTTCTTGTAAAACAAACAGTATCGCGGTATAATATGTGTATATAATTTTAGCAGGCTAATCACTTGTTATGCTTGATAAAGGAGGCCGAAAATGAGTAAAAACAAGCACAAATTTTTTACATTTGCTGCTCTGATGACCGGCGCAACTGTTGCTGTTCATTTCATTAACCACACGATTGCTACTGCTGCACAATTAAAACAGATGCTCCACATTTCTAATGACAATTACTTTGAATGGCGCTTTGGGAACATTTATTATACTAAAAAGGGAACTGGTTCACCGATTCTTTTGATTCATGACACTTTACCCGGAGCTTCCGGATATGAATGGAACAAAATTGAAGATGAACTGGCAATTGACCATACAGTATATACTGTTGATCTGTTAGGATGCGGACGTTCAGACAAATCCAGCATTACCTATACAAATTTTGTTTATGTTCAGATGATCAGTGATTTTATCAAAAAAATAATTGGTCAGAAAACAGATGTGATTACAAGTGGCTTCTCAGGCTCTTTTGTTACTATGGCCTGTCACAATGAGAAAGAACTTTTTAACAAAATCATGTTGGTGAATCCTCCCAGCCTGACTCAAGTTAAAACAGATGCCAAACAGAAAGGATCGTCTGTTAAAAGCAGCTCTGGAAATTCCGATTTTCGGAACTCTGGTTTATCATATGATCGTATCACGTGATAATATAAATAATCTTTTTATCGAAAAGATGTATTATAATCCATTCCATGTGGATAATCAGATGTCAGATGCTTATTATGAAGCAGCTCATAAAGGTGGATATTATACCAGATTTTTGTACTCCAGTCTTGCAGCTAAGTATATGAATGTAAATATCTGTCATGCACTTAAGGCACTGGATAACAGTATTTATATTGTTGAAGGTGAAACGGAGCCGAACGGAAAGGCTGTCACTGATGATTATTGTGCCTCCAACCCGGCTATTGAAGTTTCTGTTCTCAAAGAAACGAAACATCTTCCACATGTTGAAGCACCGGAAGCATTTCTTGAACAGGTTAAAATCTTCTTTTAATCCTTATATATAACTATTGTTTTAAGCCAGAGTGAAAATGAACTGACAAGTTGATTCTTGGGACAATCTTGAAGGATAATTTTTTATTTCAAGTCGGAAAAAGACGACGTTGCGTTGACTCTAGTACATCGTTTTCGAAATAACTATACCACTCACTTGTCTGCAAATCCGAGTGCACAGGTCTAAAAGCCTCAGCGTAGCCCGCTACGCCTGCGTTTTTAGACCTGCACACTCGAATCCGCATCCTACGCGATTGGTATAGTTATTTACGAAACGATGTACTAGCAACCGAATTCGGACAAAATATACCGCAAAGTGGGGCGGATAGATTGTGGGAATAATTTTTCAAACACGCTCTAATACAACAAAAAGCGGAGCAGACATATGGAAAAAATTCTATATGCCTGCTCCACTTTTTTATAGATTCTTTTACTCTTCTATGCTCTCACTTGACGTATCTGTTAAATCTGATTTAGTATCATCTGTCGTTGCTTCTTCTGAATCCGTCTCACCTGAATTATCTTCTTCTGTTCCGGCAACTGATTCAAATGCTGTGAACAGTTCTTTTACATTCATCTTATTTACGAGATATACTTTATTATCCACCACTGCCGCATAATAGTTTGTATCGTAGCTATAGTATGCAACTTCCTGTGTATCACCGTCTTCTTCTGTAAATATAGCTGTCAGTTCTGCATCACCGTCAGGTTCATATTTATCTGTCAGACGTTTCTGAGCCGTCATGTTGATCAGTTTATTGTAGAATGTTGTAAATGTTGTTTCATCCAGATCAGAACCATTCAGTTTATAGGTAACTGTTTCTGTATCGTTTCCATCATCATCTGTGGATGTTTCACGTGAAACATTTACTTTATAATCACTGCCCTGATAATTTACTTTGAGGCTTCCGAGGCTGTTTAAAGATACATAACTTACTGTCATATCCCAGAAGTCTTCTTCTGATTTATCAGTGAGTGCGGACAGAGAATCCGTTGACATCGTATAGACTTCATTGCTGTCATTTACCATAACATATCTGTTGCTGTCATCCGTTTTATTTCCAACAAGAATTGTAAGCTGCTTATCTGCCATCTTAGTTTCTTCTTCCGAAGAATCCTCATCGTCTGATTCTGTATCCTGTTTAGCATCGTCACTGTTTTCTTCCGCAGATGAAGCATCTTCATCTGCTGCCTCACTGGGAGCTGTCGTATTATCCTGTGTGTCATCATCAGCAACTTCTTCCTGATAATCTACTGTGATTGTTGCATATGGTTTATCCAGACCATATTTGCTCTTGTCGTCACATTTATAATCTGCAAGTGAACTATATGCCATGCTTCCGAATGAGGATACCAGAGAACTTACGGTAGCTGAGTCTGCTTTTTCTTCATCCTCGCTGCCTTTTACTGACCAGGTACTTGTATCTTCGTCTTTTGATAATTCATAGGAATTATCACCGTCTACAGAAATTTTTGTAATGGTATCTGTATTGGAAATTGCAGGGAAATCTTCCATTTGCGCATAATCATTCAATGATTTGGTAAACGGCTCTACGCAGGAAGAATCTATCAGGTATACTGTCTTCTCATCATCATCTTTTCTTACATAATACTGACTGGTGGAGGAATTTTCATCTCCCACATACAGTGTAGTTGTTATGTCATCGCCATCTTCCTCATCAGATTTTGTTACAATCTTAATCGTGTTTGACGGAGAGTCCAGACCATATTCTGAAAGATCATCTACGTCCTCCAGAACTCTGTCTGAATCGACAGATGCAATAGCAGATGCTGCACTGTCCAGAGTAGTCTGATTTACCGGAAAATCTGTTTCGTCTTTCTTTACCCAGCTGTCATCATCTTTTTCAAATGTTGTCTCTGTATCATCAACCATAAAATCCAGAGATTTAATGTTATCTGTTGATGCAGTAAATACAGTTGTGCTTTCTTCAGAATCTTCTTCGGATTCTTTCTGATCCTGATGGGCTACGTAGGTTTTTACACCTGCGTAAGCCCCGCAGCAGACACCAAGAACTACAACTGCAAGAACCATTTTTACAGTTTTATTCTTCATTTAAGCTTTTCTCCTCTTCATCCAGACTGCAAACCCTACAACAAGGAAGAATCCAGGAATCAGACCGATGGTGCAGATCTTCCAGAATGCAGCATCATAGTCTGTAAGTGTCAGATAAGATACAGACAGGCTCTTGGATGGGATAGATACGGTTGCACTGTCTTCTGTGTCTGTCATCCACTTCAAGGATTCGATGATCAGCTTCTCATTTCCGCCGGATACCATCTGATTTACCTGTGATTCCATCAGATTGGAAGTTGAATAGTATACGATCTGCGTTTCTTTGTCATCATCCAGAGTCTCTGTGATGCTTACTCCCAGATCAAATGGGCCAGCTTCGTCTCCGTCTTCTTTCTCCAGAGTATCACTGTTCAGATCTGTCTTGGAATATGCCTGGTCTGATGTGGTGAGGATACTGTTGATCGTTACGGTATCTCTTACATCATCCATTTTTTTGATTCCCTGTGCATATGGTACAAGTACATAATATCCTCCGGAAACAGTCTCAGAGCTTGCATCTGTGCTGTTTATAGTCGGAACCAGATAATATGGCATCTGCATTGCATAATGCTGATTATCACCTTCAAATACGATTCCAGCTTCTCTCTGAACACCATAGTTTTCCAGAACTGCATCAAAGTTTGGCAGGTCTTCTGTTGTATAATCAGAGAAAATCATCGCCTTTCCGCCATTTTCAAGATAATCAATAATAGCAGTCTTTTCATCTTCTGAAATATCTGTGGATGGAGAATCAATGAACAGGCAGTCTGCATCATCCGGAACACTTCCCTCTGTAAGAAGATTCAGAGACTGAATATCCATGTTTGCCTTCTCGATGTCTTCTTTGATAGTAGAATCCATCTCCTTCTCACCATGTCCCTCGAGTGTATAAAGGATCGGGAGATCTTCGGATGTTACATATCCGATTGCACTTGTGATCTGACCTTCACCGTCGAAACCGGTAGTCTGAGAGCTGTAGGTCTGATAATCAATTGTGCTCTCATAGATATTGTTGTAATCAATGACTTTATTTCTGTCGCCGCATACAACGATCAGACTGTTTGCAGAAAGATCATCACTTGTATATTCCGTTACAAATTTAGGATTTACTACAGGATCCTTCTGCTCTACTTTAATATGCTTGGATTCATCTTCATATTTCCTAAGCAGATTGGTAATATTCTCATCTTCAGAACCGCTCTGTGCAATCTGGTAAATTGTTACGTCCTTGTCCAGATCTTTCAGCATTGCTTTTGTATCATCACCAATACTGTAGAGTTTCTGGCTGCTGATATCAATTTCTGAATATTTGGACGGAATCGCATTTACGATCATGTTGAGCACTACAACTACTGCAATAAATATCACTGACATAACCATTGTGTAAGAGCCGTTTTTGATATGCTTCTTACTGATGGTGCCAATCAGTTTCTTTTTGTCAAATTTTTTATGGTTATTATTTTTCATCTTTTCTTTCAGTTTCATTTTCTTTCACCTCCCCACTAATTCCAGCGTCTCTTCAAAATAGACTGTGTTGTAAGGAACAGGCATACTGCAATCACAGAAAGAAAATATACAATTCCTTTTATATCAAAGATGTTACTTGTAAAATTATCAAAGTGTCCGCTCAGATTAAACACATCCAGGACTTTCTGAATACCGCCCTCAAAAATACTGGATTTTACTACATAAATAATAATCAGTGCCACTTCTCCGATCACACCGATCACTGCTGAGATCAGAATATTCTTGATCATGGTATAGATAATGATGGCTGCTGCCAGGATCAATAACCCAAATGTCACGCATGTCGACATAGATGTCTGAGAGAAGAATGAAGAAATACCATTCATCATGTAAAATGCAAATAAGAAAACAAATGTGAGTACCGCTGCAATTACCTGGCTCTCAGTTAATGCTGACATAAATACACCGATTGCAATATTTGCACATCCCAGGAGAAAGAATCCCAGGACTGCTGTATATGCAGATGCAAACTCTACTGTGCCAAACCTGGACATAATCAGCGGATAAGTACACATAACTGCCATCGGAACAGCAAATACAGTTACCAGTGCAAGATATTTACCTATTACAATACCGCTCACAGAAACCGGTGCTGTCAGAAGCAGCTGATCTGTTTTCTGTTTTCTTTCCTCTGCAAGTACACGCATAGTCAAAATCGGTACTCCGATCAGGAATGCAAAGGTAATTGCACTTAAGGTGTATTCAAATTTCGGATATGCTGCTGAAAGCTGATATGCTGAAAAATAAATACCTGTCAGTACAAGAATGAAAAAGATAAATAAATATCCTACCATGGATGTCAGGTAACTTTTCAGCTCTCTTTTATATATAGCTGTCATGGTTATTTCTCTCCCCCTTTATCATTATTCTGTTCTTCCGGTATTTCTGCTGATGTCTGTTTTACGTTTGTCTCGTTTGATTTACCGGCATCAGTATCTTTATCTTCAGGTGTATTTGGGACTTCGTCTGCAGATATTGGTTTATCGGATGCAGTAAGTTCAAGGAAGATTTCCTCCAGTGATACTTTCCTAGACTTCATCTCATAGATTGGGCTGTTAATCTCCGACATTTTGTAGAATACTTCTTCCCGAATGTCATTCTGCTCCTCTGTTGAAACTTTCACACTCCAGAGATTCTGTTTCTCATCTTTTTCCATTGTTACGCTGTTGACTCCCTCGATTCCCTCGAGAGCCTGCCTGATCTGTGTTTTTTCACCTTTAATAAGCATCTCCAGAGTATTGGATCCCTCTGCAAGTTTTCCAAGATTCTCAGGAGTATCGCTTGCTACCAGTTTTCCATGAGAAATGATCAGCACGTAATCGCATACCGCGCTTACTTCAGAAAGTATATGCGAGCTGAGAATAACGGTATGTTTCTTTTTTAATTCTTTAATTAAGGTTCGGATTTCAATAATCTGTTTAGGATCAAGACCTACTGTCGGCTCATCCAGGATGATCACCTCCGGATACCCCATAATCGCCTCAGCAAGACCAACTCTCTGTCTGTAACCTTTTGACAGGTTCTTTATCAGACGGTTTCTCATGTCTGAAATCTTTACCATATCCATGACTTCTTCGATCATGTTTGCTTTTTTATCTTTTGGGATTTTCTTGAGATCTGCCACAAATTTCATGTATTCCAGGACAGTCATATCAAAATAGACCGGCGGCTGTTCAGGCAGATAACCGATACATTTCTTTGCCGCTTCCGGTTCTTCGAGGATATCGTGTCCGTCAATTTTGACGGTTCCTTCGGTGGATGCGATGTATCCGGTTATCATATTCATTGTAGTGGATTTTCCTGCACCGTTTGGTCCCAGAAATCCATAGATTTTGCCTTTCTCTATTTTAAAGGAAAGGTGGTCAACTGCCGTATGGTTACCATATCGTTTAACCAGATTGTTTACTTCAATCAATGTGTTCTCCTCCTCTTAATTTTTGCCAAAATAAAATATAGAAAATGTCCCCAGGTGAAACAGAGAATGGGGGAACCCGAGGACATCTCTATAAAAATAGTTTATGATGAAGTTGTGATGAAATTAGGATAAAAGTGTGATTATTCTGTGATGTTTGTTTGAAAAAAATAGCTGTCCCGAAATCTCGGCATTTTTTGCCAGAAGATTTCATGAGACAACTATACATAGATTTATTATGACAATGGTTCTTTTAATGGTGTTCCTGCTTTACGCGGATACTTTCCAGGTGTAGATTTTTTCTTATTTATAATGACAAGGGATCGGTCAATCTCGGAGTCCGGCAATTTAAAGTATGTGATGTCTTTCACCTGACCACCGAGGATATTGATTGCTTTCTCTGCTTCTTCTGCCTCTTCCTGTACAGTTCCTGATTTATAGGAAATGAAAGTTCCTCCTGTCTTTACATAAGGAAGACAATATTCTGACAGAGTTGCAAGGTTTGATACTGCCCTGGATACACAGAGATCATATTTCTCACGATACTCTTTATTTTTTGCATACTCTTCTGCTCTTCCATGAATCGCCTTAATCCCTTCTAATCCAAGAAGCTCAAAACTTTCCTCAAGGAAGTTTACCCTCTTTTTCAGAGAATCCAGCAGACATGCCTCCAGATGTGGAAAAGCAATTTTCAAAGGCACACCTGGAAATCCGGCACCTGTACCGATGTCCATAATTGTTTTTACTTTTGTCATATCAATGGCTTTTACACAGGCAAGACTGTCAAGAAAGTGCTTTGTAAGTACTTCCTCAAACTCAGTAATACCTGTCAGATTCATAACCTTATTTTTTTCTTACCAGAAATTCATAAAACTGGATAAACTGATTTTTCTTGCTTCTGGCTCAGCTCTATACCCAGTTCTCTGCATCCATTTTCCAATGTCGTCAGATTATACGGCATGTATTATTCTCCTTTTTCTACCTTTATTTATTATTTTGTTATGTTTTTACAGGGTTGTTTTATGTGCTTTT
>ENA-OQIT01000048-OQIT01000048.1-human-gut-metagenome-genome-assembly--contig:-NODE-48-length-32225-cov-4.993426_pt1 | contig 32225 bp, 25 predicted proteins | sample MGYA00242587_ERZ504752 | MGnify/ENA primary metagenome ERZ504752 (study PRJEB26092, sample SAMD00036352) | human gut metagenome | host: Homo sapiens | study: EMG produced TPA metagenomics assembly of... | reverse complement strand
TGTTGAAAGTATGAGCCGATTTCTAACAACAAATAGAAATATTGAGTTGCTTGAGCCGTATGAGGGGAAACTCTCATGTACGGTTCTTAGGGGAGAAGGGGGCAGCAATGCCCTTGACTTACCCGATGTGCAAAAGCAGGGCGACTTCTTCGTGGAGTCACCTATCATTCTGTTTGCCAGTATTATCTGGTATCTCAAAATCTATCAGAACGGGAAGTTTTGCACGTTTCCCCATGCTATCGAGTTTCTGAACCGCCGTTACGAGGATATATTTCCGATACTGACCTCTTATCCGGAGCTGGAGAACTACCTTTCGCCGTTCATGGATGCGTGGCTTGGAGGGGCTGCGGAGCAGCTCATGGGTCAGATAGCGTCGGCAAAAATCCCGCTTTCGAGGATGATTTCACCGCAGCTCTACTGGGTGATGTCAGACAGCGAGTTTACGCTGGACATCAACAATCCCGAAGAGCCGAAAATCCTCTGCGTGGGTAACAATCCCGACCGTCAGAATATCTACGGTGCGGCACTCGGTCTGTATAATTCCCGTATCGTGAAGCTCATCAACAAGAAGGGGATGCTGAAGTCATCGGTCATCATCGACGAGTTGCCCACAATATACTTCAAAGGGTTGGACAATCTTATAGCTACCGCCCGAAGCAACAAGGTTGCCGTGTGTCTGGGCTTTCAGGATTTCAGCCAGTTAGTGCGTGACTACGGGGACAAAGAGGCGAAAGTGGTGATGAACACTGTCGGCAATATTTTCTCCGGTCAGGTGGTGGGGGAAACAGCCAAGACGCTCTCCGAGCGGTTCGGTAAGGTGTTGCAGAAACGGCAGTCCATCTCCATCAACCGGCAGGATGTTTCCACCTCCATCAACACGCAGATGGACGCGCTCATTCCACCGAGTAAGATTTCCGGGCTTACGCAGGGAATGTTTGTCGGTTCTGTATCCGACAACTTCAACGAGCGTATCGAGCAGAAGATTTTTCATTGCGAGATTGTGGTGGATGCCGAAAAGGTGAAACGGGAAGAAAGTGCCTACAAGAAAATTCCCGTCATTACAAACTTCACGGACGAGGACGGCAACGACCGCATGAAGGAAACGGTGCAGGCGAACTACCGGCGCATCAAGGAAGAGGTGAAGCAGATTGTGCAGGAGGAACTGGAGCGTATCAAAAACGATCCGGTGCTGTGTAAACTGCTACCAGATAATGAGACTGTCTAACAAGTCCCCAAAATTGAAAATTATCCCTATCGAAGTTTGAAGTGACCCCCAAAAGTTGGATACAATTTTTTTGGGGGGCACTTCAGTTCTGACGGGTAAAATCGTAAAATTCGGACTTGTTAGACAAATACTTACGCGGTTTCAACCTCAGGTACTGAATCTATCGAATTGACAAATTTAACCAATTGCGGATCTGAATCTTTTTGTATGAGGTTTCGGAGACTCTTTTTCAATTCATAAGCATCATCCCCTGCTGTATTTATTAAATCCATATAAAAATCTTTGTTTTGCAGAATCAATGAACGGCATGCCCCATCGGAAATTACAGGTTTCACTATTTTATCAATAACGTCTCCAGCTTGACTTTTCAAATTACCATGCGATCTAAGCCATGTTTCGAAAAATTGAAACTTTATTGCATTGATAGTCTTTTTACCGATGCAGAAATCATTTCTTATATCGGTAACTGTCGATTTAATTTTTCGTTTATCCAATCTTTCAACTATATTCTTGAAACAATTAGGGAAAGGATTCAAACTTTGAGTTCCAGAAGCAATATCCATCAGAATCTTTTTGCCAAATTCAGTCAAGTTATCTGGCAAGGATTTGATTTTAGCCAGTAAATGTTTTATTGCGACAAACCAATAATATGATGTATGTGCTGTTCTTTGGGCGTATAATGTATCAACACTTATTTCAGACAACGCTTCGAACGCTATTTTATTGATATGATCGGTCAGGACATTGCTTATTTTAGTGGTCAAATCGTAAAAAGATGCGTCAGGAATTACATCTTTAATATTGTTCTTAGTGATATACTTATCCAAATCGGTATTCCACTCTGCTAAATGCTCGATAAATACCTCATCCGTTACACCTATTCTGTTCTTAATATCTTCAAATTGGGGCAATATGTCTGAGAGCAATAATTTATAGCCAAGTTTATGATTTACCATGTATTGTAGTGTTTCATTTAATAGCGGTATATTCCATCCCACACTATTTACTAATAAGTCTCCATGATCCACATAATAGTCCATGAGTTCTGCAACATATTTTATATCTCCACCCTCTATTAAGGAAACGGAATGACCATGTGCCAATTGCATGGCGACTAAATCGTAATATCCAGACTCTTTAATGTTTCGGCCATCAGTTTCTAATTCAGAATGCAACTGATTTATGTAGGTTGAATCTAACGTTACAGGTAAAGGTCTTTCTTCGTCAGATGCCAATAAACGATAGGTTGTAAATATAGCCCCTATATTATCTTTATTTACATTCTGTTCATCAATGCAATTCGTGATCGCTTGCAAAAGCGTTGGAAACGTATAGGTAGAATTATCTTTTAACGTTTTTACAATATCTGCATGGTCGAAATTATCGGGTAGTAAGTTTGCCAAATAATTATCGAGCGCCTCCGAATTTGTTGCTACTTGATAATATTTATATGCTTTAGTTGTCGCGTTATCCCGATAGGCAGCATCTGTTGCATTTGCAGCTTGAATATAATCGATAAATGTATTTGGCTTGACTGTTTTTGCTTCAATCAATGACGTAAAATCGCACGCCAACTTATTTTGCGCAATAAACCTGTCTATTGCATCTAACGTTTTGAAATAGTCGCCGCCATTGAAGTCATTGAACCGAACTATCTTCTTATATAATTGAGCAATCACATGGTTTTGGCTTTCCGTGTCTAAATGCAACAGCAGTTCTTGGTATTCGACAGGGAACACCTGCTTCTCTATGGATTCTTTTAATTTCAATTGTGCTATTCTTTGCCATACACGCAGAATAACATCGCTCTTTCGAGTTAATTTATGCAAACAATGTATAATCTTATCGATAAGCGCATTGTCCATACATTGTATAACTTCTTCTAATACAGTGTCAAATTGTTTATTAGTCTCTGCATATTGATTTATGTCGTGGTCTTCTTCTCCGTTGATGCAGCCTTCAATATATTTTTTCAATGGAATTTGTCGAGCATCTTCAACATCGACACCATATACCAAAGCTGCAATTTCGCGTTGTGTTTGCAGATCATTGTTAATTATTGTTTGAATGCCATTCAGATAGTCGCCGGACAATATTTGTTCTACTGGATTTGCCAGAATATCCGTCTTCTTCAAACAGAACAATGCTATGTTTATCATCAAAATTTCGTTACACCACTCTTGTTTAAGAGCGACCATCTCATTGATATATGATATAATTTCCCTAACATTGGCATTAGGATTTACCAATCTGAATATCCGATTTATAGTTTCTTTCGCTTCATTTTCTGTTTCTCCAAATGCTTCAACAAACAGTTTGTTGAATATACTTCGATAGTCGGTAATAACAGGAGGAGCAACACGATAAACAATAGGGAAAGTTTTATTGATAAAATACTTGGTCAGTTGTTTCGTTTGTTCGTCGGTCTCATCTCCGAATGCACAAGCTAAATGTGTTTCATCGAAAGGAATAACAGCCCAAACATTTTCAAAACCGCTATCGGCGAAGAACGTATGGATAGAAGACCATAATTCTTTTACTTTTTCAGCGGGGAGACGATCCATGTTGTCAAAAACAAGGACTAATTTACGTTGTCCTTTTTCCTTGATAAAATCAGAAATGTCTTGCATCCATGTTTTGAACTCGTAAACCGTTGGTTCGTCTTCGCTCAAAGTCTCATAGCAAACGTCCTTTTCGACTTTATCTTGATAAATAGCTAACATATAACTCCATCCATATTTATGATCTTTGCTATATGCCCATTTCCAAACGCACAATGCAATAAGAACTGGCAGTGCAGCTATGATAATAGACAATAAAGAAAACCACCATGTTGTGGGTGTAGGTTTTACTGCATACGCAATAAATGTAAATATCGGAGTTAAAACTGCAACCAAAAATGCCGCAACCATACCATTACTGATAAGGGGATATTTTTCGGTTACGGTCTCCGTTTTACGGGCTAATAAATATTTCAGCTTTTCAGACCATGATACGGTTTTCGTACCTCCACCTTTGACTTTTATTGTTGCATTTCCAGATAGGATACCATCATCAATAAGTTTGCTTGTAAGCAATTCCAATATAGAGCGGCGTTGCAAGTCCTCTTGATGTCCCCATGCGTCATACTCAAAAAAGTAATAGTCGTCTGATAATTCACGTTCCAACATTTTAACCACGTTGGATTTTCCAGATCCCCAAATACCTTCGATGCCGATAATTCGAGGTAAAGTACATTCCTCATCCAATGAATCATTCTGACAAAAATGGCGAGCAATAGTTTTTGCCAACCTTTCTTGCGAACCTCCATCGAATTTGTCAATACCACACGGTTTATTTTGGATAAACCGCGGATATTGCTGTTTGGATTGTAGTTTTGTTTCCATATACGTAATTTATTGATTATACGAACTCCAAATAATTCTCCCGATTTACCACATGAAACTCGGCATAGGGATAGGCTTCTTGGAAGGCTTTCGGTGCGGCCGGCATTTTATTTCCCCACTTGAACTCCAAGGCGGTAAGACTGTCGGCACTCTCCTCAATCAGGTCGATTTCCTGTTTGTCGTAGGTGCGCCAGAAATAGAACTCCCTGTGCAGTCCCTCATTGAAGTTCGCTTTGCGCCGCTCTCCGATGATGTAGTTCTCCCACAGCGCACCGACATCCTGCCGAATGGCCAGCGGTGAGAAAGCCCCGATAATGGCATTGCGAATGCCGTTGTCGTAGAAGTACCACTTGCCAGCTTTTGTAACCTCCTTGCGTAGGTTACGCGAATAAGCCCCCAGACGATAGATAACGAAGACCTTTTCCAATAGGTCGAGGTATTTTTCAACGGTCGTCTTGCTCATGCCGAGTTGTTTACCTAACTCTTCGTAAGAAACTTCGCTGCCCAACTGAAAAGCTATCAATCGCAGTAGATCGCGCATCTTGCTCGAATTTTTTTAAGCCGTCAATTGCTAAGATATCTTTAAGCAGGTATGCACCGACAATATCACGTAGGTAGTCTGTTTTACGTTCATAGTTCTCCATCATTACTACTTCGGGATAGGAACCGTAAATCAAGCGCGCTTCGAGGTTCTGGCGGGTTTCAAGTGCCGTTTCCGTCTGTGCGATTTCCCGTTGCGAGAATGGTGTAAGGAGAAATTGCGTACTGCGGCCGACCAACGGTTCACCAGTCTTATTCAGCAAATCGAATGACGAAGAACCACTTGCCAAGACACTTATTCCCGGTATTTCATCAACTATCAACTTCAGAATACTACCGATTTGTGGTATGTTCTGTGCCTCATCAATAGCCAGCAAATCAATACCATCCAATAAATGCCGATAATTGGCTATTGAGCGATTCTCCAATAGTGCTAATGTGTCGTAGTCTTCGCCGTTGAGCATCATCGTCCTACCTGAATAGTTGTCCACAATTTTACGCATCATTACCGTTTTACCAACACGGCGAGCACCAAAAATCAGTACTGCTTTATTGGGCGCGATTCGTGCTGTAATCTTCTCTTGAAGTATTCTATTTACTGTTTCCATACCTTATAAAATATAATGCAAAGATAATCATATTTTTTTAATTGGCGAATTTTTACAAAAAAAAACGGGCTATTAAATAGGCGATTTTTACTAACCACAATCTTATGGAAGTTGTTTCATTGTTTTTAGTAATGATATATGTTCATACTATGATGACTCAATAATTTACCAGACATACGTTTCTGAAATTTGTCCTTATAGGAATGAAAAACTCACATATATTGTGCTAATTAATATATAATTAAATGAAAATAAAAAGACAGGATACGAGTATTCCTGTCTTCTCATATGTAATGGATATTTTTTTATTTTTCTCATCCGCTCCAACTCCTCATCACGCAACATTCTCTCGTTCAGTTTTTCCTGCATCCTGTCAATGAAATAGGTGCGGCTTTCGTTCTTCCGGCGTTTGATATCAGTGTAGAAGCGGTAGCAGTCTTTAGAATCAACCCCGAATATCTTATAGAGAAGTGGGGCGAGCTGTTTGAGCGGCATATTGCCGTTGTTGATGCAGCCCATCACGTCTATGCCGTAGATAAGTTCCACGAGGTCGATGGCATTGCCCGTCCATTGAAGAAGGCTGGCGGTGGTTTCTGTTGCGTTGTTGGCGGATATTAGTGGTGGCACTTGGGGCGTGGCAAGGAATTTCTGCATCTTTCTTACGAAAGACAGAGCCTTGCTGACGTAGGCGGCAATCTCTCTTTTTTCTTCTGACAGATTACGTACGGGATGGTGCTGCAACTCGATTTCGATGTAGGCAAGCGCGATGACGGTAAGGTTCATGTCCATGCCGCCGTTGCACAGTTCGATCACTTGGGTGGCGAAAGCCGTGTATGCCGTTTCCATATTGCAGTCGCCGGCTTCGTTTATCAGGCGGAAAAAGTCGGTTTCCGCCAGCAAGAAATAATTCATGGTTCTGTCAATTTTGAAAATTACACTTTGTTTTCTGCGTGCGCACATGAATATAATTGGCAAAAAACGCGGCAGAAAATAAAAAATCCAACACTCAATTTTACAAAGTGCTGGATTTCAGAGGTATAAAATTCAGTATTTTTTCACAAGGACAAATTATCTCCGACTTAAATTGTTTGTAATCGGAACATTTATTCTATTCCTGAAAATAGAAATGTATGCTTGCCGCACATTTTGGCTATCTTGCTTTTTTATCAAGGATATAGATAATGCGACATACACCGTTGGGATAGCTTTTCAAAGAGGAAAGCGTCCAGTGTTGCTCTGGCAGAGCCGACTTAAAAAAATGTCGTCCGCTTCCGGATATGAAAGGAACGGTGTATAGTATGATTTCATCCACAGCGTGCATCCGCAGCAGTCCGTTTATATAGTCTGCCGTGTCCGGTGTGGCTTCCGCGAGGTAACGGATGTTTGTGCAGTCTTTTCTCCATTCGTGCAGCATTGAAATGGAATAGTCCGGTGTCACACGGTAAAAGGCTTTCTTCCTGATTTCATCAAGACCGCAACGGTCAAGGCACAAATCCTGATGTGCTTTATCATATAACTCTGAAGAAAGACATCCGTCCATCGTCAGTACGGCGAGAATCTGAACTTTACCCATAATCGTTTCCTTTCGTTAGGCAAGGGTAAAAAAGTAGCGTGCAATTCACACTACCTTCAAGCGATGGCTCTGGTAAAGCCTTTACGGAGAGTACGTGAATGCACGCTATGCGTAAGCATAGCATAAGCATCACGCAATCGTCTCCGTAGTTCCAATTTACCAGATTTTCGCTTGAAACGCCTTGCGGTCTTATCCTATATGTTGGCGGCGAAAAGCTCCTGCCAATCGCCGTTTTTCTCAAATGTTATGCAAAGATAGCCAAATTCAGTGAATTACGGGCTATGATTGCTTGAATTTATATTTAAGTCCATACTCTTCAAGTTTGCTGTATAGTGTTGTCCTGCCTATGCCGAGCAGTTCTGCGGCGACACTCCGGTTGCCGTTTGCCTGTTTCAACGCACGCAATATCCGCTCCTTATCCTCCGCGTCATTGCGCAAGGCGAAGCTGACAGTAGAGGTCGGTTTCGTCACGGCAAGTTCCAGATGCTCTTTCATGACAACACCTTCCTGCGCCTGCAATACAGCACCCATAACTTTCTGCCGAAGTTCCCGCACGTTGCCCGGCCATGCGTGTGTCAGCAACGCTTTACGTGCTTCGGAACTGAACCCGCTCACGCTACACTCCAGCTCTCTGTTTGCCATATCACGGAAGAACTCTGCCAGCGGCATAATGTCTTCTTGACAGTCACGCAACGGAGGAACGGTTATCCCGAAGTCGTGCAGGCGGTACAGAAGATCCTGCCGAAAACGCTTTTCATTCACCGATACCTCCAAATCTTCATTGGTAGCAGCGATGATGCGGACATTGAAATTCCGGTCTGCCTTGTCTCCGACCGGGCGATACCGCCTCTCCTGTATGGCACGGAGCAACATCTGTTGGGTTTCCAACGCGAGGTTTCCTACCTCGTCCAGAAACAACGTGCCGCCTTCCGCCTCATGGAAATATCCTTTCTTGGCATTGTCCGCACCTGTAAATGCACCTTTGACGTGTCCGAAGAAAGCCGACGGTGCAAGCTCTTTGGAGAGTGAACCGCAGTCCACCGCCACAAATGGCTTGCCTGCACGTTTGCTCTTGTCATGCAACAGGTGGGCAATATGCTCCTTGCCCGTGCCGTTCTCACCAAATATCATCACGCTCATATCGGTGGCGGCTACCAGCCTTATGCGGTGCATGATTTTCTGAAAGGCGGAACCTTCACGGGCGAATATAGGCATACGGCGTTGTCCTGCCTGACGTTCTTTCAGTATGGAACGGATCAGGGGGACAAGTTTATCCTCCACAAGCTGTTTGGGAATATAGTCTATCGAGCCGAGTTTCATGCTTTCCACGGCGGTATTAACTTCGGCGTAGTCGGTCATAATGATGAAGGGCTGCATCTTTCCCTCCTTTCGCATCCAGCACAAAAGGTCTATGCCACTGCCGTCAGGCAGACGCAGGTCGGCAACCACGATATCATTATCTGTTGCCTGTTGCAGATGTTTCTTCGCGGTTGAGAGGTGGTAAGCCTTCATATTGCGGTAGCCCTCCCGTGACAGCATATTGCAGACATATTCGCAATACACGATGTTGTCTTCCACCACAATTATTTTTGTCTTATTCATCTTCGTATTTTCTCCTTTCCTCTTCTGCCAACCGTATTATTTCCACTCCCTTATCCAGCACGGCAGTCACGGCATGGCTTAACGCTTCACCATCCGGGAGAGCATCGCCACGAAGCAATCCGTAAAGTACATTCAGCGGTTGGTCGGCACGGAGCACCTCCCACGAACTGCGCAGGTGGTGGATCAGGGAATCCAGCTTTTGCAGGTCTTTTTCTTTTGCTGCATCCCGTACCGCCTGCATTTCCTTTTCTGTTTCAGTTATCAACTTTTCCAGCATGACGGCTTCATTGCCATAGGACAATAAGGCGGAAAAGTCCGGTTTCCCGTCCGGTGTCGCTTTTATGGCACACCTGTCGGAAACCTCCATCAGTTCCGATATGGAGAACGGTTTGAACAGGCATCCGGCAAAGCCTTTTGCCAATAGTTCCCCTTTGTTACAACTGCCCGAAGCGGTTGCCACAACCACCGGGATTGTTGGTGAATTGCCCACGTTGGACGAACGCAACAGTTCCAGCAATTCGAAACCGTTTATATCGGGCATATTCAAGTCTGTCAGCAACAGGCTGTATTCTTTCTGGCGTATCATTTCCATCAGTGCCGCAGCATCGGTGCAAGTGTCGCAGTGTATTCCTTCTTGGGAATACATCTCTTTCAGCATCAGAAGTAATACCTCATCATTGTCAATGGCGACAACATCATGGAATTTATTGTTATGATAAACAGGTGTATTGCTTGTATATCCAAGCTGTTCTTCAGCTTCCTGCATAGAAATTTCAACTGTGAAACGACTGCCTTTCCCTTTCTTGCTGTCTAAACGGATTGTTCCGCCAAGCATCGACACAATATTACGCATTATGGCAAGCCCAAGCCCGAAACCCTCCTTTGCGGCGGCATTTGATAGACGTTCAAACGCACCGAACGCTTGTTTCTGTTCCTCTTCTGTCATGCCTGTACCTGTATCTTCAACGACCAGTGTCAGAACTCCATTATCATATTCAGTAATCAAAGAAACACCGCCTTCTTCTGTGAACTTGACAGCGTTTGACAGCAGGTTATTCCCGATTTGTATTATTCGCTCTTTGTCGGTCAATACAATGGCATCGTGTCCAGTCTTCACGGACAAGGACAGCCCTTTGTTCACGGCAACAGGCATGAACTCCGTTTCAAGTGTGTGCGTGATTGCTGAAATCCGGCAGGGTGACAGACGGGGCTGTTCCTTGCCGTTGTCCAGGCGGAAGAAGTCAAGCAAAGTGTTAAGCATATCCCGCATACGGTCGGAGGATTGCAGTATGTTTTGGATATACTGCCCGGACTTATCCTCACACTGTTCTTTCCGTATCAGTCCGGCATAGCCTGTTATTGCTGTCAGCGGTGTGCGCAGTTCATGGGTGATAGTATGTACCGCCTTCTTCCTTGACGTTATCAGTGCCTCGTTCCGTTGTACGGATTGTTCCAGTTGCCTTATCAAATCAGTTGTCTTGTGCTTGTATTGTTTAATGCTTTTTGCATCACGATGTATGATGATGTAGGAAATTAACAACAATAGAAGAACGAATCCCATTAAACCGCCTACTTGCATAAATGACTTTTCACGCATGGCAACTATTTCGTTTTCCCGGCTTTGCAGTTCGGTTTGTACCTTTTCTTCTATTTGGCAAATCAATTCTTGCAGTTGTCTGTTAAGTTCTGCATTACGAGCTGCAAGGCTGTCGGCTTGTTCCGACAATTGGCGATCCTGCACTTTCTGTTCGCTGATTACGTTTCTATTGACCGAATGAAGGATAGTGGTTGATACTGCTGGAGTTACTTCCTTTTTTTTGCCGAATATGCCTAAGAAACCTTTTCGTTTTGGCTTTTTGGACTGTTCCTGCACACTTTTCTGTACAATAACCGGAATTTGATTGGCTATCTTCTTGTTAATAGATTGTTGTTCATCCATTAACCGGACTATCTGGAACATCTGTCGTTCCTTATCCTCTAAAAGACTGCGCACACTATCGATGCGCTCTGCTGGATAGGTGGCCTTGAAACGGCAGAGCATACTGTCCATTGCCATACGCCGTGCATGGTAATGCTCGATATCTTTATCGTTCCATTCCAGTATTGTTTCACCCAATAGAGAAAATTTTATCATTTGAATATTGATATTGTTTATTTCTTTTCGGAGCTCGTCTATTTTTTTATTGCCAAGTTCTAATGCTTCTATCTCCTGCCATTCATAGAGGCTATTATATGCCATACATCCGATAAGAATGGAGATAAGTATATATCCCAACCGTATTGCCTTATAGAAATTTCCTGACCGCTCCATTATTTTAATGACATTGATTTTTGGAACATGAATAAAAGTTTATCTTTTTCGTTCATGCGGATATTATCAGAATAACCGTCTTTTGTTATTTGATACCCACATGGCTTAACCATAAAAATGCCTAAGCCCTTAGTGTACGAACTTACTTCTGAGGCATAGTCTTTACTTGTATTTAATGGAACTTTCCCTTTAATATGACACCACTCATTATTACAACTGATGTCTTCAATCTCAGACATCAGTTTTTGCAAATCTGTAATAGCTTTGGAACTCGCTACTTGGGGTATCTGCAACTCAAAACAGAGCATCGGTTCGAGAATGTCCACACCTGACTGTTGCAAAGCCAGCCTGAAGACATAAGGGGTCAGCTGTCTGAAATCAGCAGGTGTACTTACCGGGCTATAATACTCGGCTTGAGTAAAAGTTACTTTCAGATCTGTCACTTCCCATCCATGTAAACCAGATTGGCAAGACATACGAATCCCTTCAAAAACGGCATTTTGAAAAGAATGGTTCAGATAACCATAGGAGATGTCACTTTCGATTTGCAACCCTGCCCCTAACGGTAAGGGTTCAAGAGTCAGCCCTATTGTGGCCCAGTAAGGGTTGGGTGGTACTTCGATCTGAATAATCTTATTGACCTTTTTTATAGGTCGTTCTTTGTAGATAGTCTTGATCTCATCAAAATGGACCTTTACGGAAAATCGTTCTTCCAGCAATGTCTGTATGATTTCCTTTTGGGTCAAACCATATAACGAGATTTCCAATTCATCACTATATGAGTTTATGGAAAAGGACAAAGACGGGTCTTCAATCCACAATGTATTCAGAGCGGATATCACCTTGCTTCTCTCTTCGGGCTTATTTGGCCGGACGGAGGATTTGAGAGCGGGATGCTGATGAGATAATCCTTGAATCAAACAAGGTTTAGCACCTAAATAATCTCCGATTCGAAAATCTTCTATATCTTCTACAATCGCGATATCATTGGCACCCACTTCATCAACATTTATCTCTCTGCCCTGATAAATAGTCTTTAGATTTTTAATCTTGATGAATTTTTCCGAATCGTTGATTCTTACAACGTCTCGAAGTCTCAGACTTCCGTCAATTATTTTAAGAAAACTTCTTTTATGCCCTTTGGGGTCATGCTCTATCTTATAGAGATAAGCTGAAAGTCTGTTTGAGACTGATGCCGGAGGAAGTATAAAAGAAGAAATGGCGTCCAACAACTCATTGATACCGATATTGAACATTGCTGATCCATGTAGCACCGGATAGACTTTGGCTTTTGCCACAAGAGCGATTATCGTATTCCAATAATCGGCCGGTGAAATTTCGCTATCCGCCAAATATCGTTCTAATATATCGTCGTCATGGTTGCATACAAATTCTTTGTATTCTTCCTTTATATATGTTTGGGAGCAAACCGGATAAACCGATCCATCGACAACAGTTTGCATAAACAGGACATCTTGCGACAGATTTGTTTTTATATCCATATACAAACGCTCCAAATTCACACCGGCACGGTCAATCTTATTGATAAATATAATTGTCGGGATTTGCAGCTTTTGTAAAGTACTGAACAGCAACTTTGTCTGCGCTTGTATGCCTTCCTTTGCGGATAAGATGAGGACTGCTCCATCAAGCATTTTGAATGTCCGCTCCACTTCCGCAATAAAATCCATGTGTCCCGGAGTGTCAATGATATTGCATTTCACTCCATTCCAGATAATAGATGTCGTAGAAGCCCGGACAGTAATTCCTCTACGTTTCTCTATATCCATAGAGTCCGTTATGGTGTCACCATTATCCACACGGCCGCACTTTTCCGTTGCTCCACTGGCAAACAGCAGATTCTCGGTTACGGAAGTTTTTCCTGCATCAATGTGAGCAAGAATTCCTAAATTTATAATATTCATTTGGATTAAGCAATAATATACTACAGTAGATGCATTGTCGAAACGCACCTTTTAATACCTCCTCGTAGCATATGAGAACTACAGGATTACTAACTCGTATTAATATGTATATTATTACTGCCGCATAACGATTACAAAATTACACAAAAAAATATATCTAACAAAAGTGGGAGGATTTTTTAACTTTTTACCATAGACATTTTATTAGGGAAGCGTAGGTTCAACTGGCAAGTACAAATAAGTAGAAATGTTTGAACAACACCGTTTTAGGAAGTTGAAAAATCAAGTTTCTCTCTCGGTATAGCGTTTATTTTGGCCAATATCTTCTTTAGTTTAGCATTTGTGTATTTCCCATTCGTGTTCTATTTAGCTCCTTATTATGAGTATGTAGCAAGTTACTTATCAAATTCAGCCTCTTTGAGGGTCAAATATGGTTTTGCAAATGGTGACTGACAAGACATAAACAAGGTCAGCAGGAATTTTTTACATAAATGGACATGAATGTATATAACCTAAAATAAGAATAAATTTTAATAAGGGCTGCCCAAAAAGAAAAAAATGCAGTTGCCATCCTATAGATACTTGCAGAAAGGATAAAATTTACTTTTAGACCTTTTGGGATAGCCCTTATTAATACTTCAGATAAAATTCCTTAGGTTATATTTTCAATCCTTTGGACCGGGTTTCCTCCTTGGCATACAGTCCCGGACGCCCGATTATGACATGGTTGGCAACGATACTATCCGCCGGACTGCGTATCTGCGGCGGTGCATTTTCGGGATATTGCGCCTGCCTGTTCCTCACATCTTCCGCTTCCGGCTTGAGCTGTTGCCCTTCATTCTCCTTTTCTGCGACTTCGGGCGTGGGTGGCGCAAGCTCCAGCTGAATTTTTCGGTCAAGGGCGGCAAGTTCGGACTTCAACTGCTTCAGCTCGTCCTCCTTCTTCCACACCTTACCCGCTATCTCCTGTAACTGCGGTATCTCCATCTCCAGCACCTCGTTCTTCGCCTTGTACTGGTCGATGATGGAGGGTATCCTCTCCATCGCGTTGAGGAAGTTGCGGGCGGCGGCCAACGGGTCAGCCATCGCCAGATGCCCGTTGTTGTAGGTGTACTTGTAGTTCCCCTCGACCACGAAGCGGTTGTCGGTGAACTCCAATCCCTCTTTGAGTATCCTTTCGCTCACCACCTTTATCGGAAAACCGTAAAGTTCACCGACCTGCGTGTACAACCCTCCGGTCGTGGCATTCTTGGCTATCTCCTGCAAACGCTTTCCGATGACCTTCTCATCGGCGGAATCCACTCCGTCCACCTTTATTATATTAAGGCGGTTGCCCTCCTTGTCGGTCTGCACCACCGACAGGAAGCGGTTCCAGTCCTCCGTCATGGCATCTATGAAAGCCGTGTTGTTGCGCAACTCGCCGGTCTTTGACTCCAGCTTGAACTCCGAATCGCGCTTGCCCTTGTTGAACGACTTGCGTTCCCCTTCGAGCGATGCGATCCGCTTTTCCAGTTTCGCCTTGTCCAACAGGTCGGTATTGCCGGAGAGCAACGCCATGTATTCCGAGAAATTCATGCCCGATTTTTCGTCCATTGCCCCCTCGTCGATGGTACGCGCACCCATCGCACCGCTTTTGAGCTGGCTTATGAAAGTCTGCTTGCAGTGCAGGAGGTTGAACTTGTAGCTGTCCAGTGACTTCTCCACCGCGTAGATGATTACATCCACGTTGTTCCCGGCGAAATGTTTGGCAATCTCATTACCTGCCCTAACTCCGCGTCCGTCACGCTGTTGCAAGTCGGACGGTCGCCACGGCGTATCGAGATGATGGATAGCCACACACCGTTTCTGGGCGTTCACACCCGTTCCGAGCATAGAGGTAGAGCCGAACAGCACACGCACCGTCCCGGCGTTCATGGCGTCTATCACCGCCTTCCGCGCCTTGTCGGTCTTGCACTCCTGAATGAAGCGCACCTCGCTTGGCGGTATACCGTAGTCCTCCGTCAGTTTGCGCTTGATTTCCGAATAGACGTTCCACCCGTCGCCCGGCTGGTATGTCCCCAAATCAGAGAAAACGAACTGCGTGCCTTTCTGGGCGTCGTATTTTTGATAATACTCCGCGATCATCTTGGCACAGTGACTCGCTTTGTTGTCGGGATGATCTTCGTAATTCGGGTCTATCATGCGCATGTCGAGTGCCATTTTCCGGGCATAGTCCGTGGCGATGAGCATCTTCGCCTTTTCTTCCGTTTCCGAAAGCGGCAGCCTGCCCAACAAGGTGGCATCGCCCGTCTTGGCGAACTGCATCAGTTTCTGTATGAAGTCCTCCTGTTCCGGCGTGGGCGGTATATGGTGCAGTATCTCGTTCTTGGCAGGACGGTCAACGCCCACATCCTCCGCCGTGCGGTAGTCCGTGATTTCATTATAGAAGGCGGCAAGCTCCGGCACTTTGATGAAGTAGCGGAAACGCTCCTTCTGGACCACATTGTTCGTCACGTTAAATTCAAAATCCGTCGTCTTCTTGGCAAATATCGCCGCCCAAGCGTCGAAACACCTTATGTCCTGCCGTTCCAGCTCCTTCGGGCGCAGGTACTTGAACAGCAGGTACAATTCAGTCAGTGAGTTGCTGATAGTCGTGCCGGAGAGGAAGGTCGCACCCAAGTCTTTTCCTGTGCGCTCCTGTATGGTGCGTATGGCAAAGAGCATGTTAAGTGCCTTCTGGCTTCCCTCGCTGTTTCCCAATCCCGCCACACGGTCGTGGCGCGTGTTGAAAGTCAGATTCTTGAACTGGTGGCTCTCATCTATGAAGATGTGGTCGATGCCCATCTGCTTGAAATCCACCACGTCGTCCGTGCGTGACTTTATGGCGTGTTCCACCTTCTCCAGCTTCGCTTCAAGGTTGTGCTTGCGCTTCTCCAATCCTTTCAGCATCGCCCGCGACACGTTCTTTCCCTGCTGCCGTAGCACTTCGAGGTTTTCCTCCACCGTGTCAAGCTCTGCTTGCAGGATGCGCTGCTGCAATTCCGGCGACTGCGGTATCTTGCCGAACTGGTCGTGCGACATGATGACGCAATCGTAGTCGTTGTTCTTTATATTATTGAAGAAGCGCACACGGTTGGCGGTCGAAAAGTCCTTCTCCGAAGCGTACAGAATACGTGCGTTGGGATATGCCGCCTGATAGGTGGCTGCAATCTCCGCAACGTTGGCTTTCAGCCCGATAATCATCGGCTTGTGTGCCAAATTCAGACGCTTCATCTCATGCGCGGCGATGCACATTATCAGCGTCTTACCGGTTCCCACCTCGTGGTCGCAAATTCCGCCGCCGTTCTGTTTCAACATCCAGACGCAATCCATCTGTGAGGGATAGACGCTCTTGATACCCCGGCTTGCCAGCCCTTTCAGGTTGAGGTCGGGAAAGGTCTGATGGGAGCCGTCGTAGCGCGGGCGCACGAAACAGTTGAACTTGCGGTTATACATCGTCACAAGCCGCTCCTTGAACTGCGGCGACTGCTCTTCGAGCCATTCGGAGAAGCCGTTTCGTATCTCGTCAATCTTGGCGTTGGCGAGTTGTATTCCCTCGCTGTCGCGCATCTTGATGTCGTTGCCATGCTCGTCCTTGCCGATGGACTTCATCATGTCAGGGCAGGTGTTGTGCAGGGCGTGTTTTAGGAGGTGCATACCGTCATAGTTCCGGTAATACCCCTTCACCAGAAACTCGTCCGTGATTTTCATGGTGCGGTAGCCGCACACCACCGAAAACTCGTCCATGCTTGCGGAATAGGCGATTTTCACCTCCGTGTCGAACAGCCGGCTCATGTAGGCGGCATAGACACCCGTCGGAATCCAGCGTTCCCCGAAATTGAAGTCCAGATCCTCGAAGGCGATGCGCTGCGGCTCGGCATCTTTCAGAGCCTCCAACGCCTGCTTCACCTCCGGCATACGCTCATTTTCGGGATTGTCACCCATCCATGCCTCTATGCGTTCCGCTTTCTCTATGACATTTCCGGCGATGAAACGGTCTTTGATTTCGTAACCGGTCACGAGCGGATTGTAGTAGATGCGCCCTTGCAGGGCAGTGAGCAAATCCTCCGCCGTGCTGTCGGTTATCTCCCGCATATAGTCGAGATTGACCGTACCATATTTGTTGAGCGACGCAGACAGGGCTTCTTCGGGAGAGCCTACGTTGGCATGGCTCTCCACCGCGAAGGAAACAGGATGCTCGAAGATGTCCGCCTTGACGAACTTTCCGTTTTCCATCCGTTCCAGCGAAAGGATGTCGCGCCCGCCCGCATCCATCATCACTAACTTCACGTTCTGCTTGGCGTTGAGGTTGCCGTAGCGCATGACAAACTCATCGTAACAGGTATTCAGATGCTCTCGCCACGGAACATTTGCCTCGCGCCGGAGCGATTCATAACGGTACAGACGCTCGTAGGCGTCACGCAGCGACACATACAACAACGCCTTTTCCTTCTGGTATCCTTTCAGGTCGAGCGGCTGGAATGTCGCCCCGTATGGCGTGATGTCTTTCAGGTAGCCGATGTTATGACGCCCCCGGTCAGCCACCAGCGACCCTTCGCGCAGGTGCATCTCCGGCGTGCGGTGGTAGGCACGCGGAGAAAGGTCCACGACTTCCTCCTTCGGCTTTTCCGCTTCGATGTCGGGGAAAAGGAAAGTCCCCACCGCTTCCGATGGGGTATCTGTAACGGCAGGTGCGGCGACTGCCTCCGGCTGTGTTTCCTCCTGTCGTGGCTGCTCACGGGAAGTTTCCGGCACGGCTTTCACTTCCGTCTTTTCCGCCACTTGTTTCTCGTTATGCTGCCTTGCCAGTTCCCGAAGTTCTTTCCTACGCTCCGGCGTCAAACCCATCATCATTTCATAGAAACCGTTGATGGGAGGATTGGTATCCCAGTCCAGTGTGGCATAGATGTCGTCCGGGTCGGCAGGCTTGGCGGTGTTCTCCGCTTTCACCTCCTTATTCTCCATTGCGGGTTTTGCAGTTGGAGCTGTCGGTGTAACCGTGACTTTCGGTTTGGGCGGAGTGGACTTTGCCGTAACTGCCTTTTTCACCGTCTTTTTCTTTTTGGAGGTTTTCGGTTGGCTGACCTCTTCCGTCATCCCCCAGAGGTCAAGCAGGGTGAGCTGCACGCCTGCGGAATATTGCGGGCGCGGTTCTATCTCCGGCTTTTCATCTGCGGGTTGCGGCTTTTCTGTCGGAGTTTCCACCGTCTGCGCCGAGGATACTGTTTCCAATTTTATGGCAGGACGCTCTACTTTATTTTGAACGGCAACTTTTTCTTCCGTTCCTGCCTGCCGGATTGAACCCGAATACAAGCGCATGGCAAGCCTGTAATGGAAATCCTCGTCGAGCATACGGCGCAAATCCCCGGCGATGCCTGCTGCCTTGCCCTCGTGCAGATAAACCATAGCGGGCTTCCCGTAGGGGTCTGTGTCAAGTTTCGCCATCGTATGCACGATGCGTTCCGGGTGGTGGATGAAATAGGCGTTGTCGGTCAGGGCGGTTTTCGTGTCCGTCTGTATCACGGTCATCAGCCGCTCGTCCTGCGACATTTCCTTCTTGCTGAGGTTCTTTTGCAGGACAATCAGGTCACTGCCCACCTCCGTGCCCGCGTTGTCCGTGAACAGGTTGTTGGGCAGGCGTATCGCGGATACCAGATTGGCCTGACTGAACAGCTCGTTACGCACGGAGGTCTTGGTGCTATTCAATACCCCTTGCGAGGTGATGAACGCCACGATACCGCCGTCACGCACGGCATCCAGTCCTTTGAGAAAGAAATAGTTGTGGATGGTTTTCTGGGCGGAGCGTCTGCCGAAAGAGTCGCTCCGCTGAAACTCCGCGTCGAACACGGCAATGTCACCGAACGGAATGTTGGACACCGCCAAGTCGAAATAATTGTTGAACGGTCTTTCGATTTTCTCAAAACCGCAGGTGCGCATTTTCTGGTCGGGATAGAGATGCCTCAAGATTGTACCCGTGAGCAGATCCTTCTCGAAAGCCATCACATCCGCATTGGGGCTGTGCCGCAGCATGGAATCCACGAACACGCCGACACCTGCCGACGGTTCGAGCATACGGGCGGGGCGGACGCTGTAATCTGCCAGCACGTCCGCGATGGTGTCGGTTATCTCTTTGGGGGTGTAGAAAGCGGTCAGCACGGACGCTTTCAGCGAATCCACAAACCGCTTGTACTCTGTTTCGTCCTTGCTGTTCTCACGGATAAGCCTGTGCAGCTCCACCGTCGGGGCGAACAGTTCGAGGTCGGATTTCGCCCACCGGACGGCATCCGTCAGTTCCTTTGCAGGGTTGAGGATACATTTCAGACCGCCGAAACCGCAGTACCTTTGAAGTATGGCACGCTCTTCGGTTGTCGCTGTCCTATTTTCCCTGTCAAGGATGAATGCCGTCCGTATCGCCTCGATGTTGTCCCGCAGTTTCTGTTTGCGGTTAAACGCCATATTCGTCTAAGTAAAGGACGGTTGCTCCCGTCAGCTCCGTGTAGAGCAGGTCGTAATCGGAAGACAGGGCGAAATTGTCATCCGAGAGGTCATAGACGGAGAACACGTTGCCGACAAGCGGCAGCAGTTTCAGGACAAAGGCTTCACGCTTCTCTTCCGGCACTTCATCGGCAAACTCGTTTTCCACGACTTCGCGGAGGATGGCGTAACGGGAATAATGCAGCCCGCGCAGCAGCGTGTCCATCGCCAGTTCCTGCGCACCATCGGCGGGATAGCCTTCAAGCCGTGCCCTCTCATACGTTTCGGCGGCACGGTCGGCCCGTTCCCGTATGAAAGCGGTGTCGTCAGCCTGTTCAAACTTGTTCGTGCGGAGATAGTCCAGCAGGTACAGACCGTAATAGGAAAAGTCGGTCTGACCCTCGTTTTTCTTCTTGTTGTTCATTACTTTGGATTTAGCGGATTGATAATTAACGGGATAATCGGTTGGAAAAAGGAAGAAAAAGGCACTCGGTATCCCTCCGAGTGCCACCACTAAATCCAAAGTATGAGTGTAATCCGGTATCGAAGAACAATTCATTACTCTGAACAAGTGGCAAAGTTAATACTATTTCTTCCGTCCTGAAAATTTCTTGTCCTTTTTAGCCTCCGGGAACACAAAAGTCGTGTTATATTCCCCGTCAAAGGCGACAACAGCATCGAAACTCTTGCCCTGTTTGCTCTTGAACCCTTTGAGCAGCTTGGTATGCCCTTCGGTGAGCAGGTCTTTGATTTCATCGTCGGACAGGGTGCGTCCCGCTTTCAGCCGGAACACGGGCAGTCCGCACTCCGTGTTGTCGCAGCGTACCACCTTGCCGTAGAACCGCATCCTGCCCGTGCCACACTTGGGACACGCGCAGCCGGAGTCACGGCTGCCGAAGAGCTTGTCGCACGAGATCAGTTCGGAGGTTATCTCACGTGTGTACGCCTCTATCTCCTTGCGGAAGGTGTCGTCGGACAGTTCCCCGCGCTCGATACGCGCCAGCTCCTTTTCCCATTCGCCCGTCATGGCAACATCGGCGATGCGCATCGTCTTGACGACGGAATTGAGGGCAAGTCCTTTTTCGGTGGGAACAAGCGACTTCTTGCAGCGTTCCATGTAACCGCGCTTGAAAAGCGTTTCGATGATGGAGGCGCGTGTGGCGGGAGTACCGATGCCACAGTCCTTCATCGCCTGCCGCAGTGCGTCGTCCTCAATTTCCTTGCCCGCCGTTTCCATTGCCGAGAGCAGGGTGGCTTCGGTATGCAGCGGCTTGGGTTTGGTCTTTCCTTCGGTAATGGACGAGCCTTTCGGTGTCAGCGTGTCGCCTTCCTGCCAGCCGGGGATGGTAATTTCCTCTTTTTCCTCGCCATAGACGGCACGCCATCCGGTTTGCTTCACGACGCTGCCTTTTACGGTAAACTCCACTCCGGCACATTCCGCCGTGACAGTGGTCACATCCTTGACGCATTTCTCAGAGAATGCCTCGACCATGCGCCCGGCAATCATCTGATAGATGGTATTGTCCTCTTTGGAGAGGAAGAGCGGTTTCTCACCCGTGACGAGCAGGGCATGGTGGTCTGTCACCTTGCCGTCGTCCACGCTGCGGCGTGTCGGGGCGGCTTTTGCCCGCACCTTGTCTTTCCATTCGGGCTGTGTGCCGATGAAAGCGAGCAGTTTGGGAATTTCGGCAAACACGTCTTCGGGGATGTAGCGGCTTCCCGTTCTCGGATAGGTTATCAACTTCTTTTCGTAGAGTTTCTGCGCGATTTCAAGCGTCTGTTCCGCCGTGAAGCCGTGCTTGGCGTTGGCTTCTTTCTGGAGCGTGGTCAGGTCGTAGAGCAAGGGAGTTTCCTCCGTCTTCTCCTTGCGCTCGGCTTTCGTGACAGTGGCGCAACCTGCCGCCTTTACCTTATTATATAGTTCCATCGCCGGTTCTTTCTCTTTCCATTTCTCGGAGGATGAGAATTTCACGACTTCGCCGTCGCAACCGTCCGTTGCGATATGGAGCTGCCAGAATGCTTCGGACGTAAAGCGGCGGTTCTCCCAGTAGCGTTCACATACCATAGCCAACGTTGGTGTCTGCACCCGCCCCACGGAATACGTGCCGTGTCCGGCGGCGATGGATAACGCCTGTGTGCCGTTGATGCCCACGAGCCAGTCGGATTCGCTCCGCGCTTTGGCGGCGAGGTAGAGGTTGTCGTATTTGCTGCCGTCTTCGAGTTTCCGCAGTCCCTCGCGGATAGCTTTGTCGGTGAGAGAGCTGATCCACAGGCGCACGAAAGGAGTGGTGCAACCCGTATAGTGGTAGAGGTAGCGGAAGATAAGCTCTCCCTCGCGTCCGGCATCGGTCGCCACGATGATATGTTCGCTTGTGTCGAACAGTCTTTTGATGACTTTTATCTGCGACACCACGCCGCTGTCGGGCTTGTAACCTTTCTCCGTCCTGACCTGACGGGGGACGAGCGTGAATGTGTCGGGAATAATCGGGAGGTTGTCACGGACAAATCCGCGCACGCCGTAGCCGTCGGGCATGGCAAGCTGAACGAGGTGTCCGAATGCCCATGTCACGGCATAACCGCCTCCCTCGAAATATCCTTCCTCTCTCTTTGTCGCGCCCACGATGCGGGCGATTTCACGTGCCACGGAGGGTCTTTTCTGCAATGATTGTCTTCATGTCTTCTTCTTTTTTGTTGATACTTTGGATTTTATTTTGGATTCAGTGGCGGACACGGGATTACATTTTCATGCCCTTGCCCGTTTTCTTCTGCGGCTTCTCCTGCTGCTGTTGCTGGCGGGCGTCCTTCGGGTTGGTCTGACCTTTCTGCAACGGCTCTCTCAGATTCTTTGTAGCCTCGTTGGTCTTGCCATCGTTGTTCACCGCCACCTGCGTGCGGCTCTCGTTGGACGGAGCAACCTGCTGTGCATTGTCAGGGTTCGTGTCGTAGCGGTACGGGCGTCCCTTCTCCGGGTTGAACTTGATATACATCGTGGCATGGAAGCCCTGCTTGTCGGTCACGTTCTCCAGCTTCACGGCTTTACCCGCCACATAGTCGGCTTTCTGCTGGTCGGTGAAGCTCACGCCGCTCCATTTGCTGATGGGGCGGATGCTGCCGTCCTCGTTCGTCCACGTGTTGCGGCGTTGCTCCTTCTTGGTCTGTGCGGCATTTTCCCCGCCCTGCGCCTGACTTTTCGATGTGTCGCCTTTGGTTTCCTGTGTCTGTGCGGTACGGGGCGACTTGCCGGTTCCCGGCACGAACTCCACGCCGCGCTGCTCCACGTTCACTTGCAGGGTGGTGACGAACTTTCTGCCGTCGTTGCGCTCGATGAGCTTGTCGCGTACGGGCAGTCCGGCGCGGAGCATGTCCCGCTCCTGCGTGGTGATTTCCGTCTTGCCGATGCGCTCCGGGATGCGCACCCTGCTTGCCGGAATGTCCGTGATTTCATTCGTCTTGCGGTCGATGCTGATGTAGGAGGGGATGATCTCGCCCGTTTCCCTGTCCACAATGTCCACGACCCTACCGAGATTGCCCGTTTCGCGGAGGTTCTTCCGGTCATTGTCGGAGAATTTGTGTTCCTTGTACTCATCCAGCTTCTGCTCCTTGCGGATGAAGTGCGGCACGAGGCTGATGTTTCCCTCACCGTCCTTCTTGAAGGAGAGGCGGGCGTCCAGCTCGAATGATTCGCCGCCGAAGGTCGGTTTGACCTTTACCAAGTCGGACTTGCCATAGTTGAGCATCTTCGTAAGGTCGCCGGACTTTTCAAGGTTGTCCCGCTTTACGCCCCATCTGTCCTCCAGCTCCTGCCAGTTGATTTTACTCTCGTCGATGGGCTGGTAGCCACGTTTGCCCTGCATCTGTTCGGATTTGTCCTGTTGCTGTTCTTTCCGTTGTTCCATGTTCTCCTGTTTTTGAGGTTCTTGTTTCTCTGTCTGTTGTGCTGCCATCTCTTCCTGCACCTTCTTCTCATAGTCGGAGGTGTCCACCTTGTGAGGGGCGAGCAGCTCCTTGTTCGCTTCGGGGTCTTTCAGCAGTTGCTTCATCACCTCTAAGAGATTTTCAGCTTGGTCTGCCGCAATGCGGTAGAAACCGAAGCGGCTGGGTTCCTTGCACTGCCGGAAGAAGTTCTTGAAGAAGTTGTCCAGCACGTCGCCATGTCGGTCGAATTGCAGGAAACTCTGCGCGTTCTCCGCTTTTGCGGGGGTGCGCTTGGGTGTGCCGTCCGCGTTCAGCCCGGCTACCACGCTGATCTCGCCTGTCTTCTCGTCACGGACTACCAGCACGTCCTTTTCGTCTTTTTTCTTTGCCATCTGAAAAATGTTTTAATGGGTTATTTATGAAAGAAATTATGGATACGAGCCTTGTAGAAGGCTATATCTTCCTTTTTGAAGTCCTTGATATGGTTGGAAAGGAATGTCAGCACGTCCTCCTCGCTGTAATAGGTCTTCTTGCCCAGCGTCTTGTAGGGCAATGCGCCTACGCTGCGGTAGCGTTGGAGGGTGCGTTTGCTTATCTGGAGCAACATGCACAAATCCTGATTGTCGAAAAGGCGGATGCTTTCCGTGATAGTGGGCTGTTTCCCCTCAGCCTTCATCGCCAGCAGCAGTTCGTCCTGACGGTCGAGCCGTTCCATCAGCTTCTGCATCCAGCCCTCGAAGTTGTTTCGTGTGAGCAGTTCCATGACCTATGTCCTCCTTCCTTTTGGTTTGCCGCCCGTGCGCAGCGTGTGGTTGTGGAACAGGGTGTCTATTGTCCCTTCCTCGTTCCTTACTGTGTTGTCCTCCAATAGCCGCAGTATCTCGGAAAGGCGGTAGCGGCAGCTTCCGCGTACCACCACATACTCGATACGGTGGTCGGTGCGCATACGCTGCATGGTGCGCTTGCTCACGTTGAGCATCTTCGCCGCCTGTGCCGTGTCAAGCAGCTTGTCTTCGGTTTCCCGCTTCCGTTTCTTCTCGTCCCTTGCCTCGCGGATGTACCCTGCGATGTTCGCAATCTGCGCCATCATCTCCTTGTAGGCGGAACTTTCCATTGTTATCACTTTCATGTTCAGTCCTTTCTTTTTGTTTCTGCGACAAAATTCGGCAATAAACAAAAGGGGCTTTAACAACTCACTACGTGACTCACGTAAGATTTTTGCGGAAGATGGCTCCGTAACCCGGTCAAACGGCGCAACAGGCAGCCTTTCAGCGGAAAACGATACGTCTTGTATGCCGTTTCGTTACCTTTGCGGCAAACTCTAAATGACATGAATATGGAAATAGTATCTATCGAGAAAAAGACTTTCGAGATGATGGTGGCGGCATTCGGCGCACTCTCGGAGAAGGTCGCCGCCCTGAGGCGCAAAAGCGACACGGGGCGCATGGAAAGATGGCTCACGGGCGAGGAGGTCTGCGGGCAGTTGAGAATAAGCCCGCGCACGTTGCAGACGCTGCGTGACAGGCGGCTTATCGGCTACTCGCAGATAAACCGCAGGTTCTATTACAAGCCAGAGGAGGTGAAGCGGCTGATACCGCTTGTCGGCACGCTCTATCCGCACGGCAGATGATTTGATTTATTCACCCACTGAATCCGAAGTTATGATGAACGAGAACAACGATGTTTTTACGATGGAAGACGAGCCGATAGCCTCTGTGGTGCAGGATATGCGCAAAGGCTCGAAATGGCTGTCCGCATTTCTGGAAAGCTACCGTCCTCCGCTGGACGGGGAACGTTACCTGACGGACGGCGAGGTGTCGGAACTGCTCCGTGTGAGCCGGCGCACCTTGCAGGAATACCGCAACAACCGCGTGTTGCCCTTCATACTTTTGGGAGGGAAGGTGCTTTACCCGGAAACGGGGCTGCGCGGGGTACTGGAAGCGAACTACCGCAAGCCGCTGGAGTGAGGCGGTTTCATGAAAAAGTAAACGGGTGACACCTTTTGTGGTGCTACCCGTTTACTTGTCTTATGGGGTATGTGCAATCAGCAATACCCGGCTTTTCCGTTCTGTATGAACATCACGTATGTCTGCCGTTTCTCTTGTGAGAGTGCCTTTCCCACCAGCCATGTGCGGAACAGGTGGGTGTTGTAGGTATTCACCCTGAAAGCGACCGGGATGATGATTTCAAGGGCGTACACGTCCGCGTGCAGCCCGTTTTCAAGCTGCATGTAGCGGCACACCTCGTAGTCGTTCAGCACGTCCGACTTGCGGACGGCTCTGATGGCGGCGTTCACTGCCGGGACGGTCGTATGGAACAATCCGGCTATTTCGGTGGCGGTCATCCACACGTCGTTACCGGTTACGCTGACTGCCTTGTCCTCGATGATGATTGTGTCACGTTTCATGGCTTTTCTTTTTAGATGGTGCAACCTGCAAATTCCTCGACGCCGTTCAATCTTGCGGCAAGGTTCTCCATGTCCTGATTGAGCTTCTCTTTGGTTATCTTTGCGTAAATCTGCGTCGTCTTTATGCTCTTGTGTCCGAGCATGGAGCTGACCGTTTCGATGGGAACACCGTTGGAGAGGAATATCGTCGTGGCTGCCGTGTGGCGGCTCTGATGCCACGTGATATGCTTGGTGATGCCGCAACGCTTGGCGACGGCACGGATACCGGCAAGGCACGTGTTATAATGCGGAACGGGAAATATCCTGCCGTCCCCGCACAGTCCCCGGTATTTGCCGATTATGCGGTTGGCGATGTCGAGCAGGCGGATGTTGGACACCACGCCCGTTTTCTGGCGGTTGATGTTTATCCACTCGTGTTCGTCGAAGTAGGTGCGGATATTCTCTTCCGTAAGGTTGCGCATATCCGCGAACGACAGCCCCGTGAAGGCGCAGAACAGGTAGAGGTCGCGGTACAATTCCTGTTTGGCGTTTTTCAGTTTCCCCTCCATCAGCAGGCGGATCTCATCTTTGGTCAGGAAACTGCGTGTTGTTTCCTCCTTCTTGATTTCATACTCGCGGAACGGGTCGCGCGTCAGCCACTCGTTGTTGATGGCGATGAATACCATCGTCCGTAACGGGCAGACGTACAGCCACACGGTATTGGTGCAGCAGTGCTTGTCCGTGCGCAGGAACATCTCGAAGTCGGAGATGAAAGCCGGGGTAAGCTCTTTTAGGGCGATGTCCTTCACATGGTAGCGGATGTCGAGGAACTCTTGCATGTGCTTGTAAACGGTGCGGTACTTCAGCAGCGTGCCTTTGGCTTTCATGCCTGCCTCCACCTGCTTCTCGTAGTCCTCGTTGTGCTGGCGGAACACCTGCATCAGCGTGTGGTAGCGGTGTTCCAGTCCGAGAAAGGCGTTCTTCACCTTCTCCGCCGTGACGAAGTTGTCACGCTCCATGATTTCCTGATAATGCCTGTTGATGCGTACCCGCATCTTGTCAAGCATACGGTTCGTTTCGAGTGCCGCCGTGCTTCTGCCCGTGACACGTCCACCTTTGGTGTCCCACAGTTTCGGATCGACAGTCAGTTTGCAGCTGAACTGTGTCTGGCTGCCGTCCACCGTGATGCGTCCCATGACGGGAACTGTCCCGTCCTTTTTCACTACCTGACGCTTGAGGTAGTAGATTACTGAAAATGTACTCTTCATTGTCCTTAATTTTTGGGTTTCAAAATTAGTTGGTGAAGAGTCCGGTGTTGGTACGCAAAACGGGGAGGAACGGCGCAATCTTTTTCCGTAACCTGATTTTTCGCATGAGTTATGGATAACTCACTATTCCTTAGAGCCTTGTTTCGCTATTCGTACCCGTTTGTCGCATTTTCGGGCATGGTTACGAACAAGTAACGTAGCGGCGTCAGGATTTGGCTTCGGCAGGGATTGTAATGGCTTCACGGATTATCGCCACTTCAACCAAAACCCTTGTAACTCAATTCTATCACTATATCTTTCCGCATTTCACTTTTTTTGTAGTAACTTTGCAGTAAAAAAAAAACATACTGGAAACAGTGCCGGATAGTATGTGAAGAACAGAAACTTTTGGGAAAATAATATGTAAATACAAAATTATAAAAACAAAAAAATGATTAGAGTTGCCACGATAAAGGATGCTTCAAGACTTGCGGAAATACAGATTTTCTCTAAAAGAAAAGCCTTTCGCCCTATTTTTCAAAACGATGATGTTTCCTTTAATGAAATGTCGGTATTGCGTCTTGCATTATATTATCAGGATGTTATAGGAGCTTTGGACGATATATATGTTTTTGATGACGGGATTGTAAAGGGGATGATGAAACTGGATTGTAAAAAACAGTATATGGGAATTGAAAGAGTTGTATGTAGATCCGTTCTTTCAAGGAGAAGGTGTTGGGACAAAACTTATGCGCCATTTCCTTACAACAGCAAAAAGTCACGATGTAAAAGAGGTTTACCTGTGGGTGTTGGAAGAAAATTTTGCAGCAAGAAAATTTTATGAGAGCCACGGGTATGTCTATACAGGAAATAAAAAAGAGTTTTCCGATTCAGGAAAATATCTGTTGAATTATGCATTACGATTAAAAGCCACCTTATAATCCGGCTCGCGTTCCGAAAATTCCGCTTTGCCGGGCACGTGAAGTCCCTTGGACGGTCAAAAGGTTCAGGGGCTTTTTTTGTCAATCGCCCTCACAGGCAGATTTTCTTTTTTTAGCCGTTATTCCCACTTCTATATACAATCGGGCTTCTTCCTCTTTTATTCCGGTTATCCCATTCTTTCCCTGATCTCGCCCCCGTTGCCTCCTCGCCGGTTGGATTTTCCCATGCAAAGGTACAGCGGTCGTCCGGCGTCAAGCACCACTATGCTAACGGCTCGCGGATTTGCCCGGCAGCCTTCCGCAAATCGAAGATGGCCTTTCAGCCCCCGCCTCGTACCTCGACGGGTTGGGTATTCCGTGAAATTCTCCGGCCGTTTGCTTGCCTTTCCGTCCTTTCCCCGCTGTCTGGCTTGCATGTAAAATCTCTCCCGCCAAGGAAGCCGAAAGGCTCCGAAAGCAGGGAGAAGAAAAAAGCAAGTTCAACAAATTAAAAATTTAAAGTTATGCACAGCAAGATTTTTCAAATTACCGAAACACGGGTGAGCAAGGACAACTACCTGAACGAGGACACCCTCACGCAGGGCGACGATAGTTTCTTCGACTATTGTGCGGAGATTGACGATGAGGAACGCCAGTTCCATATCGACAACTTGGTAAACAACATTCTGCCCAAAGGCATGTTCGAGCTTGTTTCCGACGATACCATACGCTACAAAGGCGGTGCGGAACGATGGAGAGAAGATTTCATCGCAGACATTCGAAGCAGGGCGGAAGCCCTTACCCCCGAAAGCGTGCAGGACTGGATTGGCCCGGTCCTATCAACTCGAAAAGTTCCTGAAAAACCCGCTCGATACCGCTTACTGGTTCTACATGGACGAGGAGGGGCTGCAATCCAACGCCGAGCAATCCTACGAGTTCCTGCGGCAGGCATGTGAATTTAAACCCGGTACGCTGCTTTACATCGGCGGTGTCATCGACTATCATTTTTAACCTCAAAACGACTGAACGATGAAAGGTACGGAACATTTCAAACGGACTATCAAGGAATACTTGGACGGCAAGGCACGGACGGACGAACTTTTCGCCGTCTCCTATGCCAAAGAAAACAAAAACTTGGACGATTGTATCACATTCATTCTCAATCAAGTCAAGGCAAGCGGCTGTTGCGGAATGACCGACGACGAGGTGTGGTCGCTCGCCATTCATTACTATGATGAGGACAACATCGACGTGGGCAAACCTATCAGTTGTGGCGTCGTGGTCAATCACAAGGTGGAGCTGACCGAAGAAGAAAAGGCGCAAGCCCGAAAAGACGCGCTGAAAGCCTATCAGGAGGAAGAAATGCGCAAGATACAGCAACGCCACAGCAGGCCGAAGCCGACCGCCAAAGCTGTACAGAATACCCAAACGGAACTCTCACTCTTCGATTTCTGACCATGAAAGCACGGACAAAATTTCAGCATCAGGTAGTAGCCGCCAACGGGCGGTTGCTGCCTATCACGGAGAAACAGGCAGAATGGGCGTTCCGGCATACCGTCGGACATTACGCTTTTCGTACACCGAGCGGACAAACGACCTGCCTCGATTGCGGTCATAGGTGGAACGAGACAAAGGCGAAGCGTTGCCATTGCCCGAACTGCCACGCCAAACTGACGCTCAAAGACACGCTTTGCCGCAAGACAGATGAGAAAAGCTATTTTTCTGTCATCACCACGCAGGACGGATTTCAGGTGCAGCGGATTTTCAGAATGAATGTCTGTTACCGCAAAGGCAAGAACGCATGGACAGACGTGTGCGAAGTGGCGAGATACTGGTTGGACGAGAACGGGAAAACCGCTTTGACAGCCTTGCAACGGACAATGGGGTGTTATTTGGACAGCTTTCTGTACGGGTCGGGATTGGAACTGCGGAACGACAATTACGTGTACCAACGCATAGCCGACTGTTATGTCTGTCCGGGCTACACGGTTATCCCGAAGTTACGGCGCAACGGGCTGAAAGGGTCGTTTGCCGACATCGCCCCGCAAAAGCTGATGAAAGCCCTGCTATCGGACAGCCGAGTGGAGACAATACTTAAAAGTGGACGCAAACGAGACCTCAAGCACTTCATCGACCACCCGCAGGATTTGGATTTCTGTTGGCCGTCCTACAAAATCGTGTTACGCCAGAAGTATCGGATAACGGACATTGGAATATGGGTGGATTATCTCCGTATGCTCGACAGATGCGGCAAGGACTTGCACAACGCCCACTATGTTTGCCCCGCCGATTTGAAAGCCGAGCATGACAAGTATCAGAACAAGGTGCGTATTCTCCAAGAGCAGGAAAAACGCAAGGAGCAGATGAAACGGGCGAGGGAAAACGAGGCACGTTTTAGGGAGTTGAAAGGCAAGTTCTTCGGTCTGGAGTTCACGGACGGAACGATAGTCGTCCGTGTACTGGATAGCGTGGAAGCCTACTACGACGAGGGTAATGCGTTGCACCACTGCGTGGGACAGTGCGAATATTACCTCAAACCGGATACGCTGGTATTCTCCGCACGGATAGAGGACAAGAGGGTCGAGACCGTAGAATTGAGCCTCGAAACATTCAAGGTGCTGCAGTCGAGAGGACTGTGTAATAAAAATACGAAATATCACAAGCGGATTATGAACCTCGTGCATAAGAACATCGCCCTTATCCGAAAGCGCATGGCCGCCTGATACCGGCTGCGGAAGTTATATCGGGCAACCACCTGCCAATCGGGACAGGTGGTTGTTCATATTCCCGATAAAGGCCATGTCGAACATTCTGTTATACAGACAATTCTTTTTCCATTCCCTTACATTTTGTCCGATGGACAATCGTTCGACGTTTTTTTTGCCCTTTATACCCCAGACACATACTGCCGTCGTTTCCTGTTGTAACGGCCGGAGATCTTTGCCTCCATTCCCTTTGTATGCTTGGGCGTATCATTTCATGGAATCTCCACTATCGCCACGGCCTGTTTTTACGCAGCAAAGGTACGGCGAACGAACAGCGTGTCAAGTACCGCTTCGCTACTCCGGATAAAATTTGACGCAAACTTTCCGCAATCGCAGATTGCGGCATTTCATAAAATTTTAACCTCCGTTCCTTGCCTGCTGTTCTTGCTTTCGCCGTTGGGAATTGCACGTAAAAATCAACCCTTTGGGCGAAGTCGGAAGGCTTCAAGAAAAGGGAAATAAAAAAACAGAACAATGACAGCAATAGAACAGATTATCGCCATAGCTGAACAATTAGGCTGGCAAGTTAAAACCGATACCGACAACCGAACCTACGTGGTGTTCGATTTTCTAGCAATACACACCTCACGGGCAGGATTTCAGTTTCTCGGTTGAGATGAAAGGCAATGACACCGACAGCTTGTTACAGGAAGTTGAAACATATTACGAAGACTTCGACCCCGACTATGAAGCCTACCTGTGGATTGGTACGGACGGGCATGGCAAGAACGGCGCACCTTACCGAATCAAAGACATCGTGAGCGATATGGAGCAGGCGGAAGCCATGATAGAAAAACTTTATGAAACATTAAAAACAACCATGCAATGAGAACGAAAACCCTCTACACACGAGACGCCGAAAAGGCAGGAATAAGCCGTTTCCCAAACTTTCACCGCACGGGGAACATAACCGGCATGAAGCAGCTTTACTACGGAAAAAACGCCCTATTGGTACGTTGCGGGAGTCAGATTTACAACGTATCGAGCGAACCCGAAATTTACTACAACATGGCTCATTAAATGGTATTCATTATGAAAAGAGCAAGTTACAAGAAAGATTTTCAGAGTTGGAAAGGCATAATGGCTCTAAAACTGCTCTGCTGCAATATAGTTGCAGGCCGTTTTGATTGGAAGAAATACTGTACGCCACAGTCTTATTGCGGTCAGGAAATTTGCGTTGTACCGCTGCATTGCTCCTACGGACAGATAGGCTATACCGTGCACTTCCCTTATTCCGATATACCGGAAGTGGAATACGATTGGGAAATGAACAAATTAACTATTGACAAAGAGAATTGGGAGAATTATTTACAGAATTAATATTAAAAAT
>ENA-OQIT01000046-OQIT01000046.1-human-gut-metagenome-genome-assembly--contig:-NODE-46-length-32784-cov-3.069755_pt1 | contig 32784 bp, 33 predicted proteins | sample MGYA00242587_ERZ504752 | MGnify/ENA primary metagenome ERZ504752 (study PRJEB26092, sample SAMD00036352) | human gut metagenome | host: Homo sapiens | study: EMG produced TPA metagenomics assembly of... | reverse complement strand
CTTTATAGCCAACTCCTTGTCGGCTATCGCGGCATACTGCTTTTTTGAAAAGAAGCCCGCCATTGACGTAAAGTTTGTCAATGACGGACAACTTGCTATTTTTTGATTTTATTTCGAACTCACGTTATTATAATCAGCTGTTATATAGGGCTCGCTCAGACATGTGTTCACATCCAGTTTATATACACCTTTGCCACCCGTAGCTACCAGAAGTTCATGATCGTTCAGGGCGACAATCCGGTTTATCTCTACATTATTGGGTAATTGGCAAGGGATGATTTTTCCTGTCTTTCCCACGTCATATACAAGTATTCCCTCCTTATAGTTTCCCACAAACAGTTGTTTTGAAACAGCATGGTAATAGAGTTCATGTACTGATGTGCGGATACTTTCCACAGCTTTGTCAGACATTCTGTTTAGCCTCCCCTTTTCTACCTCAGCATAGAACAGGCCGTTTACTGTACCGATAAAGAAATGGTTGTCATCCGTCTGTTCTATGGCGGCTATTTCACTATTGATCGGTGTCGGCATATGTAGAGTATTTCCGGTACGGATGTCATACCATGCGATGCTGTCTTTATAGCATAACCAAATACGGTCATTCTTGTCCAGATAACCGTAATTCAGAAATGCCTGTGACTTGTTTCTGACCAGCTCCGGATGTACATAAGCCAGTTCGAATTTATCATGTTGTGAATCATACTGGAAAACACGGCCTTTCTGACCGATTACCCACAGCACGTCCTTGCTGTCCATATAAAGCCAGTTCAAGGCAATCCGTGAGTCCAGCTTCATGCTGTCATCTGAGAAATTGTAATGCTTGATGCGCTTTCCGTCATAACGGTCTATCCCTTCCTGGGTTAGAAACCACATATACCCCCTTCGGTCTTTTTGGATATGATATATTTTCTGATTGCTCAGACCGTCTTCCAGTCCTATGTATTTATAAATTTGACACCTGCCTACAGAACTGCCGAGGAGAAGGACAGTAAAAAGAAAAATTCGTTTAATGCTCAAATAAGCTTTCATATTATTTTACATATTCAAAAACGTTTGCAAATTTATAAAATATTAGTTAAAACCCAACCTGGTAATTCACTTTATTTTATCAAAGACCGTTTCATCCATTTGACAATCATGGACTTCAGGCTGGTATTTGCCGGATGTGTCACGATTTGTAGGAAGAATAGCGCTTAAGCAACTAACAGCAGAATGTAAAAATAGACGCGGTTACCAAGTTATTACTTCAATTTTTGTCTTTTTTTCAAACCTCCTATGTCTAAGGAGATTATAAAAGTTTTCTAGAATAAAAAAGATTGATAATTCCACTGCTCGCACAACAGAAACATATGCGAATATAAATGAAGTGACAATTTACAATTCCATATCCAAGACAAAATTCAGGGAACAGGAAAAGGTTGAACGAAGGATAACCAGAAGTTTTACAGAAGGAAACAAAGAGAGCACTGCCGGAAATCTCTGTTCCTGACAATGTTAGAAATATTTGTAACAATTATAAGTCACCAATAATTCCGGTATAACCGATTATCTGAACCATACTATTATATGTTAAATATTTTCTCAGCAGTTCCATGCTTGCCTCCTGTGTGTTCATAGCATAGCATTTTGTGAAATGATTGCCCTGTTTTAATTCAAAGAAGCAAAGAGCTTATTTATTCTAAAAACGCAGAAACTTGTGTCACTATCTATCACTTAAAGTCGTCAGATAACATGTAGCAATAGAACCGATGGAGTACATCACATCTAAAAATGACCAACTGCATAATTTTACAACGTAATCACAGCCTCCCGTTGTTACTTATTTTTCCAAATACATTTTTTACGTGAATGCTTGGAAGACAAAACTTTTTCTGTTTATTCATATTCACATAAGTATATATTTGTGTAGTGGCTTGCTGCTATGTTCCAACAAGTTCTGCAAACCTTTTAGTAGATTTGCCATGCCATAACAAATGCTGGGGCACCGCTAAAGTTATCCGAAAAATGGAACAACTGTTTGACACTATCCTTAAGATGGCAGAAAAGAATCCGGATGATTCATGGTTGCCCTCACAACTTTAAAAAAGGTCACAAAAGGAACTTCGGTCGCTTACTCGAGGCTCAAGATAGTTTCTGAAAAGGGGGATTGAGGAGAGTTCTTAAAGGTACATTAGCGCATGAGAAGAAAGTTGGTGGATGGCTGAATGAAGAGAATGGACAGTTCTATTTTGACAGTGTTCGTATTTTCACCAACATGGATAAAGCCATTTGTTTAGGGCGTAAAAAATAAACAACTGGTCATTTAAAGCCTGACGCGTTTAAGACTTGCAAATTGTAAGTGGAAGTACTTTCGCTATTCCTTTAGTACTAAAAAATAATAATTTCAAGTTATCAGTTATTCAATATGCAAATTTATATAAACGGAAATCAGAAAACAAATAAAGAGACACAAATTGTATGGGAACTTGTATAAGTGGCTTTCTCATCAGTATAACGCTTAATTGTTATGCAAACTTCCCCTAAAAAAACTACTCACACCATACAACACATCCAGCATTTCCGCTGTCAAGTGTTCATCAGAAAACCTTACCGCATAATCTTCTTCCGTGGCATAACCCATATAATTGATGCTGCCATACCAAATCTTTTTTTATCAATCATTACCAACTGAAAAGTCAAATGTTCGGATACACGAACCGTCACCCCCTCCCTTTGCAACCACTCTGCTTCTGTAATCTTGTTTTTCACGAACACAACCACTTGCACTCCCTGCTGTATGGATTCCTTCAAGGCAGTTCCTAATTGAGAACGCTTTTTCAACCCGGTTTTCGTTACAGAGACAAATACAGAGTGTCTGGCTTGAGTTATATCCTCTACCAAGGAGAACAGATAGTTACACAGGCTCAAATCCGTTTCTGTTTCAGGAGACTTACAGTTCCTTATCCTGACTGAATCGTAAAAAATACCGCCCTGAAAAAACAGATACATATCTGATAGAAAGTTTAATCGGTCAAATAGAATAACCGGTTCTTCTCCCTCCTCATACGAAGCAAGCCATCCAATATCTCTCAGATCAAATCCTTTCCAACCATTATGCTCATAGTCAATAGCACCCTTATCTATCAATGACAAAAACTTGAATAAGATCTGCATCCAATAGCCAAAGTTATTCCTTCTTTTCCATTCTATATCTTCACTATGAAAAATACAATATCCATTTTTATCAATCGACAACACATATTTTTCATGAATAACACTGGCCTGTAATGAAAAATAATTTTCATTACAGCATGGAAAAATCTGCTTTTTCTGCTAAAACATTGACATTTTTGTTTTTAATGAAATAAGAATAGCAGCCATTTCCTTATAATTCTTATTGACCCATTCATCTCCGACTGATTTCCTTATGGTTATAATTTCATCTTTTAGTGAATCGAGATTATCATATATCACCCTGAACACCTCAATGCCCAGTTCGTTCCCCATGGGTATAAGCATGGCCAACACTTCCTCCATTGCCTTCTGACAGATATCAAGCTTCATGATCTTTGAGGCTTCCAGATAATTGGCTGTCACATCAAAAGCATTTGCTATTCTCACTCCCGGATGTGGATGTTTTTTCAATCTGTTACCACTGATAGAATTAGATTTATAAGAAAACATAAGGAACATCAAACCAATAGAAAGGAAAATTCCTTTTAACAATGCCACCTTCCCATCTTCAATCGACCATTCTTCGTTTCCATAATCGGGAAGAGACTCTAGCTTCAAAGTTTCTACCAATAATAAAGAAGCTAAACTATCAGCTTCCAGTTCGGCCCACTGCCACCTCATGTCTCTATTGGTCGGTTCCTCATCCTTTGAATTAAAAAGAGTGCCTTCTTCCATATTCAGTTCACGAAGGTGACTAATCCCCAACAACGTGGAATGTTTGCAAAGAAGATGCGCGTACTCATGAAAAATAAGAAAATACCACATGAACTTATAAATAGAATAGGACATTTCCGATCGGATTCCCAACACCTCATTATCCATCATCAAAGTTATATGCGTATCATCCAGCTCATATTTATCAATTTCATAATAAAAAGCATTGATGATATCATATATATTCTTTACGGACTCATCCTGGTCAAATTTCGGTTCAAACGGAATATCCGGCCATACATAGTCCAGCTTTGCCACATTAATAGCCAAAGCCTGGAGTAAAGGCACTACTCCGATATTGATTTGAATTTCATTAATAAATCCCTTTCGTGCAGTAGCATTAAAGCTCAGGTCAGGGACAATAGTTAATTTTACCTTCTTGTCAAAGTCCCAAAATCCCCATTCAAATGTATTCTTCAACATTGAATTAAAGGAATTTTCCAACCCTCGTCTCATTTCTATTACGTCCGGATTGGATCTTAGCATTTTCTCTACATCCTTTGGATTCATAATATAAAAATTTAAACAATTCTTAGATGAAATATTCCTTGTCCAATTCTTCCAGACAGTCATTGCCCATATTCAAGATCGTATCACAAACATCTTCATACCGAAGCACACCCGGAGCATAATTCAAAGAGTTATATTTTCCTATCAAATCCTTACATTCACGTATCACTGATTTAAGTTTCGCCATTCTACTTGTCACCAGCTTCCTTTTTTCTTCCGGTCTGATAATAAAGTTCAGCAAAGTAAAAATCAAAGAGATAATTCCAATCCAGCCCAATAATAAAGGATTTATTTTTTGCTGGATGAACCCCGATACTAGCAAAACACCTACAACCGAATTGACAATGACAAACAATATATATAAGGTATTGTAAAATTTCTTTGCTTTCCGTTCTATTTCCAGTTGTTCTTCCAGTTCTCTGATTTTTGCAAAATGAATATCTGGCTCACAATATGAATTAGATCTAAAAGAGAGGACGGTTTGTCTCCAGGGGAAAATCCGCAGGTAGCCATAAATGCCTACTATTACGACTAACAATGTGAAAAGAAGGCCGATTCCAATTATAAAAATTAAATCCATCATATAATCATAAGAGGTTCTACAATCACTAATTAGCTAAAGGCTTTCAATAGATACAAAATTAAGAAAAATTCAAGAATTATCAAAACATATCACAATAGAAACATTGCGTACGGGTCTTTCATTTAAGATTTCCTCTGACTTTCGGAAAGGATACTATTTTATAGCAGGTACAACCACTTTCATGAGGCTGTCCTTTGGCCGCGAGCCACTTTAAATCAAGTCTAAAACATAGGTTGGTAATACCCGTCTCCGAGAGCTTATATTCAACGCAATAAGTGTCTTAAAAATTTAATTGAGTGGTATATTTTCGTAACTTTATAGATGAAAATCAAACAGTTACGCAAATGATAAAGCCACTCGACCAAGTACGTTCAATTGAAGCATATACAGTCAATCACACCGCGAAATTACAAAATAGATTTGTATCTCCAGGCAGTATTCTGGAAAAACTGATGGATTTTGCTGCATCAGCCCCGGACTTCCGCAGGTCAGACAAAGGAAACATCCGCCATCGACTCGATGACATTATCATCCTAATGATATCCGGTCGTGCCTGCGGGTATGTAGGATGCGCCGATATAATAGAATTCGGCAGACACAACATCAATAAGTTCCGGGAAATGGGTATGTTCAGGAACGGGATGCCATCCGAAGCGGCTCTTTGCCGTGTTGAGCAGGGCATCGATGATCTGGCAATGGCCGACAAGATGCAACATTCTGTGGAAACATTTCATAGGAAACTGATTAAATCAGGCCGTGGCAAAGAAATAATCTGTGTGGACGGCAAAGCCGAACGGAGCACTGTCTTGGAAAACGGTCGCAATCCGGATATAGTATCGGCTTATTCCTTCAACACAGGCATGATGCTAGTAACGGAAGCCTGTCAGGAAAAAAGCAACGAAATAAAGTCGGTTCCCCTCCTAACCGACAAAATAGTTATATCGGGAAAGATTGTCACCGCCGATGCCATGTCAATGCAGAAAGACATCATCGATATAATCAGGAGGAAAGGAGGTGATTTCCTTATAGAACTCAAAGCCAACCAGCGATCGCTGTGTTATGGGGTGGAGGACAGGATCAAAGGGCGCATATCGCTGTATTTCTATACGGAAGGTTCCGAACTCGGTCATGGAAGAATAGAGACAAGAACCTATAACATATATGACGGACTTGAAATTATCGCCGAAAAAGAGAGGTGTGGAGGAAAGATGACGATTGTAGAGTGTGAATCCGACACAGTCAAAAAATCCACAGGCGCGCATACCCACGAAAAACGGCTGTATGTGACAAGCATGCCGACGGATACGCCGCGACTGGGTTCTTACGTGCGCAGTCACTGGTCTATCGAAAGCATACACTGGGGGCTGGACTTCAATCTTCTCTAGGACAAGGTGAAACGCCGGTCCATCGGTTCTGCGCGTAACCTTGACTCAATCATGGTTTACTCCGTGTTTTCCATATGAAAAGGACTTCGAAAAAAGCGGTCTGACAAAAGAAAAGGTATGGCCGAACTTATGAGATCTGTTTCAATGAGTTTTAACAGATTGATTCGTTTTTTATGCCAAAAATGAAAAAATCAGATTTTGACACAAAGACGACTCTCTGAAATACAACTATAGCAAATTACCCGAATCGAATTGGTTCGGGTAAGGGATGCTTTGTCTAAATTTTTATTTTAAATGAAAGAGCCATGTTTCGCACGAATTATTATGATAAAATTGTATATTTGTAAGAGTTTGTTTAAATTTTCCTCAATAATAATTTTATAGTGGCTATTTTAACTATTTCCTCTGCCGAATCAAATGTCAGTTCATAGTTTCGGCATAGTCTTCTATTGTAATCCATCCATGAAAATGTTCTTTCTACAATCCATTTTTTGAATGAGTCTGAATCCTTGTTTCTTATATGCACTGATAACAACCTGAATGATATAGCCGAACTTCTTTTTTATGTTATCGACAAGTTCTCCCCTGTAGCCTCCATCAGCCAGAATTACTTTCACCCCGGAGCACATTTCTTTAAGAACCCTCATCAACAAATTGGACGCTTTACTGTCATGCATATTGACTATGGTAACCATAACGGCAATAAGAAAGCCATTTTTGTCCACTATGGTATGGCGTTTTATGTCTTTTACCTTTTTATTTCCATCAACACCGTTCAAGGAAGCGTTGTTACCCCATTTTACGCTTTGACTGTCCATGGTGCCAACACTTGGTTCCATGCTTTGACCGCGCTTCACTCGTACATGACCACGTAATTTTTCCAGTAACAAGTCAAAGTTCAATGGGGAAACCCATTTGCGATAATAGTAATAGACCAACTGCTATTTGGGAAAGTCAAGGGAAAGCATACGCCACTGACACCCTGTCTTGACTAAAATATAGCATTCCAAATAAACCGTAAATCATATTTTCACTTTCTTTCTTGCAGGTTCAACACTTTTGTTATATATTGCCACTTGATTTCCGTTAAATCAGTCTGATACATCTTTTTTAAAGTTTGGTCACTTCAAAGAAAGATACAATTGGGCTGATATGGAAACTTCTTTAGAAAAAAAATTCAGACATTTTTAAACAGGCTCTAAATTACTCATTAGGAATAAATGTGATTCCATATTATGGATTAAAATAATAATTTTGCAATAACAACCATTAAAACAAAGATGAAAGAGTACAAAGTATATTCAGATAAATTGAGATTGTATTTGTCTCAAATAGAAGATGACCTACTAAGAGAGCGTTTTAAAATATTTTTCAGTTTGCATGAGCATGTTCATTTTCAATATTCCAATAATAATAACGAGCCTGTACAAGAGTTGAGGGTCGCAGCTGAAGCATTGTGCAAACTCCTTATTTTTGTATATGTGCCTAATGCAAACTCCTTATTTAATAACAAAGATAAATTATCACATGCATATTTTAAAGTATGGGATAAGAGTCTTGATGACAATCTTAAAATTAAAGAAGGGCCTTTGAATGCGGCTCCGACCTATGGTCATAAGTATGATTCTACTGATTTAGGTCAATTAGCTTCTGTCCTTTTATGCAAAAAGGATGAGAAAGAAGATGGGAAAAATCAGATTTACAACAAAATTAAAGAATGCTATAATAATCTCTATGCTTCTCTAAACACGGACGCTTCTCATCCGGTACCTACTGCTAAACAAAGTTTTTTTTTATGCTTCTACTTTATTTAGTTATTATTTTGGCTGGGTACGTAGCATAATTGATATTTGTCAAGATAAATTATCGCAATTAAAAAAATTATTACCGTTTGAGAATACTGTCATAGAAGAAAATGTAAAAAACGATATAGAACTTGAGCAATTAATATCGGAAGATGAAAGTTTAAAAGAACTATATGAGTTGGAAGGTGACTTCAATCATGAATATGGAAAAAAATACATTCTTGTCGTATCTTCAACCTTAAAACCAGAGCTTAAAGTATCATTGGCAAAAATCGGTTGGAATATGGTCATCGATTTTGATCCAAAGACACAAACAGAAAGTGGCTTGTATAACACGATAAAGGAAATGTGGAGAGAAAAACGCCAAATGCTTTATTCCGAGGTTGAAACAAATGGTGATAAGATTACTTATTGGATTGAAGCAAATGGAAATACAACAAATACAGAACCTTGTTCGGAAGACCAAGTAAAAAAATGGAGGCGTGCCTATTTACCTAAAATTAAGGAAAAAATATGCGAGTTAAATTCTCAAAAGCCAGAAGGAGAAATCGTGATTATTGATTTGTATAGCCAGTCTAAATTCCCCCAAATATTGTATAAGTTTAGCGATCTTCCTGAGAATACTACAATTTTCAGATTTTTATCTTCAAAAGAGGAAATAATAGATGATAAAACTAAAAATGAGGAGATTGATGCAGAAGTAAAAGAATATGTTGTAGTTCAAAATCAACTAGCTCGTTACTTTAGTTCTCTAGGCTGTAATATATTAGGGAAAACGTCTGAATTTACATCTAGATGTTCTGAGGTTTCTACAGAGACTGTGAATAAACTTGCAGCTTATGGCATTGAATGCGTACCGGAGACTCCTTTATCTCAAGAAAAAAAGAATTTAGATGCTGGATTCTGTTCTGGTGGGAGGATAACTTGGAATGAGCTATATGCAGATATTGATGTGAAAAGAAATGGCTATGATAATTTTTATAAGAAGATAGCTGAATATGTAAAGAGAGGAGACAAGTTTGTTGGATATATCAGCCATCGTCCTTGCAGTGGTGGTACAACCGTAGCCAGACGGTTAGCATATGATTTGATTAATAAAGATGCATACATTTCTGGTAAATGTTATGTCGTTTTTTTGAGTGAGTTAAGAAATACAAGCAGTGTAATATTTAAACAATTAAGCGACCTTATTGAGAATAAATTGTCAACAAGAATGTTGATCATTTTCATTGATCGCACCATTTCTGATGAAAAGGTAGAGGAACTAAAAAAATCATATATAAAACCTACTTATAATGTATCCATAGTTCGTGTCACTTATGATTCAATCTTAAAAGGGATGCATTGTTTAACCATTAAGGAATCTCTCATGCCAGATGAGAAACCTAATTTTAATCGTCTTTATGAGAAACGTTGCACTGGTATTTCTAGAATGAACTTGAACAATGTGATTGATTTTCCACTTTCATTAAAAGATTTCAATAATACTCAAAGCATAGATGACTATGTTCAAGAGTGGATGAAAAAGATAGATCAGAAAGATCAAGGTGTAATTGAAAGTTTTTCAATATTGATTTCTGTAGCATCTTTATATGTGTACGACTATGACAGATATGTTTCTACTGGTTTTACCGATTCTGTATTTGAAAACTTAGAAAAAAAGAATATATGGAATTTGTTAAATTCGATGTCCAAATCCTCCAAAGAAGCATTCAGAAAACTATTTGATGTGGAACATAATGATGAGGGGAAGCGAACAGGACGTATCAGACCTAGATTTTCTCTGTTTGCTCGATCCATTATTCACAATAGTAATATTGGAATCTATGATATAGCAGCTGATTATCTTAAACATATATCTAAGTGGGATGCTATCGATAAAATGAAGTACGTTTATGACATATTTCTTAAAAGGCCTGACTTCGAGCCGGATGAGTCTCAAAAGGAAACCTGTCTAAATGAAAAGGTTTCAAGTTTTTTTAAGGATAATAGTTGTGATTCTGAAACCATCCTTGAAGTCTACAAATTGCTTGTGTCCTATTTCGGAAATGATGAAAATTGCCTTCTAAGTTATGCGCAATTCTTATACAATAAAGCTTATTTTGAAGATAAAGAATCGCATGAAGGAAAGTCCTTCACAGAATCCGAAAATAAACTTTTAGAACTACTTGAAGAAAAAAAAGGACAACTTGTTCGATGCGTTAGTTTATCAATCTTTAGGAGTTCTTTATTATCGAAAGATTGGCGTGTTAAGATATATATTATTGAGTGCAAGTTCTGATTCTTTTACACTGGATCATTATAAATGCGTTTTACGATATTGCAATATTTGTTGTGAAAATTGTGATATGTCAACAGAACTAGATCCAACAGGTGCTTATGGTCTTGTCACTAAAGCACAAATGCTTAAAGCTGTTTTAAATATTACGCAGAAGTATAAGCAATACAAAGACTGGACTTTCTGTGAAACAGACAAAATCTATCAGGATATATATTTGGACTATTTAGATGCATGTTCAAAAATAGCGAAACATTTTCCTGAAGAAGCAAAAGATACACGCACTAATTCAGACTATAATCTTATCAAAATTTTTAACATACTAGATGACTTCAGAAAGAAACTTAATGGCGGTGAAGGAAAAGATTATTTTGATAAGTATGATAAGAAATTAGAATCGACAAAAGACGAAAAGCTTAAAATAATTTACGGATGTCGCCTCTACGATACTGTTATATCATTAGAACGGAAGAAAATAAGAGCGAGCATCAATAAATTAAATGATAGATACATATCAAGAATAGAGGAGGTAACGAGATATAATGCAAGGAAGGGCATCTCTGGTGCTTATGAAAAACTATTGAACCTCATAATATTCAATAGTCGTACTGATCGTATTATACAATATGCAATCGAGTTAGTTAAGGAGTGGGAAAGATCTGCAAAGAGTAACGAAGAACACCTATGGATCAATTATTATTTCATGGTCTTTTATGCTGTTCAGATATTAAATGAAGGACATGCTAATGAAGGTCTTATGAAACGTTATGATGAAGTTTGCCGAAAAACGAGGAAATATTGTGAGGCGGCCGATCAAAAAGAGTATGATACTTATGCCTATTTATATTATAGAACGTCGAAACCACAAGGTTTAGATTGTATAACAGAAGATAAAGACAAGGCAAGTTTTGTCCAAGGAACAATAATAAATGTATCCCAATCAAATCGAAGGCGTGGAAAAGCAAAACTAGATTGTGGGTTGGAAGCGAGTTTTGCAGCAAAAGATAAAAAATTTGATGACGCTGATATTAATATAACCAGAATAGAGGGAATTATCGGATTCCGATTCAACGGCCTAGGTTTTTATAAACAAGACATAGTAATGGAGTCTATAGACGAAAAGACAGAAGAAGATTCCATCTCAACGGAAGATTTCATAGAAAAGAACAAAAACGGGATTGACTTGTCTGACGATAGTGCTACAACAAGGATGGGTATAAAACAAATTGGGTACTTAGATTTGTCGAAAATTAAAGATGGAACTAAAAAAAGATTAGTCTTTGCAAACTTAGGGACAACCGAAAATCAGAAAGAGGAGCAAGAGTGTGAGGGGGTGATAATATTGGATAAAAATCGTAAGAAAATCAGGTGTAAATTATTTTCTTATGATCTTCCAATTGAGAGATGCGAGCTAAATGAGTTTTATGAAGATGAAGAGGTAATATTCGTTGTAAACAGTCGGCCACAAGATAAAAATCCATCAAAGCCATATTATTTTGCAACAAATCTGAGACCCAAAGAGGATTAGTTAATTCTCCCTTAAAAAAGGTACATTCAGCAAGATATCCTCAATTGAGGATCTTGCTGATTTCTTGAATGAAAACAACTCAAACAAATTTCAAAAGCAACTCATTTAAAATCAAAAAACATCAAATTATCACTAAAGGCGAATTTGAATGCTCCATTAGTAACAAATCCAAAGTTTTGGTAAAAACCATAAAAATCAGATTTAATGGCTATACTGTTATGAACAATATTTTTTCTTTATAGAATACACGGCTTCATTTAACTTTGGCATTGTTTGGCAACAACTTGAATAAATTACAATTTACCCAAGTCCAGCCTTTGGAATATATAAAAATGCCTTGTTGGATGAAGTTAAGACTTGCCTTTAACCGCCTACCGTTCACGGACATTGAAAATTCAAAGCATTTTTGAATGAAAGAGCTGTGGTATATAGAATAATAAAAAAGGTGCATTTATTTGCAGGAATTGAACTTTTTCACTATCTTTGCAACGTCAAAGAGATAATGGATGTTGAATTGATAAAGAAAAGCAATGAATTTGGCGTAAGGCTAATTCAATGGCTTTCATAAAAGATAAAGCGAGAATGTGCAGTCATTCAAGGAATTGGAATAAACCGAAACAAAAGGTTCGATTCCTGGTGGCACCACTTTTTAAGAAGGCAAAACGATGTAAATCCCTGAATTTCAAAGAAGTTCGGGGATTTTCCTTTTCCAAGAATAGGCAAAATTAGTGGGATTGAAGCAAACCATACGTCCTTATTCAAGGGACTGTTTTTAAAAGCCCGAAATGTTCCACTGCGAGGTATTTACTTCATTCTTTTACAGCACGTTGCACTATTTTACATAACAGGGTTCTCGGTTCGATTTCCTAACTTTGTATCATTAAAAATTGAGCCGTATGGAAAGAAAAAGATTCAGCGTGTTGTTCTTCATCAAGCGTAGCAAACTGTTAAAAAACGGGGAAGCACCCGTGCGTGTGCGTGTCACTTATGACCGCCTATATGTGGAACTTCAACTAAAGCGGAGCGTAAAAGTCCCACTTTGGTCGCAGGAAAAAGAGAAATCGACAGGCAAAGACCGAAATTCCGTAGAACTTAACCATTACATTGACGCCTTGCGTGTGAAATTCTATCAGATTTACCAAGACTTGGAACTGGAGGGAAAGATTATCTCCGCACGTGCCATAGTGAACCGCTATCAGGGAAAGGACGAGACTTTCAAGACATTATACAATGTGTTCAAGGAGCATAACGACAACTGCCGGAAGCTAATCGGGACGGACTACGCCGATATTACCGTAAGACGTTACGATAACTGCCTTAAATATCTCATGGAACTGGTTAGACGTGACTACAAGGTAGATGATATGCTACTGCGTGAGGTAAACGGGGAACTGGTGCGTAAATTCGATTTATACCTAAAGACGGAGAAACATTGCGCACAGAACACCGTTATCCGGTACATGAAATGCTTCAAGAAAGTGATAAACCTTGCCATTTCCAACGAGTGGCTGACAAAGAACCCGTTTGCCGGAATCAAGTTTCACGAGGTAGAGGTCAACAAACAGTTCCTAAGCCAAGCCGAGATAAACCGGATATGGCAAAAAGAGTTCAGGATTGAACGGCTGGAACTGGTACGGGATGTTTTTATCTTTTGCGTATATACCGGACTGGCATTCATAGACGTGTATAACCTGCGCCCCGAACATATTTCAGAGGACAGCAACGGCAACCTGTGGATAGTGAAACCCCGTGAAAAGACAAACAACCTCTGTAACATCCCGCTTTTAAGCATTCCCAAACAGATACTTGAAAAGTATAAGGATAACCCCTACTGCATGGATAAAGGAACTTTATTGCCCGTTCCCTGCAATCAGAAGATGAACAGCTACCTGAAAGAGATTGCCGACCTGTGCGGTATCAAAAAAGACCTGACCACGCACACAGCGAAACGCAATGCTTTTGCTATCTAACTGAAAATTAAATAGTTCTCTTGTTATTTTTATTTAATAGGTAACTATTTAGAAACGAGCGAAATTCAGCGGCTTGTTTCATCTTGCATACATTCAAAGGACGTTTTTGTTATGCAAAAATAAGGTTTTCAAGTGAGAAAAACAAAATATCCTTAGGCTTTATCTACCTAAAAACTACCAGTAATGGGGGCTGGAAAACAATCCTCCTTTTGAAGATATTTCTCTTCTTTTATGTACATATCCGCGTATGTCTTTGCGGAACCAATGTCTTTTTCTATTATTAATATTCATCATTTCCTTTTTTTGCCAAACGCATCTTACTATCAGGTCTGTCCTTTTTTCTATAGTTGTGTCCCTGGCATAAGACTGTCCTGCCGGGTTACGGGTATGGAAGTGTTCCTCTTCCCCTTTGTCTGGCGGTTGCATCTCAAAGGTTCATCCCGGGCAAGGCAGCCGGTAACACAAGCAGGGCGGTCCGTCGGAGTCCACGTAATAATTTCACATTTTCTGTGTTTCTTTCTGTAAGGCTTCCTTCAGCGTCTGCTTGTCCAGTGTTTTCTGTTTCGACATGAGCAGCTGCAGGGCGCAGCGGCGCACCACGTTGGTTATGGAAGGAAAGGTAAAAATAATAAAAGAATTGATTCGCTTCAATAAAAATCCAGTTTTTTTCATATCGGACATTATACCTTTGTTGTTTCGGGTATATTAAAAGGCGTGCCATAAGAAACTTTACAAAAGTATTAGGACACAAAATCAATCTTTTCTATGCAGATATATGCTGAACTGATTAACCCAAAGGTCGGAGAAGATACGGACAAAATTTTCGATAAGATTAGTTTCATATATCGCTTAGCTAATTAGAAATGTATTCTACATAGAGATACACTTGGCACAAAAAACATCGTAAGATATATAACTTGATGCAATCCTTTCCGCACAGCCATGCAAGCGTCGGAACAAACAGGCGGGATATTTGACGTAACTTGTGCACCGCTTATCAACCTGTGGGGATTTGGCTTTACAAAGTTTGACAGCATCACTCCGCAACTCGTAGACAGTATCCGCCACTTTGTAGGCTTCCGAAAAGTGCGTTTACAGGGCAACCGTGTGATGAAAGACGATCCCCGCATCCTGCTCAATTTCTCGGTGCTCGGCGGCGGTACTATCTGTAACATAATCGCGTGTTTGTTCGACCGCAAAGGCATATCGAACTATATGATAGACATCGGCGGCGAAATGATAGCGAAAGGAAAGAACCCGCAAGGGTGGAATTGGTGCATTGGCATTGTCAGACCGAAGGATGACAGTACCGGAACAAACTCCGAGCTTGAACAAATTGTGCAACTGTCGGAACGGCTGGGACTCGCAACTTCCGGCAACTACCGTAATTTCTATCTGAAAGATGGAAGGAAATACGCTCATGCCATCAATCCGATAACAGGATATCCGGTTCAAAAGGATATATTGAGTGCTACAATTATTGCCCATCAGTGTATGCTTGCTGATGCCTATGCAACGGCCTTTATGACGTTTGGGGAGCCGCAAAGCCCGTCAGTTGTAGAAAGAGCATCCGGAAATTGACAATTTCATTATCTATACGGACAGTTGCGGAAACTACCGGACAGAGTACTCGCCGCGAATGAAAAGGTATCTGGCAGATTAATGTTTTCTATATTCCTGCGGAGTAGAGCCGGTGAACCGTTTAAAGAATTGGGTGAAGAACGCCGTATTTTCAAATCCCAGCGAATTGGCCATCTCCTTTACGAACATATACGCAATTACTTCGGCGTGAAAGTGACAAAGGGAGTCGCTTTCCAGTTTATGGTGAACAACCTGTTGAGCAAGGAGTGCGGCTATCGTTCGATAACATTCATGGTGAAATTGGATATTACCTTTTAACAGTAGAAGGATAATAACCAGGAGCCGTAATGGAGAGATTACTTTCGTTACGACTCCTTTCGCATGCCGTCTGCATGATTTTAACGTCTCAACTCTCTTATTCACAGTCGTTAGACCATGTGTGGCCATGTGTATCGCATTCCACATCATTGTAGAAAAAATGCCCATCAGACATTTGCATTATGCAATATGAATAATTCATAAGAGTCTGTTTTACAGCAATATGATAAATATCCATTTATTTGGCACGGTGATTGTCTATTCTTTAGCGTAAGACGATAAGATGTTTAACAATTTAATAATTAGCATTATGAAAAAGGTATTGTTTGCAGTAGCACTGGTAATGGGATTAGGTAGTTCAGTAGCATTCGCTAACAACATGGCATCAGATGTTGAAATCGTTGCAATGGTGAACGAGTTTAAACCGATTGATATAAAGGAACTCCCGCAGGCAGTTCAGGACGCCATCAAGAAAGACTATGCTGAATCCACCATTAAGGAAGCAGCCGTAGAAGTGGCAGAAGATGGCGTAAAGACTTATAAAGTAACTTTGGTTGATGCCGTCGGAACCGAAAGCGTTGTGTTTTTCAACGAAAAAGGTGAAATGCTGAAATAATTCTGAATGGTTATTTAGGATAACAGTTACATTTGCACATAAAATAAACAAGGCTGTCTCAAATAAACTTTGGGATGGCCTTTTTTGTGTCTGCAAAAAATCGGGTAAGCCCTAACTTCGCTCAGCCAGAACTTGCCCATCTCCCTAATTTTTTGTATCTTAGGGCATCAAGTAAGATATCCCAAAGATAATGTTTAAAAGTTACACATCCAACGATAATCTGCTTTTACCTCCATGTTTAGGCGATTTTATTCCCCGGAACGATCCGGTCCGGGTTGTTCACCGCATCATTGAACAGATAAACCTTGAAGCACTTTACCGTAAGTATTCCCCTAAAGGCTGTTCTGCGTACCACCCACGCATGATGCTTCAGATTCTTGTCTATGCATTTGCGTAATATCTATTCCAGCCGTCGCATAGAAGAGTTCTGTCGTAATGACATACGCTTCATGTGGCTTACCGGCAATGTAACTCCTGACCATAATACCATCAACCGTTTCCGCAGCAGCCGGCTAAAGGATGTGCTGAAGACGATATTTGCAACCATTGTAAAGTTTCTCGTGGCGGAAGGTTTTGTAAGTCTGGATGTGGCCTGTACCGACGGGACGAAGATGGAGGTGAACACCAACCGTTATACGTTCGTCTGGGGGGCAAATCTATACATACCCGCATATCCAGAATCGCGGAACAGCTTGAGGAGATATGGCAATACGCCGAGTCCCTCACCAAGCAGGAACTGCGTGATTCCGCTCCGGTTGCCTATCAGGATATCACCCCGGAGAAAGTGGAAAAGGCACTCGGGCAGATAGATGATGCCCTGAATGGAGTGGATGCTGACAAGAAGATGAAAGCGAAGGTAAGACGTGTAAGGAAGTCATGGCCTGAACAGCTCAAGAAATATGAATCGCAGGGAAAGATACTTGACGGACGTAACAGCTACTCAAAGACAGACAATGATGCTACTTTCATGCGCATGAAAGATGACCATATGAAGAACAGACAACTCAAACCCGGATACAATCCCCAGTTCAGTACCAATAAACAGTTCATTCTGAACTATACCATCCATCAGTGTTGGGCGATACCTCCACCTATCCTCTGCATATGGATGATTTCCATTCCCTCTACGGCAGATACCCTGACGTGTCTGTCTGTGATGCCGGATACGGAAGTGAAGAGAACTATCTGTATGCTTTCAGACATGGCATTGAAACCTTTATAAAGTACAATTATTTTCATAACGAAGAAACCGACGGCATGTATTGTCCTACGGGACAGAGAATGGAAAGACTCTCCGATGCAAGGCGGGTAACAAACAACGGTTTTGTGCAGACCATATCAAGATACAAGGCACGTAACTAGGTAAGGACGTGCCGTTAAGATGCCGGTGCTACAGAAGCCGCTCGGAAAGGATTGTACAGGTAAATCACCGTCTGAGGAAAATCAAGGAAAGAGAACGTGAAAAGCTACTCTCTGATGAAGGTCTGAAATATCGCAGTCAGCGACCACAGGATGTGGAAGCCGTATTTGGAAACCTCAAGAACAACAAGCACTTCAAGAGGTTCCATCTTCGTGGATTTAAGAAGGTTGAAATTGAGTTCGCCCTGCTAGCCATAGCATATAATCTTGCAAAAGTAGCCTCTTAGGAGGCTTATGGCAACGAAAAAGCAGTTTGAAAGGATGAAATCTTCAAAAGTAAGTTTGTAAACACCTCTTTTGAGACAGCCTCTCCTTTTTTAGTAAATTTGTATCTGTCTAATTTTTAAGCCCCTATGTTCATACTCAATCTAACCAAACATCGCATGAAGTGGTACTGCTTCATCCAAATGCAACTGATGGGCACGTTCGTACATTATTTTGTGCTTGATTGTATCGTTATATCCATTGCAGCCATTATCTGTAGTCCATTTGTATCCATGGCCCATTACAGACAGGCGTTGTTCAGTATGACTTATTTTTCCTCCCTGGTGTTTTTTATGGAGTATGCATTGTGCATTTTGCGGCACCGGCCAAATATCCGGATAGAGGCATAAACCGTGCACGATGGAAATATATTTTTTCATTCTACGGTTTGTGGACTCCGTGACCATTTTCCCTTATATGTTAACCTATATGTATTGGGATACGAATATTGTCCATGCCATTATCCTCCTTTACATTTTTATTATTGTCAAATAGATAAGATACTCACGGTAAGAGTGGGTTATGGCCTATACTGCCTGCGGCATCATGGTCTTGTTTTTCTGCTTGTACTATATAGAGCTTAATGTACAGCTTGAGGTATTTACAAAAAAATTGTGACGGGCTTTGGCAGGCAGTAATTCTAAGACTTTTAATGAAGAAAAATTAAGCCACCCCTTAAAAAAGGAGATATTTCCTTTGAAAGAATTCATTTCTTTTATTACATTTGTATTAGTCTTTTGAAAATAGAAGATTTATAGTAAAGCGTTAAGGCATTATCCAAGTTCAGGAAATCCCCAATTTCGAAACAACAATTGGATAATACATTGGACGCTCCACGTACTATTTATATAGATTTTTGTTATATATAGGCGTGGGGCTTTGTGTATTATATGTTGTTGAGTATGGGGATACTTCTGAACGGTAATACCAAAGTTCCCACGCTTAACTTTATATAAACACAACTCCAGGGAACAGGGTTGGCTTATTATAAACATTATGAAAGCAACTTGTTTTAAAAGCGAGACAACTGTCTCCAACGACTTCCCCTTTTCGTTTGTTACTGTCTTTTGTGGAATATTCTATCCTTTCATTTCCATCCTGTCTCTTTCGGGACATACCGTTCATTATCATAATCATACAAAATTACATGCCAAGACACTTTTCTGCCTTCTCCTTCTATGGTACTAGATAATAGTAACTCCCCCTGTCACACAGAGGAAGAACTTTGGTTGCAGGTACTTTCTCTATCAAGAGAGTTGCAGGACTGTAAAGCTAGTCTGCACCATAATACTTTGGACTGTATTTCCGATAAGATTGAAGGAATAGAAAGAGAACTGGATGTATTATTGGATATTCTGCAAGGAGGACAAGACAAAAAGACACCATAGTGCTATTTTTTGTGACAATTTGTCTGTGCGGATAAGCATCCTATTATTTAAGCCTCGTTTAAGAATTTCGTTTTATGGGTTACCCACAATCGAATGGAATTTTTATATACTGGGAATAACACATAATATTAGTAATGGATTTTCAATATTCAGAGTGATAATGGATAAACGAATAGAAAACGCCATGAATGAGTTGATCAATACAGAAATATGGTCAACCGGTTTATACCTGTCATTGCAGGTTTATTTTGAAGATGAACGGCTTCCAATACTTAGCTCCTGGCTGAACTCCCAAGCACAGGACAATATGAACAAGGTTTATCAGATGATGAATCGGATATGCCATGATGGAGGATGTGTTGCAATCAATGAAATGAAACGGGATACACATGAATGGATAACGCCATTGAATGCCTTGAATGAATTGCTTGAACACGAGCAGTACATATCATGTCAGGTAAACACATTTCTCATATTATGCCGGAATGTGAATATGTCCTTCCATTCTTTCATCAGCGGGCTGTATGCAGACCGTATATATGTAAGTACGGTATTTATGGAATTATTACGTATCCTCGCCAAGGAAAACGAACGGAGACTACCTTATTTTTGACGGTATGGATTTAAGATTGATATTCTGCAAAATTTAATATTGCAGAATGCTATCTGGTATGTTTTTTGCGATATAATAATCGACAATAAAATATATGTCATCATGGATATATTTGTATATATAACATTGTGTTTCACTTCGCTATTCACCTTGATGGACCCGCTTGGAGTGATGCCGGTATTCCTGCAAATGACTGATGGAATGGATACGAAAGAACGCAGATGTATCGCCTTGAAAGCATGTACCATTGCATTTATCATATTAGTCCTTTTTACATTGTCGGGCAGGATCCTGTTTCATTTTTTCGGTATCTCAACAGACGGATTCCGGATTGTGGGAGGTATCATCATCTTTAAAATCGGATATGATATGTTGCAGGCACATTTTACCCATGTGAAACTGAATGAAACTGAACGAAAAGAATATTCCAAAGATATAACCATCACACCTCTTGCCATTCCGATGTTATGCGGTCCGGGAGCGATTTCCAGTGGAATAACATTGATGGAAGATGCTTCGGAATATACTTTCAAAATAGTATTGCTTGGCGTAATCGCTTTGGTCTGCATTCTTTCCTTCTTTATTCTGTGCGCGTCCACCCAGCTTTTAAAAATCTTGGGAGAGACGGGAAACAATGTAATGATGAGACTGATGGGACTTATTCTGATGGTGATCGCCGTGGAATGTTTTATCAGCGGGATACGTCCGGTATTAATTGAAATTTTGAAACAAGCCCATGCTTGTTCTTAAAGAAGAGAGATAATTTGGATTTATTATTAACATTAAAAGTTTGATTCATCATGACTGAAAAATTGCAAAATGCCCTGAATGAGCAAATCACAGCAGAATTATGGTCTGCCAACCTGTATTTATCGATGTCTTTTTATCTGGAAAGAGAGGGCTTTTCCGGAATGGCTCGCTGGATGCAGAAACAATCTGCAGAAGAGACCGGGCATGCATATGCCATTGCTGAGTACATGATTAAGCGTGAGGCAACCCCGAAAGTGGACAAGGTCGATGTGGTTCCACAAGGTTGGGGTAACCCTGTTGAAGTATTCGAACATGCTTTGGAGCATGAAAAACATGTTTCCAAACTGATTGATGAATTGGTACAGGTAGCATCCGAAGAGAAAGACAATGCCACTCAGGACTTCTTGTGGCAATTTGTTCGTGAGCAGGTAGAAGAAGAAGCGAATGTACTCAATATTGTTAGTCGGCTGAGGAAAGCCGGAGACAGTGCTATCCTTTTTATGGATGCAAAACTGGGTGAACGGGAGTCATAAACCAGAATAATCAATAAAGATGAAAATAGTAGATTTATTGGGAGGACAGGCTGAGTACTACCTGAACCATACATGTAAGACGATAGACAAACAACTTATCCATATTCCGGGACCGGATATGATAGATAAGGTATGGATGAATTCCGACAGGAATATCCGTACATTGGAAAGTTTGCAGGCTTTATACGGACATGGACGTCTGGCCAATACGGGCTATGTATCCATTCTGCCTGTAGACCAGGGCATAGAACATTCTGCAGGAGCGTCTTTTGCCCCCAATCCGCTTTATTTCGATCCCGAAAACATCATAAAGCTGGCCATTGAAGGAGGGTGTAATGCCGTGGCATCCACATTCGGTGTGTTGGGTGCCATGGCACGCAAATATGCACACAAAATACCCTTTATCGTCAAACTGAACCATAATGAGTTGCTGACTTATCCGAACAGCTACGACCAGGTAATGTTCGGTACGGTAAAAGAGGCATGGAACATGGGTGCCGTAGCTGTCGGCGCTACCATTTATTTCGGTTCGGAACAAAGCCGCCGCCAGATAGTGGAAGTGTCACAGGCTTTTGAATATGCCCACGAATTGGGAATGGCTACTATTCTGTGGTGCTATTTGAGAAACAGCAGCTTCAAAAAGGATGGGACCGACTATCATGCCGCTGCCGATTTAACAGGACAAGCCAACCATATCGGGGTTACCATCAAAGCCGATATCGTGAAGCAGAAGCTCCCCTCCAATAACGGCGGCTTCAAGGCTATCGGGTTCGGAAAGACAAACGAGCGTATGTATTCGGAACTGACCACTGACCATCCGATAGACCTTTGCCGTTATCAGGTGGCGAATGGCTATATGGGACGTGTTGGATTGATCAACTCGGGCGGGGAATCCCATGGGGAATCCGACCTGCATGATGCCGTCGTAACAGCAGTAGTAAACAAGCGTGCAGGTGGTATGGGGCTGATCAGCGGTCGTAAGGCTTTCCAGAAACCGATGAAAGACGGAGTTCAACTTCTGAACACCATTCAGGACGTATATCTGGATTCTTCAATAACCATTGCATAAAGGAGAAGTATTCATGAAAAGAATAGTGTTATTACGTCATGGCGAAAGCCTATGGAACAAAGAAAACCGTTTTACCGGATGGATGGACGTGGATTTAAGCGAGAAAGGAGTCGAAGAAGCCTGCAAGGCAGGCGATGCATTACGGGAGGCTGGATTTTCTTTTGAGGCAGCTTACACTTCTTACTTGAAACGTGCCGTAAAAACGTTGAACTGTGTCTTGGATCGGCTGGATAAAGACTGGATTCCGGTTGAAAAGACCTGGCGGCTGAACGAGAAGCATTACGGCATGCTTCAGGGACTGAATAAGAGTGAAACAGCGGTCCAATATGGTGAAGAACAAGTACACATCTGGCGAAGAAGCTATGACGTGGCTCCCGCTCCGGTAGGCAAAGATGATCCCCGTAATCCGGGCATGGATATCCGCTATGCCGGTGTGCCAGATAGGGAACTTCCCCGTACGGAATCCCTGAAAGATGCTATTGGGCGTGTCATGCCTTACTGGGAATGCATCATCTTTCCCGCATTGATGTATAAGGACAGCCTGCTGGTAGTCGCCCATGGCAACAGCCTGCGCGGAATCATCAAGCATCTCAAAGGGATTTCCGATACGGATATTTCCAACCTGAACCTGCCTACGGCGGTTCCTTATGTCTTTGAATTTGACGACAGACTGGTTCTTGTCAAGGACTACTACCTTGGAAACCCGGAAGAGATACGGAAACGGGCAGAAGCAGTGGCCAAACAAGGGATGGCTGAAAAATAAAAATCTGTCTATCAGGCAGATGTGTTTTTTAAGTTTAATTATTAACTTTTAAAGAGGAGGTAAAAATGGTACCTGTAAAAACAAATCAGAATTGGTTACCGAGTATTTTTAACGATTTCTTCGAGAATGAGTGGCTAGGCAAAAACGGGAGTTACGGCTCCTGCCATCAATGTCATTGAGAATGACAAGGACTACAAGGTTGAAATGGCGGCTCCCGGAATGACAAAGGATGATTTCAAGGTGAATGTTGACGAGAACAACAACCTGACAATCTGCATGGAAAAGAAAGAAGAGAAGAAGGAGGAGAAGAAAGACAAGAAGTATCTCCGCCGCGAATTCTCATATTCCAAGTTCCAGCAGACCATCCTGCTGCCTGAAAATGTGGAGAAGGATAAGATCTCCGCAAAAGTCGAACACGGGATTCTGTCCATTGAAATCCCGAAAATGAAGGAGGAAGAAAAACAAAAAACTTCCAAGGCTATCGAGGTTAAATAATTCCAGATCTGGAATGTCGTAAGGTCGGACAGGCTTTTCTTGTTCGGAAAAGCCGTCCGACCTTTAACAGACACTTCCGGAACAGGGAACCGGCACAACCGATGAAGGAATTCAATTTTGAAAAAGAACTACTTGGCGTACAGGACGAACTGTTCCGTTTTGCGTACAAACTGACAGCTAACAGGGAGAAGGCGGAAGACCTGTTGCAGGATACCCTGCTCAAGGCAATGCTTCACAAAGAAAGTTACAACAAGAACACGAATTTCAAAGGGTGGCTGTTTATCATCATGCGCAACACGCTTATCAACGGTTACCGGGCGGAGGTCGGTCATACCCGCCTGTACATATCCTCCGATCCTGCATATTATTCGCGGATCATGGACGAGTCCCGTAGAGAGGAGGTGGACAAGAACTATGACCTGGAAAAGATACGTAATGCCATCAAAAGTGTACCGGAGTCACATTTCATACCTTTTGAGATGTACCTGTCAGGATTCAAATACCGTGAGATAGCGGAAAGAACCGGCGTGAGTTTGGGAACTATAAAGAGCCGTATTTTTCACTGCCGGAAAAAACTGAAAGCTATATTGGCAGAATGAAACAAAACAAGAACTGAGATAGATGAAAAAAGATGAATATATAGGAATTCTGACTTCCGGAGGGGATGCTTCAGGAATGAACGCGGCTATCCGTGCCGTGACCCGCACCGCTATTTTTAACGGATTTAAAGTGAAAGGAATTTATAGAGGTTACGAGGGGCTGATTGCCGGTGAAGTGAAAGAACTCACTACGGAAGACGTAAGCAGCATTATCCAGAGGGGAGGTACCATACTGAAAACAGCCCGCTCCGAAACTTTCACCACTCCAGAAGGACGCAAGAAAGCTTATGAGGTCATACGGAAAGAGAACATCAATGCATTGATAATTATCGGTGGAGACGGTTCCCTGACGGGAGCCCGGATCTTTGCGGAGGAGTATGATGTGACGTGCATAGGATTGCCCGGCACCATTGACAATGACCTATATGGCACCGATTTTTACCATAGGATATGATACGGCATTGAATACCATTGTGGAATGCGTGGATAAAATCAGGGACACGGCAACCTCCCATGACCGTATTTTCTTTGTCGAAGTGATGGGGCGTGATGCGGGCTTTCTGGCACAAAACAGCGCAATAGCTTCCGGTGCTGAAGCGGCCATCATCCCGGAGGACAGGACGGACGTGGACCAGTTGGAAACATTCATCGGACGTGGATTCAGAAAGACGAAAAACAGCAGCATCGTAATTGTGACCGAAAGTCCTGAAAACAAGAATGGAGGTGCCATGTATTACGCCGACCGGGTAAAGAAGGAATATCCCGGGTATGATGTCAGGGTTTCTATCCTGGGCCATCTGCAACGGGGTGGTGCTCCGAGTGCCAATGACCGCATACTGGCAAGCCGGCTGGGTGAAGCCGCAATTCAGGCTTTAATGGAAGGCCAGCGGAATGTTATGATAGGCATACGGAACAACGAGATTGTTTATGTTCCTTTTGTTCAGGCAATCAAAAAGGACAAGACTATTGACAAAAGCCTGATCCGGGTCCTTAACGAATTATCGATCTAAAATAACCGTTAATATGTCAGAAGTTGCTCCTTTAATATCGGATCTTGCCATAATTCTGATTATTGCCGGTATTGTAACCGTCATTTTTAAGTGGCTGAAGCAACCGGTCATATTGGGTTACATTGTAGCCGGTATTATGGCTGGCCCTTCCGTTTCCCTGGTCCCGACTGTTTCCGATCCTGCCAATATCAAAATATGGGCGGACATCGGTGTCATTTTTCTGCTGTTCGCGATGGGACTGGACTTTTCGTTCAAGAAATTGATAAATGTGGGCATTACGGCTATCGTTGCCACTGTCACTATTGTATGTGGCATGATGTTCATAGGCTATATGGCGGGGAATGCAATGGGGTTCTCCCACATGAGCAGTATTTTTCTGGGTGGAATGCTGTCCATGTCGTCCACGGCCATCGTATTCAAGGCCTTCAATGACATGGGACTTCTCCAACAGAAATTCACTGGCATTGTCTTGGGGATTCTTGTTATCGAAGATCTGGTGGCGGTAGTGATGATGGTTGTTCTTTCCACGTTGGCGGTAGGCAAACATTTTGAAGGGAAGGAGATGCTGGAAAGTATATTGAAACTGGCCGCTTTCCTGATTTTCTGGTCGGCATTGGGCATCTATCTGATACCTACCCTGCTGAAGAAGATACGCCGTTTCACCAGCAACGAGATTTTATTGATAACCTCTCTGGGACTTTGCCTGGGAATGGTGATGATTGCGACAAAAGCGGGATTTTCTGCCGCATTGGGAGCCTTTGTCATGGGGTCCCTGCTGGCAGAGACCGTTGAAGCGGGAAAAATCGCACATATCGTACAGCCGGTAAAAGACCTGTTCGCTTCCATATTTTTCGTGTCGGTGGGAATGATGATCGATCCTGCCATGATGTGGGAATATGCTGTCCCTATTCTCACCCTGACATTGCTGGTACTGTCCGGCCAGGTACTATTCGGGAGCTTTGGTATCCTGCTTTCCGGCCAACCGTTGAAAATAGCCATACAGTCCGGCTTTTCACTGACACAGGTCGGTGAGTTCGCATTCATCATCGCATCTTTAGGCGTCAGTCTGAATGTCACGGACAAGTATCTCTATCCGGTGATAGTGGCCGTATCTGTCATAACGACTTTTCTTACCCCCTATATGATACGGCTTTCGGAACCTGCATACCGGTTTATAGACAGCCATCTGCCTGAATCCCTGAAAGATTATCTCGTACACTATACGTCCGGGGCAATGACTGTAAAACACCAGGGTACTTGGCATAAACTGATCCGGTCTATGCTGGTGTCTGTCACACTCTATCTGGTCGTATGCGTTTTTTTCATCACTTTATATTTTTCCTATGTGCATCCTTTGATTAGGAAAAGTCTGCCGGGAATGGAAGGGAACTTGTTGGGCTTCATCATCATCTTTCTTGTCATATCCCCGTTTCTGTGGGCCATCATCATGAAAAAAGAACAATTCAACCGAGTTCCGTAAACTCTGGACGGACAACAAGTTCAACAGAGGGCCTTTGGTATCAATAGTACTTGTCAAAATACTGATTTGCACGATTATCATGATGAGTATCATTACCCATCTTTTCAATGTTGCCTTGGGAGCCGGGCTGGTAGTCTCTTCCATTATCATTGCCGTCATTTATTTTTCCAAGCGGATCAAGAAACGGTCGCTGACTATAGAGAGACAATTTATGGCAAACTTTCAAGGGACGGATGGGAATGGACTTTCTACAGAAAGTGATACAGGCTCCACCCTTGGCGGCAATATCCCGTTCAAGGAATTACATTTGGCGGATTTCACAGTATCCCCTGATTCCATATATGTGGGCAGAACATTAAAAGAAAGCAGCCTACGCACCTTGTTTCAGATAAATGTGATTTCAATCACCCGTGGAGAAAAACGCCTGGATATACCACAAGGGAAAGAACATCTCTATCCATATGACAAGGTTACGGTCGTAGGTACGGACCGGCAGTTGGAAAGCTTCCGAACATCCATGGAACAAAAGGAGGTAGAAAGGGACGGGAACGGAACATCCTCGCAGGATGAGATGGAAATAGGGCAATTTCCTGTCGAAGGAGGTTCACCATTGATCGGAAAGACGATCCGGGAGGCGGACATATCGGATAGCGTCATTATCGGAATAGAGAGGAGTACCGCGAGCATTATGAATCCAGACCCTGATACAATTTTCAAGGAGAATGATACGGTATGGATTGTCGGTAAACGAAAAATAATAAAAGGACTGAATAAAGATTAGGACTTATTTAATATAAAATGTCATGGAATATTCAAGTTATAATGTAAATACCCCTCAATGGAGGGAGATTACAGTAGGTTCACATCTTCCTGCAGAACTGCGGAAACTTGCAGAAATCGCACATAATCTCTGGTGGACATGGAATGATGACGCAAAGAACTGTATTGTGATTTGGACCCGGAACTTTGGAAAGAGGTGGAACAGAATCCGGTATTGCTTCTGGAGCGGATGAATTATGAGAAGCTGGTAGCGCTGGCACATGATGAGAACTTTGTCTATAAAATGGATGCCGTCTATTCCGCCTTCAAAAAATACGTCGATGTGGAACCGGACCACCAGCGCCCGTCAATAGCTTATTTCAGCATGGAATACGGCTTGGATGAAGTTCTTAAGATATATTCCGGCGGTTTGGGAATGTTGGCGGGGGATTACCTGAAAGAGGCGTCGGACAGCAATGTGGACCTTTGTGCCATAGGACTTTTGTACCGTTACGGTTATTTTGACCAGTCGCTTTCCATGGACGGCCAGCAGACAGTCAATTATAAAGCGCAGAATTTCGGGCAGCTCCCGATTGAAAAGGTAATGCAACCGGATGGGAAACAACTGGTAATCCACGTCCCCTATGCCGACAGTTTTGTGGTACATGCCAATGTCTGGAAAGCCAGTGTGGGGCGTATCCCCCTTTATCTGCTGGATACGGACAATGAACTCAACAGCGAGTTTGACCGCCCTATCACTCACCATCTGTATGGAGGTGACTGGGAGAATCGGCTAAAACAGGAAATTCTGCTTGGCATAGGCGGGATGATGACGCTGAAAGCTTTGGGTATAACGAAGGATGTATATCACTGTAATGAGGGGCATGCCGCATTGATCAATATCCAGCGGCTTTGTGATTACATAAATGGCGGTTTGAATTTCGGGCAGGCCATGGAGCTGGTACGTGCTTCCTCACTTTATACCGTACATACTCCCGTACCCGCTGGTCATGATTATTTTGACGAAGGGCTTTTCAATAAATATATGAAGGGATATCCTGGCAAGTTGGGTATAACCTGGGATAACCTGATGGATCTCGGGCGTCACAATCCGGGAGACAAGGAGGAACGTTTCTGCATGTCTGTCTTCGCCTGCAAGACCTGCCAGGAGGTAAACGGCGTCAGCAAGTTGCATAAATCGGTATCCCAGCAAATGTTTGCGCCGATCTGGAAGGGATACTTCCCGGAAGAGAACCATGTGGGTTATGTAACCAACGGGGTACATCTGCCTACCTGGTGTGCGGCAGAATGGAAAAAGCTTTTCAAGGACAATTTTGATGAGAACTTTTTCTGCGACCAGTCCAATCAGAAAATCTGGGAGGCTGTCTATGGCATCCCAGATGAAGAGATATGGAATACCCGGTTAAAACAGAAAGCAAAATTGCTGGACTATATCAAAAGCAAATGCAGCAAGGACTGGCTCAGGAGTCAGGTTGATCCGGCATTGAGCGTTTCCATTTTTGAGAGATTCAATCCCGATGCCCTTCTAATAGGTTTCGGACGCCGTTTTGCTACATATAAGAGGGCTCATCTTCTGTTCACGGATATAGACCGACTTGCTAGGATCGTGAATAATCCGAAATATCCGGTACAGTTCATCTTTGCAGGCAAAGCCCATCCCAATGACGGTGCCGGGCAGGGACTGATCAAGCAAATCGTGGAAATATCCCGGCGCCCGGAATTTTTAGGTAAAATCATATTCTTGGAGAATTACGACATGGACCTGGCGCGCCATCTTATCTCGGGTGTGGATATCTGGATGAATACCCCTACGCGGTTGGCAGAAGCTTCGGGTACGTCGGGCGAGAAGGCATTGATGAACGGTGTGCTTAATTTCTCCGTGCTGGACGGTTGGTGGTATGAAGGATACCGTAAGGATGCCGGATGGGCACTGACCGATAAAAGTACTTATCAGAATGAACAGTACCAAAACCAGCTGGATGCCGAAACCATCTATTATTTGTTGGAGCATGACATCCTGCCACTATATTACGAGCATGGGGGGAAGAACTATTCGGGAAACTGGGTCAAGTATATCAAGAACTCAATCGCACAAATCGCTCCCCATTTTACCATGAAAAGACAGTTGGATGACTACTATGACAGGTTCTATAACAAGCTGTCAGAGCATTTCCATATTCTGGCAGCCGACAACTTTGCGAAGGCGAAAATGATGGCTGACTGGAAAGCAAACGTCCGGAGCAGATGGGATGCCATAGAAATCAAATCCATAGAGGCTGGGAACGGGCTGAATGCCACGATTGAAGCCGGAAAGGAATATGAGGTGACGGTTGTCGTTGATGAGAAAGGCCTGGATGACGCAATCGGAATAGAATCGGTCATTATCAGGCATGAAGGCGGTCAGGATCACATATATGAGGTAATTCCCCTTTCGCCGGTTTCCAAGAATGGGAATTTATATACCTTTAAGGCGACATCCGGCATTTTCAACGCCGGAAGCTTCAAGCAGGCCTTCCGTATGTATCCCAAGAATGCTTTGTTACCTCACCGGCAAGATTTCTGTTATGTACGATGGTTTTAATGAACAGTAAAAGGATATGCAAAAACAACGTATGAGCGGGCAAAATCAAAAAACAGATAAACGGATAGCATGGCCGATCATCATCATGAACTTCACGGGAGTGTATGACTACGAGGCGTTTGCCCGGAACAATAAGTTTATATGGCTGGACTGTCGTCATCTTTATGGTACAGAGGGCTACTGTGACAGGGATGGTACTTTGGCTTTGAAGCGGATGATTGCTGATTATCCGGCGGAGGGAGTCCATTTCATCGATTCAGGCAATTATCATTATTTGACTAAATTCTGGACAGACAAACTCGAAACTCCGTTTTCGCTGATTGTGTTCGACCACCATCCCGATATGCAGCCACCGTTGTTTGACAACATACTTTCTTGCGGAAGTTGGGTAAAGGATATATTGGACCATAACAACAACTGCAAGAAAGTAATTATCGTAGGTGCTTCAGACAAACTGATACAGGCTGTGCCGAAAGGATATGAAAGACAAGTCCGGTTTTACAGTGAAACTACGCTCATGCACGAAGAGGGTTGGCAGGACTTTTCTTCCGGACATATCAACGGGCCGGTTTACATTTCCATAGACAAGGATGTCTTGAATCCGGCTTCGGCAGCAACAAACTGGGATCAAGGTTCTCTCAGCTTATGGGAATTGGAGAAACTGCTGGCTGTTATTCTTCAGAAAGAACAGGTAGTAGGCATTGACATCTGTGGGGAATGCTCCACAACACTCAATCTTTTTGAAGAAAAACGGGAAACCATCATGGATAGCCGGGCAAACAAAGAATTGCTCAGACTTATCCGGTCATCCTCCGGCCTTCAATAGAATTAGTTTTTTCTTGTTATTATAATTTATCATATAAAAATAATTTAGCTTTATGAAAACAATTGTTCGAAGAATTGGGCTTGTTGCACACGATGCAATGAAAAAAGACATGATAGAGTGGGTTCTCTGGAACTCGGAACGTCTGATAGGACATAAATTCTATTGTACGGGTACAACCGGTACACTAATTAAAAAAGCCCTTGAAGAAAAACATCCTGAAATCAAATGGGATATCACAATCCTGAAATCTGGTCCTTTAGGAGGTGACCAGCAAATTGGTTCGCGGATCGTAGAAGGAGAAATAGACTATCTGTTCTTTTTTACAGATCCGATGACACTACAGCCGCACGATACGGATGTGAAAGCATTGACCAGACTGGCTGGAGTTGAAAATATTGTTTTCTGCTGTAACCGTTCGACTGCGGACCACATTATTACGAGTCCCTTATTCACTGACCCAACTTACGAACGTATTCACCCGGATTATACCAATTACACGCAGCGTTTTGAAAACAAGGGAATCATATCTGAAGCAGTGGAGCAAGTGAAAAAGCGGAGGAATAAAAGTGAGAATAACATTTCCAAATGAACTGTAATAAGTAGTAGCATATTTATAAGGCTATCTAAGAAACAAGTTGTTTACATCTTTCAGAACTGGTATCTACTAAATGGTAATCTGCTTCCACCAACCAGAAGGGTTGGTGGAAAGAAACCACTTATAAAATATTTCGCTTCCTTTATGCATCCCAGTCGAAAAAGGACAAGGGCATTGCGGGTGTACATCACTCCTTTCACCTTCTTGTTTAGTCCTTCCAGCAAAGTCTTGCTGCCAGTTTTTTCCGGAACTACCTTGTGAGAAATTATGCGAAAATCGCCTTTCTGTGCCCGGATTCATCCGCAGGATCCCATGCCAAAGGGACATGGAACATGCCGGTAGCTTATCCCCCAGACTCCGGAGCATCAGGGGGCAGGGACGGTTTGGCGGCAGGTTGCCGTTAAACCGTACGATTTTCGTTTAACGAAAACACAACTTGCTGTCCGCAGGGGCGGACCATGTTTCTCCAATAATTATTGTGTATCAGACCATTGTGTGGCTATTTTCCTGTGGTTTGTGGGGCTTTTCCATCAGATATTTGCCGGCTGTTCTCCCCATTAAAGGATAGATATATCTCCATGACCATGTGACTTACGCCCATAATTCGGGGATAAGGAGGCGAATATACGGAAAATCTGCCCTTTACATGCCCTATTGTCCATTAATGGATTGCTACTTCTACACTTCTGCAAATGGAGAATAACAGGTAGCCGTATACGCCTTATTGTTTTTTCTATCGTCTCCATTAATGGATTGATACTTCTACACATCTGTAAATGGAGAATAACAGGTAGCCGTATACGCCTTATTGTTTTTCTTCATCGTCTCCATTAATGGATTGCTACTTCTACACATCCGCAAATGGAGAATGACAGGTAGTCGTGTGTGACTTATGTTTTTTCTTTATAATCTCCATTAATGGATTGATATTTATACACTTCTGCAAATGGAGATTTTGAGATATCTATATCCGGAAGGATGCGTGCTCCCTTCGCTCCCGGCTATCCCTATTTTGATATCCGGCTATATCGCAATTCTGTGATAGCATTATCCGGATAGCGTATCATACGGCTATATACAAATATGGCTACACTATAATTCATGGTTGTGATGGAGAT
>ENA-OQIT01000041-OQIT01000041.1-human-gut-metagenome-genome-assembly--contig:-NODE-41-length-35714-cov-3.499649_pt1 | contig 35714 bp, 37 predicted proteins | sample MGYA00242587_ERZ504752 | MGnify/ENA primary metagenome ERZ504752 (study PRJEB26092, sample SAMD00036352) | human gut metagenome | host: Homo sapiens | study: EMG produced TPA metagenomics assembly of... | reverse complement strand
GTGTTATTTTTAGAAACCTCGTTTCTTTCTTCAGATGTTTAACCAAAGAAACCGGGAATTTTGCAGTACGGTGTTTCTGCCATGCGGATCTATTTTTGTGGAATCTTTATGATGGCGCTGCAGTTTGCGGGACAGTCTACAGCGGTTGCGTTAAACCGTGCGAAACAGGCCGTCTTTTTTTCTCTGTTTCGAAAGGTCATCATTGTCATTCCGTTGACCATGCTGCTTCCAATGATCGGAAATCTGGGGACAGATGGAGTGTTTTGGGCAGAACCGATTTCCAATGTTATTGGCGGTACGGCATGTTTTGTAACCATGTTGCTTACAATCTGGCCAAAGCTGAGAGAAGGAAGTTGCTGTTCGCAGTAACAGAAAAAATCGATAATATGGCAAAAAAAGAAATTGACAATCAAAGGGACACTGACTATAATGAATTTATATCAGGTGTGTAACTGTACGGCAGGCATTAACCTTACATGGACTTTATTTTAGATGTTTATGTGGGTTGGTGTCTTTTTTTCTGTTTTTCTCTGGAAATAGGATGCACGGGCATGAAATCTGAAATACTATCCATCAAGATCAAATGCATCAAAAACAGAGAAAAGGAGAAGTGGAAAATGAAAGACAAGATTTTTGGTGTTTTACAGCGAATCGGAAGATCCTTTATGCTTCCGATCGCGATTCTTCCGGTAGCAGGTCTGCTGCTGGGAATTGGAAGTTCTTTTACGAATGAGACAACCATTGCAACGTATGGACTTCAAAAGATATTGGGAGACGGTACAGTGCTCCATGCACTTCTTACGATCATGAACAAGGTCGGAAGTGCGGTGTTCGATAATCTGCCGTTGATTTTCGCGGTAGGTGTAGCGATCGGAATGGCGAAAAAGGAGAAAGAAGTATCTGCACTGTCTGCACTGATTGCATATTTTGTAATGAATGTAGCGATCAATGGTATGCTTGTAGTAAACGGAGAAATCACGGCAGACGGAGAAATCGCAAAAAATGTGCTGGAAGGAACCGTTGCTTCTGTCTGCGGGATACAGTCTCTTCAGATGGGAGTGTTCGGCGGTATTATCGTAGGGCTTGGTGTTGCGGCGCTGCATAATCGGTTTCACAAGATCGTGCTCCCGAACGCATTATCATTTTTCGGCGGTTCCCGGTTTGTACCGATCATTTCTACAATTGTATACATGTTTGTAGGTATCGGAATGTACTTTATCTGGCCTCCGGTCCAGAATGGAATTTACGCTTTGGGTGGTCTGGTCACAGGAAGCGGATATGTGGGAACGTTGATTTTTCGGTATTATCAAACGTGCGCTGATCCCATTTGGACTGCATCATGTATTTTATATGCCGTTCTGGCAGACTGCCGTGGGAGGCAGCATGGAAGTTGCCGGACAGATGGTACAGGGAGGTCAGAATATTTTCTTTGCCCAGCTGGCGGATTCAGCCAATGTAGTGCATTTCAGCGCAGATGCGACCAGATATTTTTCCGGTGAGTTTATCTTTATGATCTTTGGACTTCCGGGTGCAGCTCTTGCAATGTACCGCTGTGCAAAGCCGGAAAAGAAAAAAGCGGCAGGTGGATTGTTGCTTTCCGCAGCATTGGCTTGTATGCTTACAGGTATCACAGAGCCGTTAGAGTTTTCCTTCCTGTTTGTAGCACCGGCATTATTTGCGGTTCAGGTTGTACTGGCAGGTTCGGCTTATATGATCGCGCATATGCTGAATATCGCAGTAGGACTGACATTCTCCGGTGGATTTTTGGATTTCTTCCTGTTTGGTATTTTGCAGGGAAATGAGAAGACAAGCTGGATGCGGGTGATTCCGGTGGGAATTATTTACTTTATTTTGTATTATGTGATTTTTACGTTCCTGATCAAAAAATTTGATTTTAAGACACCGGGACGTGAAGACGATGATACAGCGACAAAGCTGTATACAAAAGCAGATGTCAATGCAAGAAAAGAAAGCAGTAAAAAAGGAGATGCAGGAGCAGCTGCAGATCCTGTCAGTGCTATGATTACAGAAGGTCTTGGTGGAAAGAGCAATATCAGTGATGTGGATTGCTGTGCCACAAGACTTCGTATCACAGTAAAGGATGCAGGAAAGGTAAAAGATGAGATCCTCAAGCAGACAGGATCCAGAGGAATTGTAAAAAAAGGCCAGGGAGTACAGGTAATCTATGGGCCGCATGTAACTGTGATCAAAGCGAATCTGGAGGACTATCTGGAAACCGCAGAAGATATGCCTCTGGGAGAAACAACTGCTTTCGCAGAAGAAGCAGCTTCTGAACCGGAAGAGGTGCAGACTACAAGTTCAAAAGAGCAGGATTCAGAGGAAAAAGTAAAGGAAACTGTGATCATATCCAGCCCGATTACGGGAAATGCAGTGGAGCTTTCAGAGGTTCCGGATGAGGGATTTGCCGGAAAAATGATGGGAGACGGAGCAGCAGTAATTCCGACAGACGGGATGATCCTTGCGCCGGAAGACGGTGAGGTTGTGTTTGTGTTTGAGACCAAGCATGCGCTGGGATTCCAGACAGATTCCCAAATGGCACTTCTGCTGCATATCGGAATCGATACAGTGGCACTGAACGGACAGGGATTTGAAGTTTTTGTGGAAAACGGACAGAAAGTGAAAAAAGGGGAGCCGTTGATGAAAATCGATATTTCCTATCTGAAAGAACATGCACCGTCTCTTTGTTCACCGGTTCTGTGTACAGAATTAGGAGACAATCAGAAGGTTCGTCTTTTGAAAGAAGGAGAGATAAAGGCGGGAGAACCATTGTTTGCCGTGGATGTTTATGAAGCATAGTATTGATTGCGGAAAATGTTACTGTCCGCATCAATCACCAACCGAAAAATAAAAAAATAGAGCGGACCGTTCAGGTCCGCTTTACTTTTTGGCAATATTTTGATACCCTGTTATCAGAAAACAAAAACCGGGGGAATGTCATGTACAGAGTAAGTAAAGTGTTGAATAACAATGGCGTGATCGCGATTAATATGGAAGAAAATATAGAATATGTGCTGCTGGGAAAAGGAATTGGTTTTGGGAAAAAAATCAGCCAGAGATTTGAAGCGCCGGATAACTGCACCCGGTATTCTTTGAAAGAAGATACGGAACGGGGGATTACAAAAGAACTGGCAAAAAGCATTTCTCCGGAATATCTGGAGATCGCAGATGAAATTCTGCAAAAAGCAGAGATGAAATTTGGCACGATTGACAGGAGAATCCTGTTTCCGCTGGCAGATCATATTTCTTTTGCAGCAGATCGTATCTTAAGTGGGGAACAGATCAGTAATCCATTGACAGAGGACATCAGGGTATTGTTCCACAGCGAGTATGAGGTTGCATCCCAATTAAAAGAAATTCTTCAGAAAAGACTGGGAATTGAGATTGATGCACATGAAATCGGATATGTAGCGCTTCATATTCACTCAGCAATCGAGGATGAGAGTGTATCGGCAGCAATGCAGATGGCAGGAGCAATCCGGGAATGTGTGCAGGTTCTGGAGCGGGAAAGTGGAAAAAAGATCGATGTCATGTCTCTTGCATATAACCGTCTGATGAATCATGTGAAATACATGGTTATGCGGGCAGTGCGGGGAGAGAGCATCAAGTTGGATATGAATGAATATATGGAAGAAAAACATCCGGAGTCATTTGCGCTGGCAGCAGCGATCTGTGAAAAAATTGAACGCGGCTGCAAGATCAGGCTGGAAAAAATGGAAGTCGGTTACCTGGCAATGCATATTGAACGTGTCTACCTGGATACATTAGGCGCGCAGAATGAAGAATAAAACGAAATATTCAGAATTTAATGAAAAATCAAATGAAATATGCTAAAATAATGTCATAACTTACACGAAAATCTTTCAATGAGAGGAGTGGATACTATGACAGAAGAATTTGTAAACCTTCGTTCCAGAAAAAATCCGAAAGCACGTATCAAATTGATGGGTGGACATTTTGCGACGATGAATTCGCACGTGAACACGTATATTGATATGTCTACTGTCAAGACACGGCATAATAATGCAAGAGAGACGGCAGCTACATTGGCAGAAGAGTACAAAACCGGTACTATGGTAGAAACCATCGTATGTCTGAAAAATACAGAAGTGATCGGCGCATTTATGGCAGAACATCTGGCGGATACAGGCAGGATTTCCATGAGTGCAGGAAATAATATTTCGGTTGTGACACCGGAGTTTGATACCATGGGACAGATACTGTTTCGGGACAGTAACCAGCGTATGATCGAAGGGAAGCAGGTACTGATCCTGACAGATTCTGTGACGACCGGTGCTTTGCTTGCAAAAGCCGTGGAAGCAGTGCTGTATTACGGTGGACGTGTATGTGGTATCTGTGCAGTATTCAGTGCGGTCAACCGGGCAGCAGGTATGGATGTCAGGTCAATCTTTACGGTTTCTGATCTGCCGGATTATAAAGGATATGCAGCCAAAGACTGCCCGCTGTGCAGGGAGGGGCAGAAACTGGATGGAATTGTCAATACATTCGGTCTTGTAAAATTCTGATCTGCTTCAGAATGCGGGAGCATAAACAAAAAAGACATTCGCCATGACGGTAGCGGATGTCTTTTTATGATTCATATTTATATCAAAAATTAAGCAATTCCGTTTACAGCTTTTGTAAGACGGGAAATCTTTCTGGAAACAGTTTTTTTGTGGTAAACACCTTTGCTTCCTGCTTTGCTGATCTCTCCGATTGCTGCTTTGAGAGCTGTTTTTGCAGCTTCCATATCTTTCTGAGCAACTGCAGCTTCTACTTTCTTTACAGAAGTCTTTACTCTTGATTTGATTGCTTTGTTTTTAGCAGCTTTTGTTTCGTTAACTAAAATTCTTTTTTTAGCAGATTTAATGTTAGCCAATCTGTACACCTCCAAATAGTATGAAATATTTTCAAATAGTGAATTCATAATCCCGCCAGACTCGGACACGGACGTTCTAACGGAACATACTCATTTATTTTATTCCAACTGGTCAGGGTTGTCAATACATATTTCTCAAATTATTGGAAATATTATCGGCAAATGGAGAAAAAGCGAGGTTGAGCGAAAATGTTGGAAAAGTATAGTGTTCGTACAGATTTGGCACTGGAGGAAAAGGAGCGTTTTGAGTCGGATCATGTCGAGATACAGGGAGTGATTCTGGAGGAGGACTATGATAAGGAAAAAGAAATCCGGATCACCCGGGTAAAGATTGAGACGGAAAAAGGTGCAAAAGCAATGGGGAAACCGGTGGGTACCTACATTACATTAGAAGCGCCGAATATGGCAGTGCCGGACACAGACTACCATAGAGAGGTTTCAGAGAAAATTGCAGGATTTGTGCAGGAGCTCTTAAAAGCGCAGAATGTAAAAACAGAAGAACTTTCCGTTCTGATTGTAGGGCTCGGAAACCGTCAGGTGACACCGGATGCGCTTGGTCCTTATGTGACAGACAATCTGTGTGCGACAAGGCATATTGTCAAGGAGTACGGAAAATATGCGATGGGAATGCAGCATGTGAATCTGGTCAGCACACTGGCTCCGGGTGTGATGGGACAGACGGGAATGGAAACTGTAGAGGTGGTCCGTGGTGTGGTAAAAGAAACGAAACCGGATCTTGTGATTGCAGTGGATGCGCTGGCAGCAAGAAACAGTCGGAGATTAAACCGTACGATCCAGATCGCAGATACCGGAATCCATCCGGGTTCCGGAGTGGGAAATCACAGAAACGGAATTACCAGAGAATCCATCGGAGTTCCGGTGATCGGGATCGGAGTTCCGACAGTTGTGGATGCGGCAACCATTGTCAATGATACGATGGAGAACCTGATTTTGGCGCTGGAATCTTCTGAGGCATTAAAAAGTGTGGGGGAAGTGCTCCGTTCTTACAATGCGGCAGAAAAGTATGAACTGATCAAAGAACTGATCGCTCCGCATTTAAACGGGATGTTTGTGACGCCAAAAGACGTGGATGAAATGGTGAAACAGATCAGCTATACGATTTCGGAAGGTTTAAATCTGCTTTTTTCTAACGCAGAAGAGTCATAAAAGGAAAATTTGTCTCATATAAATACCCCAGGTGTGTTGGCAGAAATCGTGCAAAGGACTGGTGTGGATATGAAGAGAGAACAAAGCCGGGCATGGATGCTGATGGCAGCGCTTGTGCTTCTGGCGGCGCTGATCGGAGGAAAAGAATTTTGGAGGGCATTTAGATATGAAAGCAGGCAGGTGTTACAGGAGTATACAGAAAAAATGTACATGCCCGGGGTGGCCTATCAGAGAGCGGATGAGACCAGAAGTTCGAAAGACTGGTTTCGGGAAAAAGCACTTTCCTGGCTGCCTTTAGTAAAATATGTTTCTGACAGGGAGAATCTGGAGCAGGAAGTGGAGGATGAGGAGACGCTGGCGAAAATACTGGAGAAGCAGGCCAACGATGAAAGCGTTGTGGATGCAGATGGGAATCTGGTGGGAGAGAGCAAGACTGCGGAAGTGCCGGCAAATCTGGGGGAGAGCAAATCTTCCATCGATATGTCGATTGAAAGACTGCGGGACTTTGACTATCTTTTGAGCAATTTTTATACGGTAGACAGTTCTACGATGATCGGACCGGAGCAGTTGAATGCAGATGATCTTCTTGGAAGGAGCATGAAGATCGACCGGAAGCAGAAGGGGCCGAAAATTTTAATTTTTCACACCCATTCCCAGGAAGAATTTGCAGATTCCATTCCCGGTGACCCCTCTACCAGTATTGTAGGAATCGGGGATTATCTGACAGAACTTTTGAATCAGAAAGGGATTGAAACGATCCATGATAAAGGTGTCTATGACATCATCAACGGACAGCTGGACAGAAGCAACGCGTATGAGTATGCAGAGGCAGGTGTGCGCCCGATTCTGGAAGCAAATCCGACCATTGAGGTAGCCATTGATCTGCACAGAGATGGTGTGGCAGAGGGGACACATCTTGTGACCGAGGTGAATGGAAAGCCGACAGCGAAGATCATGTATTTTAACGGACTGAGCAGAACACGGGCAAACGGAGATATCACCTATCTGCCAAATCCGTACATTCAGGATAATCTTGCCTTTTCTCTTCAGATGGAACTGGCATCTGAGAGGATGTTTCCCGGATTTGCCCAGACACATTTATCTGCGTGCGTACCGCTATAATCTGCATCTGCTTCCAAAATCTCTTCTGATCGAGGCAGGGGCCCAGACCAATACGGTGCAGGAGATGAAAAATGCCATGGAAGTACTGGCGGAGACGTTGTGTCAGGTGATTGGATAAGAACGTACTTTCGAAAAAAGTGTTTGAAAAAAGAAGGAAAACATGATATTCTGAACGTTAGCGACAAATGGAAGAAGTTTGTATTAGGAGAGAAAATATGGGAAAAAGCAATACATATGATGCGGACAGTATTTCTGTTCTGGAAGGGTTGGAGGCTGTACGCAAAAGACCTGGAATGTATATTGGAAGTGTCTCGACAAAAGGACTCAACCATCTGATCTATGAGATTGTGGACAATGCAGTGGATGAGCATCTGGCGGGATTTTGTAAAAATATTCATGTGACACTGGAAAAGGACGGTTCTGCTACGGTGGAGGATGACGGACGAGGCGTTCCGGTGGGGATGCATCAGAAAGGAATCTCTGCGGCACGTCTTGTATATACGACATTGCATGCAGGCGGAAAATTTGACGATAGTGCCTATAAGACGAGCGGAGGACTGCACGGTGTTGGTTCTTCGGTTGTCAATGCGCTGTCCGTTTATATGGATGTGCAGATCAGCAGAGAGGGATATATTCACCACGACCGCTATGAGCGCGGAGTTCCAGTGGTGGAGTTGGAGGATGGACTGCTTCCAACCATCGGAAAGACAAGAAAGACCGGAACCAAGGTCAATTTTTTACCGGACGATACGATTTTTGAGAAGACAAAATTCCGGGCAGAGGAAGTGAAAAGTCGTCTTCATGAAACTGCTTATCTCAATCCCGAGCTGACGATTGTATTTGATGACAAACGTCCGGATTCGCAGGAACATATTGAATATTATGAACCGGATGGAATTCTGGGATTTATCCGGGATCTGAATCAGAAAAAGGAAGTGCTTCACGATCCGATCTACTTCAAGGGAACAGCAGAAGGAATCGAAGTCGAAGCGGCATTTCAGTATGTCAATGAGTTCCATGAGAACGTGCTGGGATTTTGCAACAATATTTACAATGCAGAAGGGGGAACCCATCTGACCGGATTTAAGACAACATTTACGACGGTCATGAATCAATATGCCAGAGAGCTTGGTATTTTAAAAGAGAAGGATTCGAATTTTACAGGAGCAGATATCCGAAACGGGATGACCGCGATTATTTCCATCAAGCATCCGGATCCGCGGTTTGAAGGGCAGACCAAGACAAAGCTGGACAACCCGGATGCAGCAAAAGCCACCGGAAAAGTGACCGGAGATGAGATTGTTCTGTATTTTGACCGGAACGTAGAGACGCTGAAAAAAGTATTGTCCTGTGCGGAGAAGGCTGCAAAGATCCGAAAGACGGAGGAAAAGGCGAAGACGAATCTTCTGACAAAGCAGAAATATTCGTTTGACAGCAATGGGAAACTGGCAAACTGTGAGAGCCGGGATGCAAAAAAATGTGAGATTTTTATCGTAGAGGGAGATTCTGCGGGCGGTTCGGCAAAGACAGCCAGAAACCGGAACTACCAGGCAATCCTGCCGATCAGAGGAAAGATCCTGAATGTGGAGAAGGCCAGCATTGACAAGGTGCTTGCCAACGCAGAGATCAAGACCATGATCAATGCATTTGGATGTGGATTTTCCGAAGGATACGGCAATGATTTTGACATTACAAAGCTTCGCTATGACAAGATCATCATTATGGCAGATGCGGATGTGGATGGAGCCCATATTTCGACATTGCTTCTGACGCTATTCTACCGGTTCATGCCGGAATTGATCTACGAGGGGCATGTCTATATTGCAATGCCGCCGCTTTATAAAGTGATGCCGAAAAAAGGAGAGGAAGAGTACCTGTATGATGACAAAGCTCTGGAAAAGTACCGGAGGACACATGACGGTGGATTTACTCTTCAGAGATACAAAGGTCTTGGAGAGATGGATGCAGATCAGCTTTGGGAAACGACGCTGAATCCGGAAACCCGGATTTTGAAGCTGGTAGAGATCGAGGATGCCAGAATGGCCTCCGGTGTGACGGAGATGCTGATGGGTACGGAAGTCCCGCCGAGAAGGGCGTTTATTTACGAAAATGCAACAGAGGCAGAACTGGATATATAGCAGAAGTTCAGGCTTAGAGGAGAAAAGATATGAGCAGTGAATCACAGATAATCAGAACAGAATACTCGGATGTGATGCGCAAGTCCTATATTGATTATGCGATGAGTGTCATCATATCCCGTGCCCTTCCGGATGTGAGAGACGGACTGAAACCGGTACAGAGACGGACACTTTACGATATGTATGAATTAGGGATCCGCTATGACAAGCCATACCGGAAATGTGCCCGTATCGTGGGAGATACGATGGGTAAATATCATCCTCATGGTGATAGTTCCATTTATGAGTCTTTAGTGGTTATGGCACAGGAATTCAAAAAGGGAATGGTGCTGGTGGACGGACATGGAAATTTTGGTTCCATCGAAGGCGACGGAGCAGCTGCCATGCGTTATACAGAAGCACGTCTGACCAAGTTTACTCAGGAGGCATACCTTGCGGATCTGGACAAGGATATCATTGATTTCGGACCGAACTTTGATGAGACAGAAAAAGAACCTCTGGTACTTCCGGTGCGGGTTCCGAATCTTCTTATCAATGGAGCGGAAGGAATCGCAGTCGGAATGGCAACGAGTATCCCGACACACAATCTGGGAGAAGTCATTGATGCGGTAAAGGCTTATATGAAAAATGACGCCATTACGACAAAACAGCTGATGAAATACATCAAAGGACCGGATTTTCCGACAGGCGGTATTGTGGTCAATAAAGATGATCTTCCTGAAATCTATGAGACCGGACAGGGGAAGATCAAGATCCGCGGAAAGGTAGAAGTAGAAGATTTAAAAGGCGGTAAAAAACAGCTTGTCATTACAGAAATTCCATATACTATGATCGGAGCCGGAATCGGTAAAGTTTTTGAATGACGTCTGCAATCTTGTAGAAACAAAAAAGACAACAGATATCGTGGATATTTCCAACCAGTCTTCCAAAGAAGGAATCCGGATCGTACTGGAACTGAAAAAAGGCGCGGATGTGGAAAATCTGAAAAATATGCTCTACAAAAAGACGCGTCTGGAGGATACATTCGGAGTCAATATGCTGGCCGTGGCAAACGGAAGGCCGGAAACGCTGGGATTAAAGGCGATCATTGAGCATCATGTGGATTTTCAGTTTGAGCTGACCACGAGAAAATACAAAACGCTTCTCGCAAAAGAACTGGATAAAAAAGAAGTGCAGGAAGGTTTGATCAAAGCCTGTGACGTGATCGATCTGATCATTGAGATTCTGCGGGGAAGCAAGTCTGTCAAAGATGCCAAAGCATGTCTGACGCAGGGAATCACAGAGAACATCAAGTTTAAATCTCAGATTTCGAAAAAGATGGCGGCTATGCTCCGTTTTACGGAAAGACAGGCATCTGCAATTCTGGAAATGCGGTTGTATAAACTGATTGGTCTGGAAATTGAAGCGCTGCAGAAAGAACACGAGACAACGCTGAAAAATATTGCCCGCTATGAAGATATTTTGAATCATTATGATTCCATGGCAACGCTGATCATGGAAGAGCTGGATGCATTTAAAAAAGAGTATGGAAGAAAGCGCCGTACTGCGATTGAAAATGCAGAGGCGGCAGTGTTTGAAGAAAAGAAAGTAGAAGAGCAGGAAGTGATCTTTTTGATGGATCGCTTCGGGTATGCGAAAACAGTGGATGTGAGTGTGTATGAGCGAAACAAAGAGGCGGCAGACAGTGAGAATAAATATGTTGTAAATTGTCTGAATACCGGAAAAATCTGTCTGTTTACGGATACCGGAAAAATGCATCAGATCAAAGTGATGGATCTGCCATATGGAAGATTCCGGGATAAAGGCGTTCCGATTGACAATGTGAGCAATTACAGCAGCAGTGAAGAACAGATTGTGACGATCTGTGACGCACAGCAGATCGCGTTTGAGAAGCTTTTGTTTGCCACAAAGCAAGGAATGATCAAGCGAGTAGACGGTAGTGAGTTCCAGGTGGCAAAACGAACCATTGCAGCAACCAAGCTCCAGGAAGAGGATGCACTGATCCATGTTGGGATGGTTCAGGAGAATCAGAATATTGTGCTGCAGACAAGAGATGGATATTTCTTAAGATTTCTGACAGCAGAGATTCCGGAAAAGAAAAAAGGTGCAGTCGGCGTGCGCGGAATCAAGCTTCAGAAAACGGATGAGCTGGAGCAGATCCATCTGTTTGAAGAGGGAACAGATACAAAAGTGAAATATGGAGAAAAAGAAGTGACCTTGAACCGTCTGAAACTGGCTAAGAGAGACGGTGTCGGGACGAAGCAGAGGAAATGATAAAAAAGTTACTGTTCACACCGGATGTTAAATATAGGTTCTGAACCGTCATGCTTGCATGTAAGGGAAAGAATCTATATTTAACATCCGGTGGAACCAGTCACCACCAATACATAAGCAATCTAGCACGAAGTGCGACACTGGAGTGCGCAAGCACGACGATTGCGCATGGATAGGTGGGGATTGGTGTGAACAGTAACATAAAAAGAACATAAATTTGATTTATCCCTTGCTTTCACCAGATAATGGTGCTATACTGTCTATAGTTACATAATCAATCCGGCAGAAGAGTGAACGAAAGTTCACTCTTCTTTGTATGATAGGGCTTTTTACATATCATGCGGTCATGCGGGAGAAGATAACGATACTGGAAAATAAAAAAGTGAGATAGAAAGGAAGTTTGACGTGTCAAGAAGAGAAGAATATGAAAAACAGACAGAAGAACTTTTAGAGCCGATCGTAGCAGAACAGGGATTCGAGCTGGTAGATGTAGAATATGTAAAAGAAGCAGGAAACTGGTATCTGAGAGCATATATCGACAAGCCGGGAGGGATCACAGTGGATGACTGCGAAGTGGTAAGCAGAAGATTTTCAGACATTCTGGATGAGAAAGACTACATCGAAGATTCCTATATTTTTGAGGTGAGCTCTCCAGGGCTTGGAAGACCTTTGAAGAAAGAAAAAGATTTTATCAGAAGCGTGGGACAGGAAGTGGAGATCCGTACGTACCGTGCGATTAACAGACAGAAAGAATTTGTTGGAATTCTGAAAGAATTTGATCAGAACACAGTGACGATCTCATATGAAGATGACAGTACACAGACATTTGAAAAAAGTGAAATTGCACTTATCCGTTTAGCGTTGGATTTTTAAATTAGGAGGAAATGAAACAATGAACACAGAATTAATGGAAGCTTTGACAATTCTTGAAAAAGAGAAGAACATCAGCAGAGATACCATGATGGATGCGATTGAAAACTCTCTCATCAGTGCCTGCAAAAACCACTTCGGGACATCGGATAACATCAAGGTGATCATGAACAGAGAGACCTGTGATTATGCTGTTTACGCAGAAAAAGAAGTAGTTGAGGAAGTGTTTGATCCGGCAATCGAGATCACACTGGAAGATGCGGAAGAGATTGATTCTGCACTGCAGATCGGAGATGTTTGTCAGGTTCCGGTACAGTCCAAAGAGTTTGGACGTATTGCAACAATGAATGCGAAAAACCTGATTCTTCAGAAGATCCGCGAGGAAGAAAGAAAAGTAGTATACGATCAGTATTTTGAAAAAGAGAAAGACATTGTAACAGGTATTGTGCAGCGTTATGTTGGCAAAAATATCAGTGTCAATCTGGGTAAAGCAGATGCCATGCTCACAGAAAATGAGCAGGTCAAAGGAGAAGTGTTTAAACCGACAGACCGCATTAAATTGTACATTGTAGAAGTGAAGAACACTCCGAAGGGACCAAAGATCCTGGTTTCCCGTACACATCCGGAACTGGTGAAACGTCTGTTTGAAGCAGAAGTTGCAGAGGTGAAGGACGGAACCGTTGAAATCAAGAGCATTGCCCGTGAGGCAGGATCCCGTACAAAGATGGCTGTATGGTCAAATGATGAGAATGTAGATCCGGTCGGAGCATGTGTCGGAATGAACGGTGCCAGAGTCAATGCGGTTGTGGAAGAGCTCAGAGGAGAAAAGATCGACATCATCAACTGGAGTGATAACCCGGCTCTTCTGATCGAGAATGCCTTAAGTCCTGCAAAGGTGATCTCTGTTATGGCAGATCCGGATGAAAAAGTGGCAAGTGTTATTGTGCCGGATTACCAGTTGTCTCTTGCAATCGGAAAAGAAGGTCAGAATGCAAGGCTGGCAGCGCGTCTGACAGGATATAAGATCGACATTAAGAGCGAGACACAGGCGATCGAGTCCGGAGAACTCCCGGAGGATTACATGGATCAGATGAACATGATGGAAGAAGACGGATATGCAGAGGATTATGAGGAAACTGTCAACTATACAGACGGATATCCGGAAGATGCAGATGCATACGAAGAGATTGAGTTTGTAGAGGCAGAGGAAGAATAAACTCTTTTGAGAGGTGAGGTATTTGAACGGTAAAAAGAAAATTCCGATGCGCAAATGTGTCGGATGTGGAGAAATGAAAGCCAAAAAGGAACTGCTCAGAGTTCTGCGGACAGAAGACGATGAATTTGTATTGGATACGACCGGCAGAAAAAACGGACGGGGTGCTTATGTCTGTCTTTCAAGTGAGTGTTTTGCAAAGGCGGCAAAAAATAAAGGGCTGGAACGTTCGTTTAAGCAGGCAATTCCAAAAGAAGTATATGAACGGCTGGAAAAGGAGATGGAACAATTTGAAGCAAGATAGAGTGCTGTCCCTGATCGGGCTGGCCACAAAGGCAGGAAAAATGTGCCAGTGGTGAATTCATGACAGAAAATGAGACAAAATCCGGGAAAGCTGCACTGGTGATCGTAGCGGAAGATGCATCGGATAACACCAAAAGAAATTCCGGGATATGTGTAAGTTTTATGAGGTTCCAATTTATTTTTACGGAGATAAAGATACCTTAGGGCATGCAATGGGAAAAGAGTTCCGTGCATCTCTGGCGATATTGGACGAAGGATTTGCAAAAGGAATTCGAAAACAACTGGAAATAAAAAATAATACGATTGCATAGAGGAGGTAGTTTGAGTATGACGAAATTAAGAGTGCATGAACTGGCAAAAGAGCTGGGGATGGAAAATAAAGACCTGATGGAGATTCTGGAGAAAAAGAATGTGGAGGCGAAAACTTCCATGGGCTCCATTCCGGATGAGGTCGTAGCAGAACTGCGCAGCGGGCACGCAGGAAAAGGAACATCGGAAGATGCTCCGAAAAAGAAAAATATCGTACAGGTATTCCGCCCACAGAATTCGAAGAGCGGAAACCGCCGCCCGGGAGGATCCCGTCCGGGAAATGGACAGAACACACAGGGAACATCCCGTCAGGATCGTCCGGCAGGCGGAAGAAACGGACAGCGTCCGGCTTCCGGTCAGAATGGATCCCGTCAGGATCGTCCGGCGAGAGGGCCGCAGGCAAATGGAGAGAGAGAGAACAGAAGACCACAGGAAGGACGCCCGGCAGGAAACCGACGTCCGGAAGAGGGACAGAGAGGCGGTTTCCGTCAGAATCGTCCGGCAGATGGAAGAAACGGGCAGCGTCCGTCTTCTGCTCCAAACGGTCAGAGAGGAAACCGTCGCCAGGACGAGGGGGCAAAAAATGGTCAGCGTCCGGATTCCAGAAGAAACGACAGAAATGACAGAAACGACAGAAATTCAATTCCGTCGCCATTGGTAGAGCAGCAGAAACCGCAGCGCAATAAAGCAAAAGATAAAGAAAAAGATTACAAGAAAAAAGAAAACAGAGAAGAAGGATTTGAAAGCAAGGGCAAAAAAGGACAGAAAGCAGAAGCCGACAGTAGAAGTGCAGAGACCACAGCCAAAGCCGGAAGTGAAAAAGGAAGAGGAAATCAAACAGATCACAATCCCGGAAGTACTGACAATTCAGGAACTGGCAGACAAGATGAAAGTGGTACCGTCTGTGATCGTAAAGAAACTGTTCATGCAGGGCAAGATCGTAACAGTGAATCAGGAAATTGATTTTGAGACAGCAGAAGAAATCGCAATGGAATTTGAGATCCTTTGTGAAAAAGAAGAAGTTGTAGATGTCATTGAAGAGCTTCTCAAAGAAGATGAAGAAGATGAAGCTACTATGGTAAAACGTCCTCCTGTTGTATGTGTTATGGGACACGTTGACCATGGAAAGACTTCTCTGTTGGATGCGATCCGTGATACCAGTGTGACAGACCGCGAGGCAGGTGGAATCACACAGCACATCGGTGCTTCTGTAGTAGAGATCAACGGAGAAAAGATCACATTCCTGGATACACCGGGACATGAGGCGTTTACTGCAATGCGTATGAGAGGAGCAAATTCTACAGATATTGCGATTCTTGTAGTTGCAGCAGATGACGGTGTGATGCCGCAGACGATCGAGGCGATCAACCATGCCAAAGCAGCGGGAATTGAAATTATCGTAGCGATCAATAAGATCGATAAGCCAAGTGCAAATATTGAGCGTGTAAAACAGGAACTGACAGAGTATGAACTGATTCCGGAAGACTGGGGCGGAAGCACGATTTTCGTACCGGTATCCGCGCATACAAAAGAAGGAATTCAGGAGCTTCTCGAGATGGTTCTTCTGACAGCAGAAGTGATGGAGCTCAAAGCAAATCCGAACCGTGTGGCAAGAGGACTTGTGATCGAGGCAGAGCTGGATAAAGGAAAAGGTTCTGTTGCGACAGTGCTCGTACAGAAAGGTACCCTTCGTGTGGGAGATGCCATTGCAGCAGGATCCGCACACGGAAAAGTAAGAGCCATGATGGATGACAGGGGAAGACGTGTAAAAGAAGCAGGTCCGTCCCAGCCGGTAGAAATCCTCGGATTGAATGAGGTTCCGCAGGCAGGAGAAGTCTTTGTGGGATGCGAGTCAGAAAAAGAAGCAAGAAACTTTGCAGAGACATTTATTTCACAGCACAGAGTGAAGATGCTTGAAGAGACAAAATCCAAAGATTGTCTCTGGATGATCTGTTCAATCAGATTCAGGAAGGAAACTTAAAAGAACTCAACATCGTAGTGAAAGCAGATGTACAGGGTTCTGTGGAAGCAATCAAACAGAGTCTGATCAAATTGTCAAATGAAGAAGTTGTGATCAAGATCATTCACGGCGGAGTTGGTGCGATCAATGAATCCGACGTGATTCTGGCATCTGCTTCCAATGCGATCATCATCGGATTTAACGTGCGTCCGGATGCGACAGCGAAGGAGATTGCAGACCGTGAAGGCGTTGACTTAAGACTTTACAGAGTCATCTACAATGCGATTGAAGATGTGGAAGCGGCAATGAAAGGTATGCTGGATCCGGTATTTGAAGAGAAGGTACTGGGACACGCAGAAGTACGTCAGACATTTAAGGCATCCGGAGTGGGAACGATTGCAGGTTCTTATGTACAGGACGGTACTTTTGAACGAAATTGTTCTGTTCGTCTGACACGTGACGGCATTGTGATCTTTGACGGACCTCTGGCATCTCTGAAACGATTCAAGGATGATGTGAAAGAAGTCAGAGCCGGATACGAGTGCGGTTTCGTATTTGAAAACTATAATGATATCAAAGAAGGCGATCTTGTAGAAGCATACAAGATGGTAGAAATAGAAAGAAAATAAGGAGCAGTTATGAGGAAAAACAGTATTAAAAACACAAGAATCAATACTGAAGTCCAAAGAGAACTGAGCAACATCCTACGCGGAGGCATCAAGGACCCGAGAGTGGCGCCGATGACTTCCGTGGTAGCGGTGGAAGTAGCACCTGATCTGAAGACATGTAAGGCATACATCAGCGTGCTGGGAGATAAGAAAGCCCAGGAAGATACGATCACAGGACTTCAGAGTGCAGAAGGATATATCCGGCGTGAACTGGCAAGAACGATCAACATGCGCAATACACCGGAGATCCGGTTTATCATGGATCAGTCCATTGAATACGGTGTCAATATGACGAAAAAAATCAATGATCTGACCAAAGATTTGAAAAGTGAGGATGAATAAATAAGCATGAAAATTGTATTATCTGATATTTTGAAGGGAAAGAAGCGGATCGCGCTCTCCGGTCATGTTCGGCCGGACGGAGACTGTGTAGGATCGTCGATGGGATTGTACCTGTATCTTACAGAGCAGTTTCCGGAAATAGAAGTTGATCTGTATCTGGAAAAGATACCGGCATCCTTTTCCATAATCTCGCGTACAGAGGAAATCAGACATACACTTTCAGAAGAGACGGCATATGATCTGTTTATCTGTCTGGACTGTGGGGACGAACAGCGGCTCGGACCGTTTGCACCGTTACTTCGACAGGCTGCACATACGGTTTGTATCGATCATCATGTGAGCAATGATGCATTTGCAGAGTTAAATTACATTCGCCCGGAGGCAAGTTCTACATCAGAGCTGGTTTATACACTTCTGGAAGATGAGAAGATCAGTAAGGCATGTGCGGAAGCACTGTATATGGGAATCGCACATGATACGGGAGTATTTCAGTACTCCTGTACCTCTCCGGAGACGATGGAGGCAGCCGCACAGTTGCTTAGAAAAGGAATTGACGGCAGTGAGATTATCGAAAAAACTTATTTTGAGAAGACCTATATCCAGAATCAGATCTTAGGGAGAGCGCTTTTAGAAAGCATGCTGGTTTTAGAAAAACAGGTGGTCGTTTCTGTTGTATCCAGAAAAGAGATGGAATTTTTCGAGGCAGTTCCAAGCGATCTGGAGGGAATCGTGGCTCAGCTTCGGCAGACAAAAGGTGTGGAAGTGGCGATTTTTCTGCATGAGACGGACACCCGGGAGTATAAGGTCAGTCTGCGTTCCAAGGGCAAAGTCAATGTAAGCAGTATTGCTCAGTATTTTGGTGGAGGCGGTCATGTGCGTGCAGCAGGGGTTACAATGAAAGGTTCTGCGCACGATGTGATCAACAATCTGCTTAGACAGATTACATTGCAGCTAAAAGAGGCATAGAAGAGAAAGACAGGAATTGTTATGGTAAATGGAATTCTGAACGTATACAAAGAAAAAGGATACACATCCCATGATGTAGTGGCAAAGCTGCGTGGAATTGTGGGGCAGAAGAAGATCGGACATACAGGCACGCTGGACCCGGATGCGGAAGGCGTGCTTCCTGTTTGTCTGGGAAGAGCAACAAAGGTATGTGATATGCTCACGGAAAAGGATAAAACATACGAGGCGGTCCTGTTGCTTGGAAAAGAGACCGATACCCAGGATATTTCAGGAACTGTGCTGAGAGTGGGAGAGACAGAAGGACTCACGCAGGAGCAGGTAAAAGACTGTGTGATGAGTTTTGTGGGGGAATATGATCAGATACCGCCCATGTATTCTGCACTGAAAGTAAACGGCAAAAAGCTGTATGAGCTGGCACGGGAAGGGAAGACGATCGAGCGCAAAAGCCGCAAAGTTGAAATCAAAGAGATCCGGATCCTGGAAATGGCACTGCCGCGTGTGAGGATGGAGGTTTCCTGTTCCAAGGGAACCTATATCCGGACATTGTGTCACGATATCGGTGAAAAGCTGGGTTGCTTTGGATGTATGGAGTCGCTTCTTCGTACAAAGGTGAGCCGTTTTGAGATTGAGAGCAGTCTGAAGCTTTCAGAAATACAGAAAAAAAGAGAGGAAGGAAAGCTTTCAGAGATTATAACCCCTCTGGATGCAGTGTTTTTCCAATATCCTGCCGTGACGGTAAAAAAAGAGGGGCAGGCGCTTGCGTATAACGGAAATGAGATTCCAATCCGCTTTGTAACAGATATGGAAGAAAGAAAAAATCAGGAATGGATACGTGTATACGATCTGGAAAATCATTTTATCGGTATCTTCTGTTTTGATAAAAACAGGAAAAAACTTACTGTGGAAAAGATGTTTCTGGATCAGGAAGAAATAAGAGGATGATTATGCAGTACGTAACAGACTTAAGCAAATATCAGACAGAAAACAGGACAGCTGTCACACTCGGAAAGTTTGACGGTCTTCACCGAGGACATCAGGAACTGATCAGCCGGATTCAAAGATTTGCGGATCAGGAAAAAGCGGAAAGTGTTGTTTTTGCATTTGATATGGGGAAAGAAGCATTGATGACAGGCGAGGAAAAGAAAGCATATCTGGAAGGATGTGTGGATACGCTGATCATCTGTCCGTTTACTGAGGCAATCCGTGAGATGGAAGCAGAGGAATTTATTGAAAAGATCCTGATTGAACAACTGCATGCCGCATACATTGCAGTGGGAACAGATTTTCATTTTGGTCATCAGAAGCGAGGAGATATCTGTATGCTGAAACAGTATGCAAAGCGCTATGGATATGAGCTGGAGATTGTAGAAAAGGCAGTGTATCGAAAAAGGGAAATCAGCAGTACCTATATCAGAGAGGCGCTGAAAGTCGGCAATGTGGAACTTGCAGAAAAGCTTTTGGGATACCGATACCGTACAGAGGGCGTTGTAGAGCATGGACAAAAGCTCGGGAGAACGCTGGGATTTCCCACTTTGAATGTCGCATGGAAGCCCGAAAAAGCAGCCCCCCGGTTTGGCGTATATGCATGCAGAGTAAAAATGGATGGAACCTGGTATTGCGGAATCGGCAATCTGGGGATCAAACCGACGGTAACGGATGCAAAACGGATTTTGACAGAGGTGTATGTATTTGATTATAAGGGAGATGCATACGGAAAATATGTGGAGATTGAATTCTGTGCGTTTGAGAGACCGGAGAGCAGATTTGCATCTCTGGAGGAGTTAAAAACACAGGTGGATCGAGATATTTTATTTGGTATGGAGTATTTTCGGGCGCAGCAGTGAGGTGGTTTATGAAGAAAGGGAAGAAAAAACCAAGTTTTCGTACAAAGCTGATCTTTCTGACTTTGTCGGCCTGTATTATTTCGACATTGATTCTTGGAATCGCACAGATGGTGTTGTCCGTTTTTCATTTTTCGAGACAGGCTCGTTCTGACCTGGAATTTTATCTCGAGAATACAAGCGGGCAGTTTGATACAAGAATCAAAAATATGGAAAATATGGTGATTTCTCTGCGGCATAATAATGTGCTGAAACATTTTATCGCGGGAGAAGCGTACAATGAGCAAGAAGCAAGGGAGCAGTTTGCAAACAGTACCGATTTGTTTTCGGAAATGAATATGGTTGATTCCGCCTCTCCGTTTATCGACTGCATCTATCTGTTTAATGAAAACGGAGAATGGGTGAGCAGTCGTTTCTACCCGGAGACAGTGGAAAATATGGAGCTTCAGAATCAAATTTATAAAGAAATCAATTCCAGTTTTTTGAAAAGCAGCAATGAATACTGGTATATGACACATGATGAACGCGCGTATGTATGTATGCGTGTATACAATGAGGAGATGGAGGAGTCCGGCTGCTGCATTATTTCCCTTGGAAAAAGTGCGGTGGATACGTTGTTTTCCAAAACAAAAGAATATCCGGAAAGCAGCTGGCTGATCACAGGAGAAAAAGGACAGATTCTGTTTGCAAATGAAAAGGGAAAAGAACAGGCAAAACAGATGCTGGAAATTCAGGATTTGGGAAGCAGTGAGGAAAAGATCGGAAATCAGATGACTCTCTTTTATGGAGGGAAAACCGGGTTTGGGATTGAACTGAGGATGGCACTTCCCAAGAATCTGATCTATGCCTCGATCCGTTCCACCGTACAGCCTTTTGCAGTGATTTTTCTGATCGTGATCGGAATCACGGCGATTGTCGTATTTGCGGTATCCATGAGAATGACACGTCCGCTGAAGTTTATCGGAGAAGATATCCGGAAATTTGGAAACGGCAGACTGGATGCGCAGATGCGGGAATTTGATACAAGAGAGTTTGATGAGATCAGCACACGGTTTAATGAGATGACCGGGCAGATCAAAAATCTGATCACGGAAGTCTATGAAAAACAGCTTCTTGCTACACAGGCTCAGGTAAAATATTTGCAGTCTCAGATCAATCCGCATTTCATGTTTAACATTTTATCCATGCTCAGTATGAAAGCAGGATTGCAGGGAAACAAAGAACTGCAAAAGCTTTTGAGCGCATTTTCCAGACTGATTCAGGGAAAGATTTTCCGGAACGGAGAGATTGAAATCCCGTTATTTCAGGAGATGGAGTTGATCGAGTTTTATCTGCTTTTACAGGGAGAGCGGTTTGCAGGAAAGATTACATATGATATACTTTGCAGTGAAGAAGTGAAAAATGCCAGAATTCCGCGGCTGAGTGTGGAACCATTGGTGGAAAACGCTGTTTCACACGGTCTCGAACCGAAACCGGGAAGCGGTCATATCAGGGTGGAAGCAAAAGAAGAAAATGGGAAGCTGCGGATTCAGATCAAAGATGACGGAGTCGGATTTGATGTGGAAGAGCAGAAGAAGAACAAAGGGCAGGCGGTGGAAGATGAGAAGCATACGCACATCGGTCTTACCAATACACAGCAGATGCTTCATACGATATACGGTGAAGAAGCATCGATGAAGATTGAGAGTACACCGGGTGCGGGTACTTGTGTAACGATGTGTCTGCCGTTGGAAAAAGGGGGAGAAAGTCATGTGGAGAGTGATGATTGCAGATGATGAACCATATATCCGGGAAGGGTTGGAAAAGCTGATTCCCTGGGAGGAGCTTGGATGCGAGCTGATCTATGTTGCGGAGAATGGTCAGGATCTGTTGGAACAGATCCGCAGCTGTCCGCCGGATATTGCGATCATTGATATAAAAATGCCGCTGATGGACGGCATGGAAGTTGCGGAATACATTTATAAAAATCATATCCGGACGTCTGTGATCTTTCTGACTGCGTATGCGGATTTTCAGTATGCACGAAAGGCAATTCAGTACCAGGTGAGTGATTATATTGTCAAAACAGCAGCTCTGGAAGAAATTCCGGCAGCCATTGCAAATATCAAACAGCGGCTGGAGAGTGAAAATATGACCTGGTATCGGATGCTCCTGGTAACACCGGTGCGTCAGGGTGAAAAGGTGAGAAAATTCTTTCTGCATGCCTTTCATTCGTTTGAATACCGCGCTCTTTCACCCGGAACGGAGGAAGAAGGACTGGTGCTTACAGTCAATGACAGTGAACGGACAGAGGAAATCTTCAGCTGTTGTGAGAAAATGAAAGCCTTTTGTAAAAACTTTCTTGGAGAGACGCCGCAGATTTTGTGCAGCCGGGCCTATCAGCAGGGAGATGATTCTTCCTTGCTCTATGAACAGACAAAGGCCTACGCCAAGGGAAGAAGTGCAGAGCAGATTTTGATCGTGCCGCAGAATGCAGAAGAGGGAGATGGGACAGATACATTGTTAAAGCGTGTTCAGACCTATATCCGGAACCATTATACAGAGCGCCTGACACTGGCGGATATTGCGGAGGCAGTCCATGTCAGCTCCAGTTATCTGAGTCGGTTTTACAAATTGAAGGCAGGAGAGAACCTGTTTGATACGATTAATTCTCTTCGTGTGGAAAAAGCCAAAGAACTGCTTTTAAGAGGAGACAAGAAAATCTATGAGATCGCAGCATTGACCGGTTTTGAGGATACGGCATATTTTTCAAAGGTGTTTAAGAAATATGCAGGATGTCCGCCAAAGGAATACGAGCAGTCCGGAGGAAGAAATCTATGAGAAAAGGAACGTGGGTTTTACTGCTTCTTATGACGGCCTGTCTGCTCGGAGGCTGCAGTAAGGAGAGCGCGGAGCAGACAGAGATTACGCTGATACATGGTTGGGGCTCCATGGAATCGGAGCATGTCAGAATGCGGCAGATTTATAAGGATTTTGAAAAAGAGCACCCGGAGATCAAGCTGAATCTGATGTCCATGACTTCATCGGATGAGGTGATCAAAAAGACAAAAAAACATGCTTTCTGTTGGAGAGGTTCCGGATCTGATTTTTACAGGAGGCTACGGAAAAGATTCGGTGTACCGCTTTATGGAAGAAAAAAACAAAGCGGCAGACCTTATGCCTTATCTGGAGAAAGATCAGGAATTTGCAGACTCTGTAGCGCCGGAGATCATTTCCTACTGGCAGAAGGACGGGAAGCTGTATACCCTGTCAGATGTACTGTTGCTTGGAGGGGGATACTGGTATAACGCGGATATTTTTGAAAAAGCGGGGATTGAATCGGTACCGGAGACCTGGGATGAGTTTCTGGAGGCTTGTGAGAAGATACAGAACTGGTCACAGAATGAAGGAAAATCGGTGATCCCGGTACAGATTACGAAAGAAAACAGTGCTTATCTGGCAGATGCCCTGCTTTTGGACACTTCCAAAGAAGCACAGGACGCAGTGGAAAATCATTCGATGATGCTAAGTGCAAAAGAACTTTTTCCGGTTTTAGAGACAATGAAGCAGATCAGACAATATGGGGACAGTACAGACAAAAAATTATGGATACAGGGACGAAGGAAGTATGTTCAACAGTGGAAATACAGCCATGTATATCAATGGAGTGTGGGCAAGTAAGCTGATCGATGAAAAAATCGATGCCTGCTATGCACCGTTTCCGGGAAAGAATGGCAGCACGATCGCCAGTTCTTCCGTATGTCTGGGATATATTGTAGGCAATACCGGGAATCAAGAGACAATGGATGCCAGTGTTGAATTTTTAAAGTATATGCTCAGCGAAAAGGTACAGAAGCGGATTCTTCTGGAAACCGGACAAATGCCGTCCAGCCCAAAGATACATCTGGAAGAATATAAGGAGCAGATTCCGAGGATGTGCAATGCTGTGGAAGCAATTCGTGGAGCAGACCGTATCATTGAGGTGCCGGACAATCTCTGGACGGCAGATCAGCTGGAAAACTTTCGGAACCAGATTATGGAAGTTCTTAACGGGACTTTGGATGAAGAGCAGTTTTGTACAAATTTATATCAATAGTTGCAGCGTCATATCATGAAAATGGTATGGCGCTTTTCATAAATATGACAAAACAGAGGTAAATAAATTACAAGAAAACGGCAGAATCATAAATATATTACAAAAAATAGGAAATTGACACGGAAAAACCAGAAATAATGCAAGAAAGTGTCAATTCTATCCATAGAGTCAGGCTGATGATCATGATATTCTAAATTCAACAGGAAATCGAAGGAGGATTTAGTAATGAAAAAGAAAAGAATCATCAGCCTGATTTTGGCTACAACTATGGCGGCAACAGTAGTCGTTTCCGGATGTGGGAAATCCGGTGACTCTGAGAAAACAGATGACGGCAAAAAGAAAACAGAAGCATCTGATGACAAGGTATTGGAGTTTTATCATGGATATTATCAGGATGCAAGCGAATGGGCACCTGCACAGGTTATGCGCGATATCTATGACGAGTTTGCAAAAGAGCATGCAGATGGAGAAGTGGAATTTAAAGCAATTCCGACAGAGGATATCGACAGTGTGGTAGAAAATAAAGTGGCAGGCGGAAGCTATCCGGATATGGTGGATCTGGCAGGACGGTCTGTATCACTGGCAGCGATCAGTCAGGATTTGCTCCTTGACATGAAACCATACATAGATGAAGAAGGAATCAAAGACAACGTTGGAATCAACTATACACAGAACGACGTGGATGGAAAGATTTATACGGTTCACGATCAGCTTCTGACACTGGGATACTGGTACAATGACAAGGTGTTAAAAGACGCAGGAGCAACAACACCGGATACATGGAAGAACTGGAGCGATTTTGAAGGAGCAATGGAAAAAGTACGTTCCGCAGGCGGAGATGTGTATGCATATGGTGCCGGTCAGGGATCTACAAGATGCTTTAACGCAATCCTCGGTATGTCCGAAAATGGAAGAAAAATCGTAGGAGAGCCTCTGACAGAAGAAGCAATCGAATCCAAAGAGTTTGAAGAAGCATTCAAACAGGTGGCAAATATGGATCAGAAAAACGGATCTTCCAATGCCAGCAGCAATGCCGATGACGGTGCAAACGACTGGGCAGCAGACTTCAACAAAGGACAGTCTGCAGTGTTCTTCAACGGAGTATGGGCAGCAGGCGGATTTGAAGATACTACAAACTTTAAACCGGCAATCTTCCCGGGAAGCGTTTCCTTATCTTCTGCAAGCGGCGGAATCACAGCAGCAAATGATATGAGTGATGCAGAAAAAGAACTGGCACTGGAATTTGTAAAATATATGACAAGTGATGAAGTACAGACAAAGATCTTCAAAGAAGTAGGTGCAAACCCATGTACAACAACACTGGATCTGAATGCACTGGCAGAAGGATCTGACGAGAAAACAAAACTTCTTGCAGAGGCATGTTCTCAGGCAAATGATGCAGAATATGTGATTGCAACAATCGATTCTACATGGGGAACAGATATTGCAAATGCGATCGGTAACAAACTGATCGAATCTACCGTTTCCGGAACTGATGTAAATGCAAAATTTGAAGAATTAAAGAGTGAACTGATCGGTCTGATTGGTTAATTGTAAATCATGGAAGCTGCTCTTTGCAGGAGGTATTTAAGGAGCAGCTTCCTTCTCTATGAAATTTTCCAGAGTAGGAGGTAGCAAAATGGAAATAACCGGAAAAAAACAAAAGTTGAGAAAGAATGCGTTTATTCTCTTCTTTCTTTTACCGACTCTGGTCTGCTTTTGTGTGTTTTATTTATATCCGATCGCAACGGTGGTCATCAGTTCCTTTGCAAAATGGGACTACACGAATTTGAATGATATGCAGATGTATTCCTTTGGACATCTGTTTGACAACTATAAATATATTTTTGAGAAATATCCGTATTTCTGGGAAGGACTTAGAAATTCCTGTATCTGGGCATTGTGCGGACTTGTAGTCCAGGTTCCGATCGCGACAGGAGTGGCACTGGTAATCTCCAAGAAATGCAGAGGATGGAAGCTGGCAAGAAATATTTACGTGATACCGAATATTATTTCTTCGGCAGCAATGGGATTGATCTTCTTACAGCTGTACAATCCGAAGTATGGTATTATCAATGAAATTATCCGTGTTTTTGTGCCGAATTTCCAGGACAACGTACTGTTTATACCAAAGGTAAATATGATCGCTTTGACCTGCGCATACATCTTCTTTGCAGGAACAAACATGATCATGGTTCTGGGACAGATTTCTGCAATACCGGAAGAGGTTCGTGAGGCGGCACTTTTGGATGGAGCCAAAGGATGGACACTGGATCGTTGTATCGTTCTTCCATTGATTAAAGATACAATAAAGACAATCAGTATTCTCTCCGTATCCGCAGGATTCCTGTTGTATAATGAAGTTTATTTCCTGACGAACGGAGCAGCAGGAACAAAGAGTATCAGCTTCCTGATCCGTGAACTGGCAGTTGTCAGTCCAAGAGCACAGTACGCACGTGCAAATGCGATCGGTGCGATTCAGATCCTGGGAGGTCTGGTATTGATCCTGATCATTAATATGCTGTTTCGTGAGAGAAAACAGAAAGGAGGCAGAAGATGATGAGCAGACAGAGAAAAGGCAAAGAAAATGAAGCGGTCCATGGAGTGGGGACTTTTGGAAAGATCGTTTCGTATGTTGTGATGATTCTGGTATGTTTCATCTCCCTGTTTCCGGTTATTTGGGTGGCAATTTCCTCGTTGAAGGCAGATCCTCTGGCAGAGCCGGGATTTACTCTGCCAAGTGCACTTTGTTTTGATGGATATATCGGAGTATTCCGGGACATGCATATTATGAGATACTTCTTTAACAGTTTTAAAGTGGCAGGTATTTCTGTCGTATTAAGTATCATCATGATTTCCATGTCAGCGTATGTTGTGGCAAGAATGAACTTTAAATTTAAATCGGTGGTCAGCGTCATGTTGATGTCTACATTGTTTATTCCACCGACAGCGATGACATTCCCGGTTTATAATCTGATCAACAGTATGGGAATCAACGATACGCATGCAGGATTGATTTTAATCTATACATGCAGCGGTATCGCAGTCAGCTTTATGGTCATCAAAAACTATTTCCTGACGATACCGGTAGAGCTGGAAGAAGCAGCGCGTATTGACGGCTGCGGTTATACACAGACATTTTTCAAGATCATGCTGCCGATCGCACGTCCGGGAATCCTGACAGCAGCAATGCTGGCGTTTATGAATTACTGGAATGAATACTACTGGGCATCTATGGTACTGACAACAAAAGAACTGAAGACTGTTCCGGCGATTCTGGCACAGTTCCAGAATGCATTTTCTACGAACTACAACGGAATGTTTTCCGCAATCGTTGTAATTCTGCTTCCGCCGGTGATCTTGTTCTGCTGTTTCAGCAAGTACTTTATTGAAGCACTGTCTGGTGGGGCAGTAAAAGGCTAAAAGGAGAGAAAAAACATGAAACAAGTAACAGCCATTCTTTTGGGAGCCGGACAGAGAGGGGCAGAGGCTTATGCCTCTTATGCCCTGGATTATCCCAATGAATTGAAATTTGTAGCAGTAGCGGAACCAAGAGCGGATCGACGGGAAGAGTTTGCAAAGCTTCATGATATTGCACCTCAAAACGCTGTGGAATCGGACATGGAGCTTTTGAACCGTCCGAAAATGGCGGACTGTGTTCTGATCTGTACACAGGATCAGATGCATTATGAGGCATTGAAGCTGGCTGTGGAAAAAGGCTATCACATTTTATGTGAAAAACCGATCTCACCTGTAAAATCTGAACTGATCGAGATCGGGGAGATCGCAAAGAATTATGACAAGGTGATCAGTATTTGCCACGTGCTGCGTTATTCTCCATTTTTCAGAGAGCTGAAACGGCTTCTGGATGAAGGAGCGATCGGTCAGCTTGTTGATATCCAGCATATTGAGAGTGTGGGATACTGGCATATGGCACACAGCTTTGTACGTGGTAACTGGAGAAACAAGTCCTTAAGCAGTCCGATGATCCTGCAGAAGTGCTGTCATGATATGGACATCTTATTATGGCTCGTAGGTGCGTCCTGTACAAGACTTACAAGCTTCGGAAATCTGATGCATTTTAAAGAAGAAAATGCACCAGAAGATGCTCCGGCTCACTGTCTGGACGGATGTGTACACCGGGATGAATGTCCGTATTTTGCACCTCGATTCTATCTGGAGGATTTAGAGGAAAAAGGCGGAACATTTGCAAAAGTGGTAAGTCTTCAGACGGATAAAAAATCTCTGCTGGATGCATTGAAAGACGGACCATATGGAAGGTGTGTTTACCACTGTGACAACGATGTGGTAGATCATCAGGTAGTAAATCTGGAGTTTGACAATGGTGTGACAGCAAGTATGACAATGTGTGCGTTTACCAATAAATGCGAGCGGATCATCAATCTGATGGGAACAAAAGGACAGATTCGCGGAAACATGGAAGAAAATGAAATCATTGTGGAAGATTTTGCGTCTGGAAATACAACAAAGATCAAGGTAAAAGTACCAAAAGGTGGACACAGCGGAAGCGATGTCTCCATGATGAAAGACTTTGTGGAACTGGTGGCAGGAGGCGGAACTGCAAAAAGCGTAAGCGCCGCATCAGAATCCATCGAGAGTCATTTGATGGCACTGGCGGCAGAAGACAGCCGGGAACACAACGGTGTTGTTTATGAAATGAAAGGATATGGAAAATAGTAATGAATCAGGAAATATGGAATCGGACCGAATGGTTCCGGAAAGAAAGATTCGGAATGTTTATCCACTGGGGACTGTATGCCATTCCGGCGCTGGGCGAGTGGGTAATGTCCGAAAAACGAATGACAGTAGAAGAATATGAGAAATATTTCGAGCAGTTTGATCCAACGGATTACAATCCGAGAGAATGGGCAAGACTGGCAAAAAAAAGCAGGTATGAAATATGCGGTGCTGACTGCAAAGCATCACGATGGATTTTGTTTGTTTGATTCTGCACTGACAGATTATAAAGCGACAAATACAAAGGCCGGACGGGATCTGGTTCGGGAATTTCTGGATGCATTCCGTGCGGAAGGATTAAAAAGTAGGGCTTTACTTTACACTGATTGACTGGCATCATCCGGACTATCCGAAATACAATGATATGCACCATCCAATGCGCGGAAATGAGGCGTATAAAGATGAAAATATCAATTTTGACCGGTATCTGGAATATATGCATGGCCAGGTGGAAGAACTGGTGACCAATTACGGAAAGCTGGATATTCTCTGGTTTGATTTCTCTTATGACAACATGTGTGAAGATACATGGAAAGCAGAAGAGTTGATCCGTATGGTCAGAAAACATCAGCCGGATGTTATTATTGACAATCGTCTGGAAGGTTCCGGAGAGAAGAACGGAAGTATCGTAACAGATCATCCGAATATTTACAGCGGAGATTTCGCAAGTCCGGAAATGATCATTCCGCCGGGAGGAATGAAAGATCTGAACGGAAAACCGATCCCGTGGGAGCTTTGTGCAACGATGAACAACCACTGGGGATACTGTTATTATGATCATACTTACAAAACATCACAGACCATTATCCGCAAACTGGTTGAATGTGTCAGCAAAGGCGGAAACTTTATCCTGAACGTAGGACCGGATGCAAAAGGAAGAATTCCGAAAGAAAGCCAGGAAATTCTGACGCAGGTAGGAGAATGGATGGAGCAAAACGGAGAAAGTCTTTATGAATGTGGAATTTCCGAGTATGACAAGCCGGAATGGGGACGTTATACACAAAAAGGAAACACGGTATATGCCCATATTTATGAAACGCCTCTGGGAGCACTCCCATTGTATGGAATCAGCCCGCAGGAGGTAGGAACAATCACCTTCCTTTCCAGCGGAGCGCAGGTGCAGAGGGGTGAGGCATGGAATACAGCTATGTATTCAGATACACCGTTTGTGGCGCTGGGTGAAAATCCGGTATTCAGTTATCCGCTGCCGGATGAAATCGATACTGTTTTGAAAATCGAGTTGAAAAAATAGGACTTTACATCCGAAAATCCCTGTGGTATACTACCTTAGGATTCAGCCGGTGTTCGGTAATCGGACAACTCCGACCGTTACTTAATACCAGGCGGTTTATTATTAAGTTTAAAGGAGGATCATACGATGATCGCAAAAGAAAAGAAACAGGCTATTATTGCAGAATTTGGAAGAAGTGAAGGAGATACAGGATCTCCGGAAGTACAGGTAGCGATCCTGACAGCAAGAATCAACGAGCTGACAGATCACTTCAAAGCAAATCCAAAAGACCACCACTCAAGAAGAGGACTTCTGAAAATGGTAGGACAGAGACGTGGACTGCTTGCATACCTGAAAAAAGTAGATATCGAAAGATACCGTGCTTTGATCGAAAAACTTGGATTAAGAAAATAATTCATGGAAGAGGGACTTCTGCCTGTGTCGGTTTATCCGGCAGGCAGAGGTCTTTTTATTTCTTGCGATTCATACATATCTATGGTATAATAATCTAGATTGCGGACAAGTATGTATACCCGAGACCACTGAAAAGTATATCGAAAGCTTCCGGTGTTTTTTTCAGTAGTTTCGGAGACACTTGTTCCGGGAAATGTTTCAAACAAAAAGGAGAATATTATGTATAAGAAATTTGAGATGGAACTTGCCGGCAGAACTCTGCGCGTGGATGTTGACAGAGTGGCAAAGCAGGCAAATGGTGCGGTTTTGATGCACTACGGAGATACTACAGTTCTCTGTACTGCGACAGCATCTGAGAAGCCAAGAGACGGGATTGACTTTTTCCCGCTGAGTGTAGAGTACAATGAGAGACTTTATGCAGTCGGAAAGATTCCGGGAGGATTCAACAAAAGAGAAGGAAAGGCTTCTGAGAATGCAATTTTAACATGTCGTGTCATTGACAGACCGATGCGTCCTCTGTTCCCGAAGGATTACAGAAATGACGTGACATTGGAGAATCTGGTTATGTCTGTTGATCAGGACTGCAGTCCGGAACTGACAGCAATGCTTGGTGCGGCGATTGCCACAAGTATTTCAGATATTCCGTTTGACGGACCGATCTCTACGACTCAGGTTGGTCTGGTTGACGGAGAATTTGTATTCAACCCGACAGCAGCACAGAAAGAAGTATCGGATCTGGCGCTGACAGTTGCATCTACAAAAGAGAAAGTAATCATGATCGAAGCCGGAGCAAATGAAGTTCCGGAGGCTCAGATGATCGAGGCTATTTTTGCGGCACATGAACTGAACCAGAAAGTCATCGCATTTATTGAGACGATCGTGGCAGAATGCGGAAAAGCAAAACATGAATATACAAGCTGCGCGGTTCCGGAAGAACTGTTTGAGGCGATTAAAGAGATCGTTCCACCGGCAGAGATGGAAGAAGCAGTCTTTACAGATGACAAACAGACAAGAGAAGAAAATATCCGTGTCATTACAGAAAAACTGGAAGAGGCATTTGCAGAGAACGAAGAATGGCTGGCAGTGTTAGGGGAAGCAGTTTATCAGTATCAGAAGAAGACTGTCAGAAAGATGATCTTAAAAGATCACAAACGTCCGGACGGACGTGCGATCGATCAGATTCGTCCGCTGGCAGCAGAGACAGACCTGATCCCGAGAGTTCATGGATCTGCGATGTTTACAAGAGGACAGACTCAGATTTGTACAGTGACAACACTGGCACCTCTTTCAGAAGCACAGAGAATCGACGGACTGGATGAGGCAGAGACTTCCAAGAGATATATGCACCACTACAATTTCCCGTCTTATTCTGTTGGAGAGACAAAACCATCCAGAGGACCGGGACGTCGTGAGATTGGTCACGGTGCACTGGCAGAGAGAGCACTCCTTCCGGTACTTCCAAGCGAGGCAGAGTTCCCGTATGCGATTCGTACGGTATCTGAGACATTTGAATCGAATGGTTCTACTTCTCAGGCAAGCGTATGTGCGTCCAGTATGTCACTGATGACAGCAGGTGTGCCGATCAAGGCAGCTGTTGCCGGAATTTCAGCAGGTCTGGTGACAGGAGAGACAGACGATGATTATCTGGTTCTTACAGATATCCAGGGACTGGAAGATTTCTTCGGAGATATGGACTTTAAAGTGGCTGGTACACACAAGGGTATCACAGCGATCCAGATGGACATTAAGATCCACGGACTGACAAGACCAATCATTGAAGAAGCAATCGCAGCGACAAAGAAAGCAAGAACTTACATTCTGGATGAAGTGATGAATAAAGCAATTGCAGAACCTAGAAAAGAAGTGGGAACTTATGCACCGAAGATTATTCAGATGCAGATCGACCCACAGAAGATCGGCGATGTTGTCGGACAGAGAGGAAAGACGATCAATGCGATCATCGAGCAGACTGGAGTGAAGATCGATATCACAGACGATGGAGCAGTTTCTATCTGCGGTACAGAAAAAGAAGCGATGGAAAAAGCAGCGAAGCTGATCGCAACGATCGTAACAGATTTTGAAGCAGGACAGCTTTTTGAAGGAAAAGTAATCAGCATCAAAGAATTCGGAGCATTTCTTGAGTTTGCACCTGGAAAAGAGGAATGGTTCATATTTCCAAGATCTCCAAAGAGAGAGTCAACAAGGTAGAAGATGTTCTGAACATTGGAGATGTTGTGAAGGTTGTATGCCTTGGAAAAGATAAAATGGGAAGATTCAGCTTCAGCATGAAAGATGTTGCAGAAGACTAATTAGAACTGAAGAGAAAATAGAAAATCAGGATTACCATTTAAGTGGATAATCCTGATTTTCTATTTTGCATTTACGACAATGCTCTGGTCTCCCCGCATTATTTTATTAAGTATTCGTTTCATTTCTTCGCCGTTATCTCCTGACAAATCAATGCTTGAAAAAGGCAGAGTCAGTCTTTTATTGTTGTAATAAGTAATCCATATTGTATTATTTCTGGTTCCTGGAAATACATAGCGCAAATCCTTTATATACTTTTTGGCATAGAGGTTTCCGTTTATAACGAACCAATTTTTACTGACAAACATTCGTGTTGAACTTTGCACAATGATAGGGCGTTTTGATATATTTCCATATTTTATATGCGGTCAACAAAGTAAAACAAAGAAAGAATAATTCGATCCATAGAACTTCTTGATGTTTTTCAATCCACACTATTCTAAATCCCCGTACAGACTGATAAGCACAAAATCCCCATATAAAGGCTAGCAATAACTTTTTAAGTGGGTAAAGACGAAACCATTCAATCATTTTTAGCGGTCCATTTGATGGATGGTAATCTTTATTTATGAGTTTATTCGTAAGGCATTTCTGTACAATGGATGGTAAATTGACCCACAGGATAATTGCTAAAAATAGAAGCCAAATAACCATTCTGCTCCCCTTCCTTTCTCTGATCTGTCGTTTTCTTGATACCTTTATTATATCAGTTCCATGGATCCGCCACAATAAAAATGAAAGGTCTCTGTTCCGGCAGAAGTCGAGTTAAAGGACGGAGAATTTGTGAATTATATCGCATGCGATACAATTGAATATGCAAAAATGCATAATAATAGAGCAGTGAAGAAAACATTAACCATACCAGAGTGGTTGAATGAGGCGGCTACGAGAGCCGGGGTAAATTATTCTCAGGTTCTTCAAGAAGCACTGATGAGAAAATTAAATATAAGCAGATAATCATTGGAGAGCTTGGAAACAGGCTCTCTAATCTTTAAGATTTCTTAAAGATTCTTAAAGATACAGTAAAGACTATTGAGTAAGAAACAGAAAACGACTATACTAAACACTGTCAAATGTTGGAGAAGAAGGAGCAGGCAAGATGAGATACAGACAGAACAATGTAAGGAAGAAACTGATTCCGGCGTACGGGATTGTGCCGCTTTTACTGGCATTGTTATGGAACTCACTGGCATATAATGGTGCCAGATGGATTGCATCCGGGCGATATCATTACAATATTGAGACTGTGTTGGATGAGAGGATCCCTTTCATACCCTGGACATTGGTAATCTATTTTGGATGTTATCTGTTTTGGGGAATCAATTACATTTTGATTGCGGGACAGGAAAAAGAGAGTGTATATCGCTTTTTTACAGCAGATGCAATATCCCGGATTGTCTGTTTCTGTTTTTTTGTCTTGTTTCCGACGACCAATACCAGACCGGAGATTGTGGCAGACGGATTCTGGAATCAGGCCGTGATCTGGCTTTATTCCATTGATGCCGCGGACAATTTGTTTCCTTCCATTCATTGCCTGGTAAGCTGGTTTTGTTTTCAGGGAATTCGTGGGCGGCAGGAGATTCCGAAATGGTATCAATACCTGTCCTGTGTGATTGCAGTTTGCGTGTTTTTATCCACTTTGATGACAAAACAGCATGTTGTCTGGGATGTGGCAGGTGGTGTTATCCTGGCGCAGATCTGTTTTACGGTTTCCGGGAAAACACAGTGGTATCGGATATATCAAAGATTTTGTGAAAGGATACAAAGCTGTATTTTTCATTTGACAGGAGGAGCACGACATGAGAGATAAGAAAAAAGCAGTTTTTAATATTTTATTTTTATTACTTGTATTTGGTCTGACTGTATATGGTGTTTTTCGAGGAGAAGACCTTGAGAGTATGATGCACTCCATTCGACAGGCACAGTGGCAATGGCTGGTGCCGGGAGTGGCTCTGGTATTATTCTTTATATGGTCAGAATCAATTATTATCTGGTATATGATGAAATCGTATGGAACCCGGTTGAAGAAACGGTCTTGTTTTCTGTTTTCTTCCGTTGGTTTTTTCTTTAGTTGCATTACACCGTCGGCAAGCGGTGGACAGCCGATGCAGATATACTATATGAAGAAAGAAAAGATACCGATTCCAGTATCGACGGTAGTATTGATGATTGTGACGATTACATATAAGCTGGTCCTGGTTGTGATCGGAATCGGGATTCTCATATTTGGTCAGGGATTTCTGCACAGATATCTGGAAGGCATTCTGCCGGTCTATTATCTGGGATTGGGATTGAATGTGTTTTGTGTGGTATTTATGACAGTTCTTGTATTTCATCCGGTGCTGACAAAGGAAATCCTGAAAAAAGGCGTCCATTTGCTGGAAAAGCTGCGCCTGATGAAACACAAAGAAGAACGGCTGGAAAAGCTGGATGCATCTATGGATACTTACCGGGGAACGGCAGTATATTTAAAAGAGCATATGGGCGTGATCGTGGTTGTATTCGGAATTACATTTGTTCAGAGAATGGCCTTGTTTGCAGCTACCTGGTTTGTGTATCGGGCGTTTGGACTGTCAGGAACTTCATTCTTTGATATTCTGTTTCTTCAGGCAGTGATAGCAGTTGCGGTAGATATGCTGCCGCTTCCCGGTGGTATGGGGATCAGTGAAACATTATTTTTGAATATTTTTCGCCCGGTGTTCGGATCTTTGCTGCTTCCGGGTATGGTTTTAAGCCGGGGACTGGGATATTATGCAGATTACTGATCAGTGCTGCATTTACAGTGGTGGCGCAGCTTACGATAGGAAATAGAAAAAGTAAGAGAAACAAAAGAAGTGTAATAAAGGAGCGTGTTGAGGG
>ENA-OQIT01000040-OQIT01000040.1-human-gut-metagenome-genome-assembly--contig:-NODE-40-length-35943-cov-3.758181_pt1 | contig 35943 bp, 30 predicted proteins | sample MGYA00242587_ERZ504752 | MGnify/ENA primary metagenome ERZ504752 (study PRJEB26092, sample SAMD00036352) | human gut metagenome | host: Homo sapiens | study: EMG produced TPA metagenomics assembly of... | reverse complement strand
CCGTTTCATAGGCCGGGAGTTTAAGGAATCATCACCGGAGAGTACGGAAGAAAAATCCTGTCCGGATAATTGCGGACTCTGTGAGGAACATGAAAGAAAAGGCTGCTGTATGATCCTGGAAGTTACAAAACGCTGTAATATGCATTGTCCTGTCTGCTTTGCTTCAGCAGGAGAAGACAGGGAAAAGGGAGATATTCCCATCTGTGAAATAGAAAAACAGTATGATTTTCTGATGGCTCACGGAGGTCCCTTTAATATACAGCTCTCAGGAGGAGAACCAACCATGAGGGACGATCTGCCTGAAATCATACATATGGGAAGAGAAAAAGGATTTACATTTTTTCAGTTAAATACCAATGGGATCCGGCTTGCCAGGGAGGAGGGGTATGCCGGAAAGCTGAAAAAAGCAGGACTGAATACAGTATTTCTTCAGTTTGACGGTGTGACAGATCAGGTTTATGAGACTTTACGTGGACAGGCTATGATGGAACTGAAGAAAAAGGCGGTCTTAAACTGCTCAGAAGCAGAGCTTGGTATTGCTCTTGTGCCGGTCATTGCGCCGGGAGTAAATGATATGCAGGTAGGGGATATCCTGAAATTTGGTCTGGATCATATGCCCTTTGTTCGTGGCGTACATTTTCAGCCTATCAGTTATTTTGGCAGATGTTCCCAGAAGCGCCCCCAAAATCCCATCACCATACCAAAGATGCTGAGGCTTATTGAAGAACAGACAGAGGGACTGATGAAAATTGAGGATTTTGCAGGCGGCGGCGCAGAGAATCCCTACTGCTCCTTTCATGCAAGTTATCTGAGAAAAGGAGAGCGGGAACTGAAGCTTCTTGAAAAAAAATCAGGAAAAGGATGCTGCTGTACTACCAGTGATGATTCCAGGCAGTATGTGGAAAATCAGTGGAGCTACAGTACAAAAACCTATGATGAGGGAGAAATGACACAGACAGATGCGCTAGATGAGTTTCTGATCCGGATACATAATGAAACCTTTGCAGTATCAGGTATGATCTTTCAGGATGCCTGGAATCTGGATCTTGACCGTCTGAAACGCTGTTATATCTGTGAAGTGGATCCTGATCACGGAATGGTACCGTTCTGTGCATATAATCTGACTAATCTGAAAGGAATATATTTATACAGAAAGTGAAACGATCCAATATAGATGCAATGATCTGTAGGCAGGAAAAAATTACAGATATTACAAGGGAAACAATAAACAAAATACAGTTGGATAAACTGAATGCTGTTCTGAAAAGAGAAAAAGAAAGGCAGGGATTTTATAGAGATCTGCCGGAAAGGCTGGAAAGCATTGATGATCTGAAAACCCTTCCCTTTACAACGGAATCCGACCTTGCTCAGAAAGGGGGCAGGATGTTACTGTGCTCTCAGGGAGAAATACAGAGGATCATTTCAGAACAGACAAGCGGAACAACAGGTGCAGGTAAACGTGTATTTTATACAGAAGGAGATTGTGAACATACCATAGAACTTTTTATGGCCGGACTTGGTGAGTTTATTTATCCGGGAAGCAGGACTATGGTTGCCATGCCGTTTTCAGGTCCTTCTGGACTGGGAGAGCTGATCGCAGAAGCAATCAGACGTATAGGAGCACACCCCCTTTTAACCGGGAACAATAAAACCTATGGTGAGTTAAAAACAATTCTGGAAGAGGAGCGGCCGGATACTTATGTAGGTATGCCGACAGCACTGCTTTCCATGCTCAGAATGTGTGGAAAAGGCAGTATAAAGAGAGCACTGATATCAGGGGATGCCTGTCCGGAAACAGTAATGAAAGCAATAGAAAAAATTTTGGGAACACCACTCTGGCCTCATTATGGTTCCAGAGAGATGGGGCGTTGGGGGTGCGATTTGCTGTCAGGCTCATGAGGGCATGCACATGAGGGAGAATCATTGTATCACAGAGATCATAGATAAAGAGGGAAATGTTCTGCCTGACGGTCAATGGGGAGAACTGGTGATCACAACCATTGGGATGGAGGCACAGCCTATGATCAGATACAGGACCGGCGATCATACACGTATCATCCCCGGAAAATGTATCTGCGGAAGTGAGGTAAGGCGTCTGGATTTTGTAAGGCGCATCGACCAGTCCAAAAGTATGAGAGAAATGGATGAATTACTGTTTCAGTTTCCGGAACTGGTAGATTACTGTGTAAGGAGTGTTGGAGGGAAAAAAGAAATCACAGCACTTTTTATATCAGATAACGGAGAAGAACTGATCAGAAATGTCTGCGCAGAGAAGAATATTATTTCTTTGGACTGCAGAAAAGCAGAATGGAGCGATAGGGCATTGTATCCTGCGAAACGTATTATTTTATAGAGAAACTATTAGAAAAACAGAACGAAACCCATTGACTATCAGTCGGATTTCCGTTCTGTTTTTTATTTTATGAATAGTTATTTGTTTCACAGGATAATACGGACAGTCCTCTCTGATACATTCTTTATTATCTTCAAAATAATTTACATAGTACAGAAGACAGCGGAATCTTTACAGAGCTGAACTGCCTGTAAAACCTGATCGCTTCTTCAATAGCAATTCTGCTGGTGCGTTTACAGCAGCGCGGACCACCAACATCAGCCAGTTTGGATAAAATAACAGAGACAAGCTTCTGAGGAAAGGGCCATGCATCCTTATGGAGGGGACCGGATCCGGTCATAACGGACATAAAGATTCCGGCACCTGCTGCTGCACCACACACTCCCCAGTAACCGCAGGTACCACCGGGAACCTGCTTCGCTCTTTTACAGATTTCAGATAATGCGGTATCGTAATTCATACGCTCTCCATTATTGCGAAGTGCAGTCAGAAGAACACTGGGAACAATGGCATGATGTTCAGGTCCATGCATGTGGACAGAAGGAAGGTCCATGATCTCTTCCAGAAGCAGCAGGGGATCCTTCTCTGTGCTGCTTCTGAGGGCTGTGCTCACCGGTATATAAGTACCATAGCTGTGACAGGCATCACAGACAAAATGGCCATTTTCACAGACAGTATTTGTCAGCTGCTCTTTGTGGCAGATGCTGCAGGTTTTCACAGAACTTTCGACGCTGTATGTGACCGGTGCTCCACAGATCAGGCAGCCTGAAAAATGTTCTGTCTCTCCACAACAGCAGGAATTATTTGTATTATCCATAAAAATCAGCATTTCTCAGCAATATCATAGATAAGCCGTTCTGTATCTTCCCATCCGAGGCAAGGATCTGTGATGGAACAGCCAGGAGTCATATGATCACTGATATCCTGACGGCCCTCCAGAAGGTAGCTTTCAATCATAACACCTTTTACCAGCTTTTTAAGTTCCGGATTATAGTTACGGCTGTGAAGTACTTCTGAAACAATACGGATCTGTTCCTTGTATTGCTTGTTGGAGTTTGAGTGGTTGGCATCTATGATGATGGCAGGGTTCTTAAGGTCCTTTTTGGCATACAAAGCAGACAGATGTATCAGATCTTCATAGTGGTAATTAGGAATAGTCTGTCCGTACTGGTTTACACCACCTCTGAGAATTGTGTGTGCCAGATCATTTCCTGAAGTTTCCACATCATTTCCTCTGTAGATGAAGTGGTGAGGATGCTGTGCAGCAGTGACAGAATTCAGCATAACAGAGAGATCACCGCTGGTAGGATTCTTCATACCGACAGGAATATCCATGCCACTGGCAGTGAGACGATGCTGCTGGTTCTCCACAGAACGTGCACCTACAGCTTCATAGGAGAGAATATCATCCAGATAGCTGCGGTTTTCAGGATAAAGCATCTCATCTGCAGAAGAGAGTCCTGTCTCCTGCATAACTCTCATGTGCATCTTGCGGATAGCAATAATTCCGGCAAGAAGGTCAGGAGCCTTATCAGGGTCTGGCTGATGAAGCATTCCTTTGTAACCGTCACCTGTGGTACGGGGCTTATTTGTATAAACTCGCGGGATGATCATCAGTTTGTCAGAGACTTTATCTGCCACTGTTTTCAGTTTGCGTACATATTCGCAGACTGTATCTTCGTTATCAGCGGAACAAGGTCCTACAAGGACGATAAATTTATCTGATTCACCGGTGAAGATACGGCGTATTTCTTCATCGCGCTGTTTTTTTACTTCTTTGAGTTCCTGGCTGAGAGGGTACTGAGATTTCAGAACCTCCGGTAAAGGGAGCTCGTGATTGATTTTCATAGACATGATCTGTTTCCTCCATATAAGTACATGCAGGTCTTTGATAATGCCGGAACTCAGGAATATTTTATACCTGACCGGACTGCCTGCACATTTTCCTTTACAAGTATAACATGGTGTTATCTAAAATTCCAGTACTTTAACACTTTAAACCGACATATTTTGAGAGAATGTAATCAGACCGTTTTTTATGCCTGTTTCTTAGCTTCACAAAAATGCTTTCAGATGTTACAATCAAATAAAAGATATAAGGAAAGAAATATCAAAAGAATACCAAAGAAAGTCGGGGTGAAGGTTATGGAGATTAAGAGTATTTTGATAAAGGACACAACCAGAGAAGAAAGAAAACAGATTGTGGAGGAATCTTTTGGGAATATTTCTGCAAGCTGTGATGGCTGTATGGCGGGACTGACAGAGATGTATCAGGAATATATTGATGGTACAAAGGAAATCCGCGACATTAACATGGAGTTTAATGCACACTACGTACGGGAAGATTTGGATGAGAAATCAAAGAGAAGCTGCCCGATGTAGATAAAACAACTATATGGGAAACTTACAGATCTCGAATATACAGGAAATAACAAGATAGCAGGAGAAGGATAATAAAATGAGTACAAACAATATGGATAGATTTGAATTTAGATGTATCAGACCGGAGGAGACACAGCAGGCAATAGAAATCGAGCAGATCTGTTTCCCGCCAAATGAGGCATGTTCCCCGAAAAGTCTGACAGAGAGAATAAAAGCAACAGCAGAGACATTTCTGGTAGCGGAGGATAAGGAAACCGGAAAGCTGGCTGCATTTCTTAATGGAGTTCCTACAGATGAGGAGGCTTTCAGAGATGAATTCTTCACAGATATTTCTCTGAGTAATCCTGAAGGCAAAAATATCATGCTTCTGGGTCTGGACGTCCGTCCGGAATATCGTATGCAGGGCCTGGGCCGTGAACTGGTATCCAGATACTGCCAGAGGGAAGCTCAAAAAGGACGAAAGAAACTTTTCCTCACCTGTCTGGATGAAAAAGTGAAGATGTATGAGAAATTCGGCTTTACAGATCTGGGCCAGGCAAATTCCACCTGGGGCGGAGAAGCTTGGCATGCCATGAGCATCGAGATTGAAAGATAATTAACAATCAGAACAGACAGGAGAGTGTACAATGAGCCTATACGCAATCGGTGATTTTCATCTTTCGTTTACAGTCAATAAACCTATGGATGTATTTGATAAAAGATGGAAGAATCATGTAGTTAAGATTGAGAAATACTGGAAGAGAAAAGTAACAGAGAATGATACAGTAGTGATTACCGGAGATCATTCCTGGGGGAGAGATCTTGCAGAGTGTCAGGCGGATCTGGATTTTATTATGGCTCTTCCGGGCAGGAAAATCCTGCTTCGGGGAAATCACGATATGTTCTGGGATGCAAAGAAAACAGAAAATCTGAATGAGATGTTCAGAGGAAAGCTGGAATTTTTGCAGAATAATTTTTATACATATGAGGATTATGCACTGGTGGGAACCAAGGGCTACTGTTATGAAGGAAAAGACAGTTATGAGCATTTCCTGAAGATCCGAGAGCGGGAACTGGGGCGGCTGCGCTGCTCTTTTGAAGGGGCGAAGGCAGCAGGATATGAGAAGTTTATCATGTTTCTTCATTATCCGCCTACAAGTATTGGAGAGATGGAGAGTCCGTTTACCCTGATGGCACAGGAATTTGGCGCCGAGAAGGTGATCTATTCTCACTGTCATGGAGAGAAGCGATATGATGACAGCTTTAAAGGCTATGTGGATGGAATAGAGTACAAGCTGGTGTCAGGAGACTATCTGAATTTTAAACCGGAGCTGGTTTTACGCTAATTATATTGTCTGGAAAAAATCCCTGGGAAGTATTATACTTTTCAGGGATGATTTTATGTGCTTTGAGAGAAAATATCTTCGGGGAGAAACGAGAAAATGAAGATTTACTACAGAGAGAAATCTGGCGGGATTGAAATTCTGCGGTGTTTTGGAATAGAGGGCAGAGTTGAGATTCCGGGAATGATAGATGACAAATTGGTAATTAGTGCAGCACCGTATGCATTTTCTAGCCATATGGATGAGAAGGAAGACCTGAAAAATGCCAGTCTGTGGGAAGTGTCAGATGGTCTTGAGTTTGGCAGAGAAGAGCATGTTCTGGCAGGAAATGACGTGGAGGAGATTGTTTTTCCTTACACTTTAAAAGAGATTGGACGATATATTTTTTATGGCTGCGGGAATCTGAAAAAGCTGGAGTTTTCTGACAGCCTGATGCAGATAGGCTGTGGTGCATTTACAGGCTGCCATGCATTGGAGAAGCTGACTGTGCATATGGAGCAGGGAAAGAAGTCTGGTGTTAAGGAAATGCTGGGCGAGATGTGGCAGAGGATAGATGTGAACTTTCTTTATGAGTATGAAGAAGCCAGACTTGTATTTCCGGAGCATTATGATGAGGCGGTTGAGAACACTCCGGCGCGTATTTTGTATACGGAATATCATGGATCAGGCAGTAATTACAGGCAGTGTTTTTATGATAAGGAGCTGAATTATCAGGAATATGACAGGCTTTTTGAAATGGCGGTAGCCATGGATAAGCTGGAAGTTCTGGTTGATATGTCATTTGGCAGATTGGAGTTTCCTTATGAACTGACCGGGAAAGCCAGGGAGAACTACAGGGAATATATCCGTAAGAATCTGGGAGATATTGCAGAATATCTGGTAAAGCAGGAGGATATGCACAGATTGGAAGTGATATCCTCGCAAAAACTCTGGACACTGGAAGGAATTGATTCTGCGTTGGATTGTGCATCTAAGAGAAAAGAAACGGAAGTATCCGCATTTTTGATGAATGAAAGAGCAAATCTGGTGGATAATACGGCAGGAAGTGAACGTATAGATGTGGATAAGCTGCAAAATAGTCAGGAAGCTGACAGGACAGAACAGAGGAAAAATGAACAATCACAAACTACAGAAAAATCTTTGAACAGAAGAACTATACTAAGAAAAAAGAGGTTTGAACTGTGATAGATATAGAGGAAAATAATGATGCAGCCAGAGGATAAAATACAGGAAATAGCAGAAAGAGCAGAGCGTTTGCAGGAAATCGGCAGCAGTATTCTCAGGGTTGCGCGGGATGAATTATATCTGGGAATGCGGTTTTTTGGATGTGGCGCTGAGCAGTTTTTCTTATCAGATGGATGGTCAGGTCCATGGATTTGGAACGGATGGAAGAGTGATGTATTTCCAGCCGCAGATGCTGGGAGGCTTATATAGAGAGAACAGGATTCTGGTGAACAGAGGGTATCTGCATATGGTATTCCACTGTATTTTCCGGCATTTTGCATGGAGCGGTACAGAAGGTAAGAAGAGGGCAGACGATGGAATCACAATCCAGGAACGTATGCGTGATCTGAGTTGTGACATTTCAGTGGAGCATATGATAGATGGGATGAACTATCGGAGTATCCGTTTCTCACGCAGTCTTTTGCGAAGGGAAACCTACCGTCTCCTTGAAAAAGAGGGAAAAACCCTCAACGCACAGAGAGTATATAAAATATTGTCAGAATGGAATCTGAACGAAAAGGATCTTACAAATCTGGAACAGGAATTTCGCACAGATGACCACAGATACTGGGAAAGTAAGAAACCGGATCAGAAACCGAATCCCATGCTCAGCCGCAAATGGGGGGAGATCAATGATGGAATCGAGACGGATCTGGAAACCTTTTCTCAGGAGGCAGGTGAGCGGGACGGAGATTTCCTGGAGCAGATAAAAACAGAGAACAGAAGCCGGTATGATTACAGAGAATTCCTGCGGAAATTTGCAGTTTTTCATGAAGAACTGGCAGTGGATGATGACAGTTTTGATTACAATTTCTATACCTATGGTCTGCGTCTCTATGGAAATATGCCGTTGATCGAACCATTGGAATCCAAAGAAGTTAAGAAGATAGAGGAGTTCGTGATTATTATCGATACCTCCATGTCCTGTTCAGGAGAACTGGTGAGAAAGTTTCTGGAGGAAACCTACGGTGTACTTAGTGAGAGTGAGAGCTTTTTTACAAAAATAAATGTGCACATCATTCAGTGTGATGAGAAAGTCCACACAGATAAAAAGATTACTTCTCAGAAAGAAATGAAAGACTATATGGAACATCTGGAACTGTATGGAGATGGCGGAACAGATTTCAGGCCTGCATTTGAATGGGTGGATAAACTGTTGGAACAGCATGAATTTCATAACCTGAAAGGGATGATCTATTTTACAGACGGATTCGGGATTTACCCGAAGAAAATGCCGTCATATAAGACTGCGTTTGTGTTTATGCAGGATAATTATAGAGATGTGGATGTACCGGTATGGGCCATGAAACTGATTTTGGATGAGGATGATTTTGAGAAGCCAGACAGGTAATGAAGAGAGAAAATTATAATTGCGGGAGCTGCAAATCGCGGAGCAATTCGTGGATATCAAGGAAATGAGAAAACTGAGTAAAAGTAAGAAGTGTTCAGCAGGAAAGGATTTACATTATGGATATAAAACGAGCAAAACAGGAGATAAAGGACTCAATAGAAGCATATCTTGCGAAGGATGAATTTGGAGAATATCTGATCCCGGCCATACGCCAGAGACCAATTCTCCTTATGGGGGCACCGGGTATTGGAAAGACGCAGATTATGGAACAGATCGCCAGGGAATGTAAGGTAGGTCTGGTATCTTATACTATCACACATCACACCCGTCAGAGTGCAGTAGGACTGCCGTTTATCAAAGAGAAAACCTTTGGTCAGGAGACTTTTTCTGTCACAGAATATACTATGAGTGAGATTATTGCCTCTGTCTATGAAAAGATGGAAAAAACAGGTCTCAGAGAAGGAATTCTTTTTATTGATGAGATTAACTGCGTATCAGAGACCTTGGCGCCTATGATGCTACAGTTTCTTCAGGGAAAGACATTTGGCAATCAGAAAGTACCGGAAGGATGGGTGATCGTGACAGCAGGAAATCCGCCGGAATACAATAAATCTGTCCGCGAATTTGACGTAGTAACCCTTGACAGAATTAAGAGGATTGATGTGCAGCCGGATTTTGAAGTGTGGAAAGAATATGCCTATGAGCAGGGAATCCATCCGGCTGTGATCTCTTATCTGGAGCTTCGCAGAAAGAATTTCTACAGAATGGAGAACACAGTAGACGGACGGATTTTTGCCACTGCCAGAGGCTGGGAAGATCTTTCAAGGCTGATACAGGTATATGAAACACTGGATAAAGAAGTGGACAGAGAGGTGGTATATCAGTATATCCAGCATCCAATGATCGCAAAAGATTTTGCCGCATATCTGGCATTATACAATAAGTATAAGACAGACTATGCAGTGGAGGATCTGCTTCAGGGTAAATGGACACCCATCACTCTGGGTAAGATCCGCAATGCTTCACTGGATGAGCATCTGAGTATTGTTGGTCTGCTGAACGGAAAGCTCAGCCAGTTATTTGCAGACTGTTATTTTATGGATGCCTATGTGACAAAGCTCTATGGTTACATGACAGAATACAGAGATAACCTTCCGGAAATGACGCTGGAATCCATTTATAAAAAGGCAGAAAATGATTTTCAGACTGCAAAAAAATCTGAGCTTCTCACTAAAAATGAAGAAAAAGTATTTATCCGTACAGTGGATTTTCTTGAGAAATTATGGATAGAACTGAGGGGAGAAACTGGTTCTGAAGATAAAACAGAGAATAATAAAGCTGTTGAAATTTCAGAAAAAGATACCTATGAGCAGACAAAAACTGCTTTTACAGCGGAGGCAGACAACCTGGAAACTCAGACAGAATATATCTCTCAGACGCTTCAGAATGTTTTTGATTTTATGGAAGCAGCCTTTGGTGACAGCCAGGAAATGGTAGCATTTATTACGGAACTGAATGCAAACTTTTACAGTATCTGGTTTATCCGGGAAAATGGTTCTGACCAGTATTACCGTCACAACAAGGGACTACTGTTTGATGACAGACAGAAACTGATCTTGGGACAAATGGAGGAACTGGAGAACACGATGAAGCTGGGACTAAAAAATTAATTTTTATGCCAATTAGCATTGGATTTTCAGATAAATCGTGGTATGCTGATGAATAGAATTATGATTTGAGTGAAAAATATCAGGAATGCAGGCGCATTTGACTGTGCAGCAGTAGAACGATATGGAATCATTAGAAAAAACGAGGAGGAATATAAAATGGAATTAGAAGTATTAAGAAAAAATATGGTTGCAGCTATGAAAGCCAAAGATAAAGTAACAAAAGAAGCAGTTTCCTCTCTGATCTCTGCGGTAAAGAAGGTAGCGATCGATGAGGGATGCCGTGATGAGATTAAGAGTGATCTGGTGGACAGAGTTATTCTGAAAGAGTTGAAAACTGTGAAAGAACAGCTGGATACCTGTCCGGAGAGCCGCGAGGATCTGAAGGCTGAATACCAGGCAAGATATGATGTGATTGCCAAATATGCGCCAAAACAGATGGATGCAGCAGAGGTAAAAGCATATCTGGAAGAAAAATTTGCAGATGTGATTGCGACGAAAAATAAGGGTCAGATCATGAAGGCTGTTATGGCTGATATGAAGGGAAAAGCAGACGGAAAGGTGATTAATCAGGTTGTGGCAGAGCTCTGCAAATAATGTGTTATCTTAACCGAATCAAGTAAGTCCCCTGCTTCAATTGCGAAAAGCAATAAGCAGTGGGTGGGACTATGTGAAGAATAGGATCATCCAGCAGATTTGGTATGCAGAAAGCTGGATAGTTATCAAAATAGCCGCAGTATGCTGGAATGTCCGGATACTGCGGTATTTTATAGGAGGTGAATATATATATGGAGTTTCAGCATGAACTGATCATTCCTAATGAGGGATTTCCGTTTAAGGTTTTTCTTTTTGAAGGAGGAAATGGCAATTATGTGCGTGAGAAGCACTGGCATACGTCTGTAGAGATTTTTGCTGTGATGGAGGGGCGCCTGGATTTTTTTGTAAATAAGGATGAATATCGCTGAAAGCTGGAGAGCAGATAATCATTAATTCCAATGAGACCCACTCTATCCATGCTGTGGAGAAAAATAAAACAGTAGTTCTGCAGATTCCTCTGAAACAGTTTGAGAATTATTTTACTGCCCAGAGATATATCCGTTTTCGGGGGCAGGAGGAGCTGGTGGATAAGAAACTGGCTTCTTTGCTTCGTAAATTATATCATGTGTATTCCGAGCGGAAAATTGGATATGAGTTCCGGACAATTTCTATTTTTTACGAGATTATGTATATCCTGGTGAAGGATTACCGTGTGACAGAGACCAGGGAGAAGGATATCCGACACAGCCGCCGTCTGGATGCATTGTCAAAAATCACCACATATATGCGTGAGCATTACAGGGAGGAACTGAAGCTTTCTGATGTGGCGGCTACTTTTGGATACTCGGATGCATATTTGTCGCGAATGTTCCAAAAATATGCAAAAATCAACTATAAAACTTATCTGCAGGATATCCGTATGGCATATGCGTACAGGGATTTGCTGAATACAGACCATACAATTAGTCAGATTGCACTAGATAATGGATTTTGCAGTAGCAGGGGTTTTTCCGGGGAATTTCAGAAAAGATATGGGGTACTTCCAAGTGAGATGCGAAAACAGATAAATGAAAAAGGTCAAAAAAACGCTATAGATTAGACAAGAAAACTGGCGAAAAGTACCCTTTATTCTGATATATTCTAAGCACAGTCAAGAAAACGTAATATCTACAGAATATAAGGAGGTTTTTGAAGTGAAAATTCAGAATGTAACAGATGCTTCCTTCCGTAAATATGGAAAGGTGCTTGAAGGGTATGACTTCAGTGCTCTTCTCAAAGAAATGAAACATACACCGGTTCCGGATGATGTGGTTTATGTACCATCTGTTGAGGAGCTGGAAGCTCTGGATGTAGCAAAAACACTGCAGAATAAAGGATTTGGCGGAATCCCGATCGAAATTGGATACTGCAACGGACATAATAAGAAATTAAATGCAGTAGAATATCACCGCAGTTCAGAGATCAATGTAGCGGTAACAGATCTGGTGCTGCTTATCGGAAGCCAGCAGGATATCACAGATGATTTTACATATGATACTTCTAAGATCGAAGCATTCCTGGTACCTGCAGGAACAGGTATTGAAGTATATGCAACTACACTTCATTATGCGCCATGCAATGTACAGGATGGCGGTTTCCAGTGTGTAGTCGTACTTCCGGCAGGAACCAATACAGATCTTACATTTGAGACAGCTAAGACAGGCGAGGACAGCCTGCTGACAGCTAAGAACAAATGGCTCATTGCACATGAAGATGCGGCAATCGAGGGTGCAGTAAACGGACTTCGTGGAGAGAATATCACCATTGACTGAGTTGCTCGGAATCTGTGGCAGTAGAGTATCAGAATATAGTAAATGAATAACAAAATCATATAAATACATATCAAATATGGAGGAATTTATATTATGAACAATATACCAGTAGTAAAACTTGGATTAATCGCAGTAAGCCGTGACTGTTTTCCGATTCAACTTTCTGAAAAGAGACGTGCAGCAATCAAGGAAACTTATAAAGGTGAACTTTATGAATGTCCTGTAACTGTTGAGAACGAGAAGGATATGGAGAAAGCTCTTGAAGATGTAAACAAAGCAGAGTGTAATGCGCTGGTTGTTTTCCTTGGAAACTTCGGACCTGAAACTCCTGAAACTCTGATCGCAGAGAGATTTGACGGACCTTGTATGTATGTAGCAGCAGCAGAAGGTGACGGTGATATGATCAACGGCAGAGGTGATGCTTACTGTGGTATGCTTAACTGCTCCTACAACTTAAAAATGCGTCATCTGAAAGCATATATTCCGGAATATCCTGTTGGAACAGCAGATGATATTGCAAAGATGATCGCTGATTTCGTACCGGTTGCACGTGCAGTCATCGGTGTCAGCAATCTTAAGATCATTACTTTCGGACCACGTCCACAGGACTTCTTCGCATGCAACGCACCTATTAAAGGCCTCTATGAGCTGGGTGTTGAGGTTGAAGAGAACTCAGAGCTTGATCTTCTTGTTTCTTTCAAAGAGCATGAAAATGATCCTCGTATCCCGGAAGTTTGTGCAGATATGGCAAAAGAGATGGGCGAAGGCAAATATTATGCTGACCTTAATGTGAAAATGGCACAGTTTGAGCTTACACTTCTTGACTGGGCAGAGGCTCATAAGGGAGCAAGAAAATATGTTGCATTTGCTGACAAATGCTGGCCAGCATTCCCGTCACAGTTTGGATTTGAACCTTGCTATGTAAACAGCCGTCTGGTTTCCAGAGGAATCCCGGTATCCTGTGAGGTTGATATCTACGGAGCACTTAGTGAGTACATCGGACTTTGCATTTCCAATGATGCAGTTACACTGCTTGATATCAACAACTCTGTTCCACAGTATATCTATGATGAAGATATCAAAGGAAAATACGATTACAAGCTTACTGATACATTTATGGGATTCCATTGTGGAAATACTCCTGCATGCAAGATGTGTGATTCCAGAGCTGTTAAATATCAGCTGATCCAGCACAGACTTCTTGAGCCGGCAGGATCTGAACCAGACTTTACAAGAGGAACTCTTGAAGGTGATATTGCTGCATCTGACATTACATTCTATCGTTTACAGTGCAATTCCGAGGGCGAGCTGGTTTCTTATGTTGCAGAAGGTGAAGTACTGGATGTACCTACAAGATCATTCGGTGGTATCGGTATTTTCGCAATCAAAGAAATGGGAAGATTCTACCGTCACGTACTGATCGAGGGCAACTATCCGCATCATGGAGCAGTTATGTTTGGACATTACGGAAAAGCATTCTATGAGGTAGTGAAATTCCTTGGACTGGATGTTAAGAAGATTGGATACAACCAGCCGGCAGGTGTAAGATATCCGACAGAGAATCCATGGGGTTAATGAGAAATCAGTAAAACGGGTTATTAATGTTCATGTGATGTGAATGAATCTGAATACAGAATAAATAAACTGACACTATATTAAAGGCATCCCGGGGCTTTGCTCTGGGATGTATTAGATTAGAAATAGAAAAGGAGAGCACTTATGTATTATATCGGTATTGATCTTGGTACTTCCGCTGTAAAACTTCTTCTTATGGAAGAATCAGGAAAAATCTGTAACATCGTATCCAGAGAATATCCTTTATTCTTCCCACATCCGGGCTGGTCTGAGCAGAAACCGGAAGACTGGTTTGCGCAGAGTATGGAAGGTATGAAAGAGCTGACAAAGGATATCGACAGAGCGCAGGTAGCAGGAATTGGTTTTGGCGGCCAGATGCATGGTCTGGTAACACTTGACAAGGATGATAATGTGATCCGTCCTGCAATCCTCTGGAATGACGGACGTACAGGCGAAGAGACAGAATATCTGAATACAGTGATCGGAAAAGACAAACTTTCACAGTATACAGCAAATATTGCTTTCGCAGGCTTCACAGCACCGAAGATCCTCTGGATGCAGAAAAATGAGCCTGAGAACTTTAAGAAGGTAGTAAAGATTATGCTTCCTAAGGATTATCTGGCATATCGTCTGTCCGGTTCTTTTTGTACAGATGTTTCTGATGCTTCCGGTATGCTTCTTCTTGATGTGAAGAACCGCTGCTGGTCAAAAGAAATGCTGGAGATCTGTGGAATCACAGAAGAGCAGCTTCCGAAACTGTATGAGAGTTGGGAAGTAGTAGGAACTCTGAAACCTGAGATTGCGAAAGAACTTGGATTCAGTGAGAATGTAAAAGTTGTTGCAGGTGCAGGTGACAATGCGGCAGCTGCTGTAGGAACAGGTACAGTTGGTGACGGTCAGTGTAATATTTCTCTTGGAACATCCGGAACTGTGTTTATTTCCAGTAAAAACTTTGGTGTGGACGAAAATAACGCACTTCATTCTTTCTGTCATGCAGATGGAAGCTATCATCTGATGGGATGCATGCTCAGCGCAGCTTCCTGTAACAAATGGTGGGCAGAGGAGATTCTTCAGACAAAGGATTTCGCAGCAGAGCAGGCTCCAATTCAGAAGCTGGGAGAGAATCATGTATTCTTCCTTCCATATTTGATGGGAGAACGTTCACCTCATAATAATCCTGATGCAAGAGGTGTATTCTTCGGAATGTCCATGGACAGCACAAGAGCAGACATGACACAGGCTGTTCTGGAAGGTGTTGCCTTTGGTCTTCGTGATTCCCTGGAAGTTGCAAGAAACCTTGGAATCAAGATTGAGAGAACCAAGATCTGCGGTGGTGGAGCTAAGAGCCCACTGTGGAAGAAGATCATTGCAAACGTTATGAACCTGAAGGTTGATGTTCTGGAGAACGAAGAAGGACCGTCCATGGGTGGAGCTATGCTGGCAGCAGTAGGCTGTGGTGCTTACCCGGATGTAGAAACCATCGGTAAGAAATTTGCCAAAGTTGTTGATACAGTAGAACCGGATCCTGAACTGGTTGCAAAATATGAAGAGAGATATCAGAAGTTCAGAACTCTGTATCCGGCGATGAAGCCATTGTTCTAATCGAATATCTGCCTGACATACTGGGGTTGTTGTGCTTATTTAGCACAACAACCCCATTTTGACGTACATCTGATGATGACCAATCACCATAACCTATTTGATTATGACATATCAGGAAAAGGGCAGCTTCAGGAATTCTTCCATGGCTCTGCTGATATAGCGGCCTTTCTTCCAGTAAAAAACACAGTGCGTTTACTGCTCTGGCCGGGCAGCTTATAAAAAACAAGTTCTGAATTTGTTGGAACTCTGGAGAGCAGAAGATCCCCGATGAAAGTGATACCCATTCCCAAACATGCAATATTATAGGCAGTCATCTGCTGATCCAGGCGAAATACTACAGAAGGCGAAAAGTGATTTTCCTGACAAATGGTAAGTGCACGCTTACCGGTATCATTATCTGAACGAAGAATAATAAATGGTTCGTTCTCGAATTTGTTTAATGGAACAGAAGGAATATGAGAAGAACGGAACTGCCCGTTCCGGATTTCCTCAATAGGAATCTGATATTCCTGCAGTCTGGTATTTACTGAATAATTTTTGGGAACCGCTAGAAGAAGTTGTTCTTTCTGGTAGATATAATGTTCAAAAATCTGGTTATCCAGAATACAGTTATCAATCACCAGATCTAACTTTCCGGCCTGGAGAAACTGGGATAGCTTTGCTGTACTTTCTTCTACAAGAGAAATTTGAACATGGGGGAATTTTTGGGAAAAATCAGCAATAAGGGGAGGCAGAATCCACGAAGAAAAAAAGTTACTGCCACCTACATTAAGAGTTCCTGTTTTGAGATTTCCCAGATCCAGTAGGTAGTTTTCGAGATTATTTTCAATATCCATGACTTTTTCAATAGCCTGTATATAATGTTTTCCGACTTCAGTTAACTGTAAAGGTTTGGTACTTCGATCAAAAATAGGATAACCAATGCGGTTTTCCACACGTTTTACATTTGCACTTAAAGAAGGCTGCGAAATGAAAAGAGCAGCAGCAGCTTTGGAAAAGCTTTTTTCCTTGTATACCTCATAGATGTATTCCATTCCCTGAAACATATAAACTCCTCCGATATATAACTTAAACACTATATATTTTATAAAAATATATGTATTTGATTATATTATAGCAGAGATATATAATGAGGGCAAATACATGGGAGGGCGAATAACTATGAAAAAAACAGACTATCGTGTAGAAAGGGATTCTATTGGTGTAAAGGATATTCCGGAAGATGTATATTATGGAGTACAATCCTTACGTGCGGCTGAAAATTTCCACATTACGGGGCTGAATATGCATCCGGAAATTATTAACAGTCTTGCATACATAAAAAAAGCAGCAGCGATAACCAATTGTGAGGTGGGGCTTCTTGAGAAGAAAAAAGCACAGGCGATTGTCCAGGCATGTGATGAAATTGTTTCAGGAAAATTCCATAATGAATTTATTGTGGATCCTGTTCAGGGAGGAGCTGGCACATCTTTAAATATGAATGCCAATGAAGTAATTGCAAATCGCGCGATTGAGATACTGGGAGGAAAAAAGGGCGATTATACAATTATAAATCCTAACGATGATGTGAATTGTGGACAGTCTACCAATGACGTTATTCCTACTGCCGGTAAAATGACTTCTCTTCGTTTGTTGCAGAATCTGAAAAAACAAGCTTCTTCGCCTCTATGATGCTCTTAATGAAAAAGCTACAGAGTTTGATCACATAATAAAAATGGGGCGTACACAGATGCAGGATGCAGTACCAATTCGTCTGGGACAGGAATTTAAGGCATATTCGGTAGCAATCATGCGTGATATCCACAGAATGGATAAAGCAATGGATGAAATGCGGACTCTTAATATGGGAGGTACTGCTATTGGAACAGGAATTAATGCAGATGAGGGCTATCTGAGAAGAATTGTTCCAAATCTCACTGAAATATCGGGAATGGACTTTATACAGGCTTTTGATCTGATTGATTCCACTCAGAATCTGGATCCATTTGTAGCCGTTTCCGGTGCTGTGAAAGCATGTGCGGTAACTCTTTCCAAAATGTCAAATGATCTCCGTCTGATGTCCTCCGGTCCACGTACTGGTTTTGGGGAGATTAATCTTCCGGCAAAACAGAATGGTTCCTCTATTATGCCAGGTAAAGTTAATCCGGTTATTCCTGAAGTAGTGAATCAGGTTGCTTTTAATATTATTGGTAATGATGTTACCATTACCATGGCTGCAGAGGCTGGTCAGCTGGAATTAAATGCGTTTGAGCCGATTATTTTCTATTGCATGTTCCAGTCTATCGATACTCTTGGCTATGCAGTCCAGACATTGGTGGATAATTGTATTGTAGGAATTACAGCAAATGAAGAAAGATGCCGTTATCTGGTAGAAAACAGTGTAGGTATTATCACTGCAATCAGCCCCCATCTTGGATATCAGAAGGCTGCGGATATTGCAAAAAAGGCAATTAAGACAGGCGAATCTGTAAGAAGTCTGATTTTGAAAGAAAAGCTTATGGACGAGGATGAACTTAATCGCATTCTGGATCCGATCCATATGACGGAACCTGGTATTTCCGGAAAAGATTATCTTATAAAAAAATAAGAAAAAAACAGGCGGGAAAATCTTCCCGCCTGTAAAATCGTCTGGACACATATCATATATAAATATGATTTTTATATTTTTGAATTATTCGATTGATTTCAACCGGATTAGAACAGACCTGTGATCTTACCTGTCTCGTCTACGTCGATTCTCTCAGCAGCCGGAACTTTAGGAAGACCTGGCATTGTCATGATCTCGCCTGTAAGAGCTACGATGAATCCTGCACCAGCGGAAATCTTCAGGTTACGTACTGTAACTTCGAAGTCAGTAGGAGCACCCAGTTTAGTCTGGTCATCTGTTAAGCTGTACTGTGTCTTAGCTACACAGATCGGGCAGTTGCCAAAGCCAAGAGCTTCTAACTGTTTCGCCTGTTTCTGAGCGTTAGCTGTCAGAACTACTTTCTTACCGCCATATACTTTCTGAACGATCTGGTTCAGTTTGTCTTCGATAGAACCTTCCAGTTCATATGCATAGGAGAAGTCGTTTGGTTCTTCAACAAGACGGATAACTTCTTCTGCAAGTTTGATTCCGCCTTCGCCGCCTTTTGCCCACACTTCAGAAAGAGCAACGTTAACGCCCAGTTCTTTACATTTAGCTTCTACAAAGTCAAGCTCTGCTTTTGTATCTGTAGGGAATGCGTTGATAGCAACAACACATGGAAGTTTGTATACGTTTTTGATGTTGGAAACGTGTTTTAACAGGTTCGGGATACCTTTTTCAAGAGCTTCCAGGTTTTCATTGTTAAGGTCAGCTTTAGCAACGCCGCCGTTGTATTTCAGGGCACGTACTGTAGCTACGATTACAACTGCGCTTGGTTTTAAACCAGCCATACGGCATTTGATATCAAGGAATTTCTCAGCACCAAGGTCAGCACCGAAACCAGCTTCTGTGATTGCATAATCAGCAAGCTTCATAGCCATCTTTGTAGCTGTTACAGAGTTACATCCATGAGCGATGTTTGCGAATGGTCCGCCATGTACGATTGCAGGAACGTGTTCCAGAGTCTGTACAAGGTTTGGTTTCAGAGCATCTTTTAACAGGGCTGTCATAGCGCCTTCTGCGTGAAGGTCACCTGCTGTTACAGGTTTCTGCTCGGAAACTTTTCCGTATGTATATCCGATGATGATCTTGGATAATCTTTCTTTCAGGTCTTTGATGTCGCTTGCAAGACAGAGAACTGCCATGATTTCAGATGCAACTGTGATGTCGTATCCGTCTTCACGAGGCATACCGTTTGTCTTTCCGCCAAGACCATCTACTACGTTACGAAGCTGACGGTCGTTCATATCTACACATCTTCTCCATGTGATCTTACGTGGGTCGATGTTTAATGCATTGCCCTGGAAGATATGGTTATCGATCATAGCTGCCAGTAAGTTGTTAGCTGCGCCAATGGCATGGAAGTCACCTGTGAAGTGAAGGTTAATATCTTCCATAGGAACAACCTGTGCATATCCGCCGCCTGCTGCACCACCTTTTACACCGAATACCGGTCCTAAGGATGGCTCACGAAGAGCTACCATAACACTCTTGCCAAGTCTCTGCATACCATCTGCAAGACCTACAGTAGTAGTAGTTTTACCTTCTCCTGCTGGAGTTGGGTTGATAGCTGTAACGAGGATTAATTTTCCATCCTTCTTATCACTTTCTTTCAGAAGATTGTAGTCGATTTTTGCTTTGTATTTTCCGTACTGCTCCAGATATTTGTCGTCAATACCTGCTTTCTCTGCGATCTGAGTAATTGGAAGCATCTCGCATTCCTGTGCAATTTCAATGTCTGATTTGAATCCCATAATTGTTTTTCTCCTTTCGTTTCCGCATAACATGAAAAACTTCTGTTGCTGTTCACTCCGCGATCAGCAACAATTATTAATTGAAAGAAGTATTGGCCGGTCTGCCTGGTATTCCTGATTTCTGCCCTGAAAGTTATAAAAAAAGGCCAGTATCTGAATATTTCAAATACTGCCCAGACGGTCGGCTCCCACAAACCTCCGACTCCACGTGGTTTGCACTCCACTCTTTCCGTCAGTACTCGAAGGTTCTTTCAATTGATGAATACAATATATCATTTTGAGAAAAAAAATGTCAAGAAAATTTTTGTTGAAACGTCAAAAAATGTGAGTAAACTGGATAAAAGTTGTGCAAATTGATAAGAGAAGAGAATCGTAATCCCTGGTAATGAAAGAAAATACGTTTTCTCAAGGGAAGAAATTGTTAAAAAATAGACACAGTTTTCCCTGATAAATGAAGAAAATATAAAAAGCGGGTAAAGACTGTGCAAAATATGGAAAATGGAATTGACAACAGTTCAGAAGATATGTTATTCTCATCTTTAGTATGAAAAGACACTATCGTTTTCATGCAAATATTTGCTCACATTCAGAGACAGTTTCTGAATGTTAAGCCATACGGACAGGCGGGGCAGTTGCCGGGTGGGAGACACCACATTATTGATTGAGTTAGAAGCTCAAATTTTATAAGTTGATTACTTTATAATAATCAGTGCGTAAGCACACATCATCTTGTGAAACGGTCAATAAGAGCATAGCATATATTTGCCAGCGATTGAAGACGACAGCAGTCATGAATATTTCAGAATACGGGAACAGGCACAGGATACAGACGGATTTATACGGGAAATCCGGTCAGTATATAAAGAGACAGAGCCTGAGAAATTCTATAGATCATGAGAGAAGCAGATGGTGAATGAACTTATCTGCTTCTTTTTTTGTGCAGATATAGCAAATATAAAGGATATGGTTGGAGATAAACGCTTTGCGAGGATGTGTCTCACATGCGTTCGACTTGAATATATAGAGAAATAATTGAATCATTGTGCCGGTTTGAGGCAGTATACAATTGCTGAATGATAGAACTGTATTTGCCGGTACATGACGACAGGAAAAGAGGAACATGTCAAATGGATTATGAAAGACAACAGCATGCGCCCATATATGAAGCACTGGAACGTTTCCGAAAGAAGAGAGTCGTTCCCTTTGATGTGCCGGGACATAAAAGAGGAAGAGGAAATCCAGAGCTTGCACAGTTGCTGGGAGAGAAATGTGTGGGTCTGGATGTTAATTCTATGAAGCCGCTGGACAATCTCTGCCACCCGGTTTCGGTGATCAGAGAAGCGGAGGAGCTTGCAGCAGATGCTTTTGGCGCAGCGCATGCATTCCTTATGGTAGGAGGAACCACATCTGCAGTGCAGAGCATGATCCTGTCTGTCTGCAAGGCAGGGGATAAGATTATTCTGCCGCGAAATGTACATAAAAGTGCCATCAATGCCCTGGTACTGTGCGGTGCAATTCCGGTTTATGTAAATCCGGAGGTGAATGCGCAGCTGGGCATTTCCCTTGGCATGGAAGTCAGTCAGGTGGAGAAGGCTATGGATGAGAATCCGGATGCGGTGGCAGTTCTTGTAAATAACCCTACCTATTATGGAATCTGTTCGGATCTGCGGACTATCGTAAAGAAGGCTCATGCAAGAGGAATGAAGGTGCTGGCAGATGAGGCTCATGGAACCCATCTTTATTTCGGCAGAAACCTTCCTGTATCCGGAATGGCGGCAGGTGCTGACATGGCGGCAGTTTCCATGCACAAATCCGGCGGAAGTCTGACACAGAGTTCGCTGCTGCTTTTGAATAAGAGCATGAATGCAGAGAAAGTGCGCCAGATCATCAATCTGACTCAGACCACAAGCGCTTCTTATCTTCTGTTGTCCAGTCTGGATATTTCCAGAAGAAATCTGGCACTCAGGGGAGAGGAATCCTTTGAAAAGGTTGCAGGGATGGCGCAGTATGCCAGAGAGGAGATCAATGAGATCGGCGGTTATTATGCATATGGTATGGATCTGATCAATGGAACCAGTGTTTTTGATTTTGATGTTACAAAACTCTCCATTTATACACTGGGAAATGGGCTGGCAGGTATTGAAGTTTATGATCTTCTCAGAGATGAATATGATATTCAGATCGAGTTTGGAGATATCTGTAATATTCTGGCTTACATTTCCATTGGAGACAGGCTTCAGGATATTGAGAGACTGGTAGGGGCATTGGCTGATATTGAACGTCTGTATAAGAAGGACAGCACAGGTATGCTTTCCGGGGAATATATCGCACCTGCAGTGGTGGCGTCTCCACAGCAGGCATTTTATGCGGAGAAAGAATCTCTGCCCATGGAACAGGCGGCAGGCAGGATCAGCGGTGAATTTGTTATGTGTTATCCTCCGGGAATCCCGATTCTTGCTCCTGGGGAAATGGTGACACAGGAAATTGTAGAATACATTCTTTATGCAAGAGACAAAGGCTGTTCCATGCAGGGAATGGAGGATCCGAAGGTAGAACATCTTCAGGTTCTGAAAGGGGGTATCTGATCATGGAATTATGGTATTCCGAGTTCCATACAGGAAATGTAAAGCTTTCTGTCCGGATTAACCGACAGTTATTTTCAGGGGAAAGTGAATTTCAGAGAATCGATGTGTTTGAGTCTGAAGAATTTGGAAGATTTGTGGCTCTGGACGGTGAGATCGTATTCTCTGATAAAGATGAATTTATTTATGATGAAATGGTCACGCATGTGCCAATGACAGTACATCCCAATGTAAAAAATGTTCTGATCATCGGTGGCGGTGACGGTGGAGTTGCCAGAGAACTGATCCATTATCCACAGATTGAGAGCATTGATGTGGTGGAATCCGATAAAATGTTTGTGGATGTATGTGCGGAGATGTTTCCGGATATTGCCCAGGGACTGAAGGATGAGAGAGTCAACATTTATTATGAAGACGGCCTTCGGTTCCTGCGGAATAAAAAGGCCAGATATGACCTGATCATCAATGATTCCACAGATCCGCTGGGACATACAGAGGGACTTTTTACAAAGGAATTCTACGGAAGCTGTTATAAGGCTCTCAGAGATGACGGAATCATGGTTTATCAGCATGGAAGTCCTTTTTATGATGAGGATGAGGTGGAATGCAGAAAGATGCACAGAAAGGTTTTCCGGTCATTTCCGGTGAGCAGGGTTTATCAGGCACATATCCCTACCTGTCCCTCGGGATACTGGCTTTTTGGATTTGCATCAAAGAAATATCATCCACTGGAAGATTTCAGGCCGGAGAGGTTTGATAATCTTAATATAGAAACATGGTATTATACAACAAATCTTCACAGAGGAGCATTTATGCTTCCAAAATATGTAGAAGATTTACTGGAAGAGGAGGAAAACAGTTTATGAGCAGATTATTGGTAATCGGATGTGGTGGGGTAGCTTCAGTGGCAATTCGCAAATGCTGTCAGAACAGCGATGTTTTTACAGAGATTATGATCGCAAGCAGGACAAAGGAAAAATGCGATGCACTCAAAGAGAAGATTGAAAGTACAACGAAGACAAAAATTGAGACAGCAAAGGTAGATGCGGATAATGTAGCAGAGGTCGCAGAATTGATCAGAGCCTATAAGCCGGATGCTGTCCTGAATGTGGCACTTCCATATCAGGATCTTACCATCATGGATGCATGTCTGGAAGCCGGTGCGGATTATATTGATACTGCCAATTATGAAGCAGAGGATACAGAAGATCCCACATGGCGTGCAATCTATGAAAAGAGATGTAAAGAAAAAGGCTTTACTGCATATTTCGATTATTCCTGGCAGTGGGCTTATGATGAGAAATTTAAGGAAGCAGGACTGACTGCTCTTCTGGGAACCGGTTTTGATCCGGGTGTTACCAGTGTATTCAGTGCCTATGCCCTGAAGCATTATTTTGATGAAATCCATACCATTGATATTCTGGACTGTAATGGCGGTGATCATGGATATCCTTTTGCCACAAACTTTAACCCGGAGATCAATCTTCGAGAGGTTTCCGCAAATGGTTCCTACTGGGAAGACGGACATTGGGTAGAAACAGAGCCTATGGAATTTAAATCTGTCTACGATTTCCCTGAGGTAGGAAAGAAGGATATGTATCTTCTTCATCATGAAGAGATTGAATCACTGGCAAAAAATATTCCGGGAGTACAGAGGATCCGTTTCTTTATGACATTCGGACAGAGCTATCTGACACATATGAAATGTCTGGAAAATGTAGGAATGCTTTCCACCGCACCTGTGGAATTTAATGGACAGGAGATCGTGCCGATCCAGTTTTTGAAAGCTCTTCTGCCGGATCCTGCATCTTTGGGTCCGAGAACAGTGGGTAAAACAAATATCGGCTGTATTTTCACAGGTGTTAAGGACGGAAAAGAGAAAAGTATTTATATTTATAATGTATGTGATCATCAGGAATGCTATAAAGAGGTGGAATCCCAGGCAATCTCCTATACAACAGGTGTTCCGGCTATGATCGGTTCCATGATGGTAGTGACCGGACAGTGGAAGAAGCCGGGTGTATTTAATGTGGAAGAATTTGATCCGGATCCATATATGGAAGCACTGAACAAATGGGGACTTCCATGGAAAGTCTGCGAAGATCCTGAACTGGTAAAGGTCTGGAAAGCCAATGAAGATTGATCAACTGCAAACTCCCTGCTATGTGATCGATGAGAAGAAGATGCGGGAGAATCTGGAGATTTTGAAAAAAAGTCCAGGAGGATACCGGGTGTAAGATCCTTCTGGCGCAGAAAGCGTTTTCCGGCTTTGCCCTGTATCCCATGATCGGAAAATATCTGGCAGGTACCACTGCCAGCGGTCTGTTTGAGGCAAGGCTTGGATATGAAGAGATGGGGAAAGAGAATCATGTTTTTTCCCCTGCTTACCGTACAGAAGATATAGAGGAACTGGATCGGATCTGTGACCATATTATCTTTAATTCCACAGCACAGCTAAAGAAATTTAAAGAAGTGTGTACCGGAGCCAGTCTGGGACTCCGTATTAATCCGGAATGCTCCACTCAGGGGGATCATGCGATCTATGATCCCTGTGCGCCGGGTTCCAGGCTGGGGGGTTACCAGAGAGAACTTTGACGGGGAATGTCTGAAATGGATCGACGGACTGCATTTTCATACGCTCTGCGAACAGAATGCGGATGACCTGGAGAAAACATTGCAGGCGGTAGAGGAGAAGTTTGGAGAATTTCTGTCTGAGGTTTCCTGGCTGAATATGGGCGGCGGACATCATATTACCAGAGAGGATTATGATGTAAAGCTCCTGGAAAAATGTATTCAGCATATGAAGGAAACCTATGATCTGGATATTTATCTGGAGCCCGGGGAGGCTGTTGCCCTGAATGCCGGATATCTGGTGACAGAGGTTATGGACATTGTGGAAAATGAGATCAGAACGCTGATTTTGGATGCTTCTGCAGCCTGCCATATGCCGGATGTGCTGGAGATGCCCTATCGTCCGCCTCTTAAGGACAGCGGGGAAGTAGGGGAGAAGGCATATACCTACCGCTTATCTTCCTGCACCTGCCTGGCAGGAGATGTAATCGGAGATTATTCCTTTGACAGAGAGATCCGGATCGGGGACAAGCTGTATTTTATGGATATGGCGATTTATTCTATGGTGAAGAATAATACATTTAACGGTATGCCGCTGCCGGATATTGCGGTTATGCATGAGGACGGAGAGTGTGAGGTTATCAGACATTTCGGATACGAAGACTTTAAGAGCCGGCTTTCCTGATATCTGCCGGGCTATCAAAGAAAAGGAGACAGACATGGAAGTTACAGAGAAGAACAGAACAAAATATCGTATGCCCGGAGAATTTGAGCCTCATGAGGGATGTGTGATGATCTGGCCGGAACGTCCCGGTTCCTGGAATTATGGGGCAAGGGAAGCACAGAAAGCATTTGTGAAAGTTGCAGAGGCTATTGGAGAGAGCGAAAAGGTGTATATGCTGGTTTCCAAAGCTCAGATGGAGAATGCAAAGAATCAGCTTGGGAATGTTTCCGGTGTGATTTTGCTGGAATGCGAGACAGATGACGCCTGGGCCAGAGATGTGGGAGCAACCATGGTTCTGGATGAGAAAGGGGCGGTCTGTGGAGTTGACTGGCAGTTTAATGCCTGGGGAGGAGACTTTGATGGACTTTACCGGAACTGGGAGAAGGACGACAGGGTGGCTGCCTTTATCTGCAGGACTCTTGGTTGTCCATGTCTGGATGCCAGACCTTTTGTGCTTGAGGGCGGTTCCATCCATTCTGACGGAGAGGGGACTCTGATCGTTACAGAGGCCTGTCTTCTGAGTCAGGGACGCAATCCTCAGATGAGCAGGGAACAGATAGAGGAACAGTTGAAGTACTGGCTCGGTGTCCACAAGATTATCTGGCTTCCATGTGGAATCTATCAGGATGAAACCAATGAGCATGTGGATAACGTGTGCGCTTTTGTAAGGCCCGGAGAGGTTGTGCTTGCATGGACAGAGGATGAGACAGATCCGCAGTATGCCATGTCTCTGGCTGATCTGAAGGTGCTGGAACAGGAAACAGATGCAAAAGGCAGAAAATTTAAGATTCATAAACTTCCGATTCCTCAGAAACCGGTCTGCCTTACACGGGAAGATGTGGATGGTTTTGTGTTTGAAGAGGGAGAAGACGAACGGGAAACCGGAGAACGGATGGCCGCCAGTTACGTGAATTTTTATATTTCCAATGGAGGAATTATTCTTCCTCAGTTTGGGGATGAAAATGACAAAAGGGCAGTGGAGATTCTGCAGAAGTGTTTTCCAGAGAGAAGGATTTATCCCATTGATGCCAGAGCCATCATTGTTGGCGGTGGAAATATTCACTGTATCACCCAGCAGATTCCCGGGAAGAATATCTGACCCTGATGCAGAAAACTTTGAGAGTCATGTGTTTGAGGGTTATACCTGAAAGTTATGAAAAAACTTACTTATGTAAACAGGAGCAGGAGGAACAGACAGGATGAGAAATGTAACAGTGGCAGCAGTTCAGATGAAATGCAGTAAAAGTGTGGAGAAAAATATTGCCCATGCAGAGGAACTGGTGCGTCAGGCAGCAGCAAAGGGAGCTGAGATTGTTCTTCTTCCAGAGCTTTTTGAACGGCCCTATTTCTGTCAGGAGCGCAGATACGAGTATTATGAATATGCGCAGACTGCAGAGGAAAACCCTGCAGTGCGTCATTTCAGCAGGGTAGCGGCAGAGCTGGGGATTGTGATCCCGGTCAGTTTTTATGAAAAAGAGGTCAATAATACCTATAACAGCGTTGCGGTTCTGGATGCAGATGGGAAGAATCTCGGCGTTTACCGGAAAACACATATTCCGGATGACCATTATTATCAGGAAAAATTCTATTTCACACCGGGAGATACCGGCTTTAAGGTTTTTGATACCAGATTTGGAACCATTGGAGTTGGAATCTGCTGGGATCAGTGGTTCCCGGAAACGGCAAGATGTATGGCACTGCAGGGAGCAGAGCTTCTCTTTTATCCCACTGCCATCGGAAGTGAACCCATCCTGGAATGTGACAGCATGGAACACTGGAGAAGATGTATGCAGGGACACGCTGCCTCCAACCTGATCCCTGTGATCGCTGCCAACAGAATCGGTGAGGAAACAGTAGAGCCATGTCCGGAAAACGGAATGCAGAAATCTGCTCTTAATTTTTACGGCTCTTCTTTTATTCACAGACAACACAGGTGCTCTCTGTGCAGAACTGCCCGGAGGGGAAGAGGGGGTGCTTGTAAGCACTTTTGACCTGGATGCATTAAAGGCAGACAGACTGAACTGGGGACTTTTCAGAGACCGCAGACCGGAGATGTATGCAAAAATTGTCGGGAAATGACATACAAGCCAAAATTCCATTGCCGCAGGCAATCTGGAATGAATTTTGGCTAAGTTACTGAGAACGGAGTGAACAGTAACTGAGTTTATAAGAATTTCATAAAAAGTTTATGATTATATTAGTTGCTACCTGCGGTATATATGGTAAAATAAGAGTACGAACGTTACTGATAACGGAGAGAGCAGTAGAGTTTTGATATGTATTTCTGGCAAAATGGAGTGTAGAAGATGAACAGAAAAGAATTTTTGGAAATCCTGAGAAGCCAGCTTGCCGGGCAGATGCAGGAAGGCAAAGCAGCGGCACATATCAGGTATTATGAAGATTATATACAGTCTCAGGTACGTGGCGGACGTTCAGAGCAGGAGATACTGCAGGAACTGGGAGATCCACATCTGATAGCAAAAACTCTGATCGATACAGATGATGGAAGTACACAGGAAGATTACGGAGAGTATTCTTCTTACGGAAGCAGTTATGGCAATGAGACAGAGCTTCCTCATCAGCAGGAGAAAAGATGGAAAAAAGTAATCGATCTTTCTACCTGGCATGGCAGGGCTGTTGTTATTGCAGCAGCGGCTGTTATAATTATTTTACTGATACTGATAATCGGAGTTGCGATTCCGTTTTTTATTATTCTTGCAATTATTCTTTATTTTCTTTCATGGCTGAAGAAAAGAAATGATCAATGAAAATCTGTGCAGGGTTTCAGAAAAGGAACCCTGCGCAGAATCTTAAAATCTTAAGTGTAAACGTTCTTGTTTCACGATATTAATTCCCCTTGAATATTTATAATCATACATTTCAACTTATTTCTATTCTTTAATCCTGCCTGGTGCAGGGAAAAATCCCACATTCATTTTTATATTTTTTGTTCGGAAAGGAGACGGAAAATGAAACACAATTTCAAACTGAAAGAACGCCTTGGAGCTTTGCTGCTTGCAATGCTTTTTATTCTGCAGGCAATTCTGGGGCTTGTGCCTGTCTGCGTAACTCAGGCGGCACCGTTAACTGTAGAAACATGGGACAGTGACAAGGTGGTAGATTATGGTTATCGCTTTAACATGAAGTTTCAGCCCGGAATTACCACATATGAATTCTTTGGGTGTGATAATCTGGACGAGGGAAGTCTTTTTCAGACAATGGAAAAGCGAACGCGACACAGAGTGCGTTCGTGTAGGAGTGGACTATAAAGCCGGAAGCGCAGGGATGCGTTATAACAATGTAGGAAAAGATAGAAATGGAAATATTGTTGATGTCAGACTCATTCTTGTGGGAGTAGAGAATGCAGAACCCCGTTATGATCTGCGCACTGCAGAATCGATTGTTCAGAATAAAGGCGGAGCTACGTTTGCATGGAAAGATAATGAAGCTTATCCAATGGTTGGCTTTTCCAAAAACAGTATCGGTGTATTTATTTATTCTGTAGGATACGCAAAGGTTAAGTTTCAGTTTCTGAGGCATGGAACAGAAGAAACACTGCCGATCAGTGGCCATGGAACCATACGTGATATTGATGCGGGACAGGGAGTCCGTATTCCGTCAGACAGCAGTCTGGATAATGCATATGTTCTGAAAAACAATGATTATCTGACGGTAGATGGAAATTCTGTAAGCTCACCCCTTGGTTCCGTTGAGCCGGATGATCCGAGAGGATGGCTGAATCTTTTTTATGATACAGATATTTTACGGTAGAATTCTGTCATCAGTTCAGACTGGATAAATGGGATAAAAGTCGTGAAGATGCCATTGCAAAAGCCGGTTCTCAGGAAAGATGGGCAGAGATTACAAGAAATAAATATCTGGATCCATCAGGCAACAGTTATTGTCCGAACTTTAAAGGACAGAAATACTGCAAAGCATATGCATATTTTGATTTTACATCCTATTGTTTCGGTGATGTTGAGATGAAAAAAGCGCCTGAGAAACGTGTGGGAGAGGCAAACTGTACATGGGAACAGGCAGCTGCCGCATCAAAAGAAAAACCTTTTGGCATTCGTCAGGGACAGGAATTTCAGTATATGATCCGGGCGGAGGTGACACCCAATAGACTGAAATCCTTTGTGGTACAGGATATACTTGAGGATTGTCTTACTATAGAGGATGCATCAAAAGTCAGTATTGTGAATGATGCAGGGCAGACAGTGACAGACTGGTTTGATGTTGCTGTTGAAGGACAGAAAGTGACCTGCAGGGCCAAAGCAGAGAGCCTTCAGGATGAAGCATTTACAGATAATCAGACTTACACATTTACTTTAAAAGTACGCCAGAGACCGGAATCAGAAATTAACATTTCAAAATACCTTGCAGAGGATGGATACAGTATTCTTGTACCAAACCATGCATCCATGAGTTATGAACGTACAAACGGAAGCGGAGATACAATGGATACGGAAACAGTGTGGGTAAAGGGTGTGATTCCACCGGAACTGGAAGTAAAGAAAAATACTTCTCAGTATGAATGGAAAACGGGAGATATCATAGATTATGAGGTTCTGGTTTCTCAGACAAAACAGGATGTAAAAGCAGTAAATGTTGTTATTACAGACGAGCTTCCATCATGTCTGCAGCTTCTGGAAGGGCAGTATGCTGCAGAGACAAGTCAGGGAGGTGAGAACTGTACGCTTACCGGACAGGGAGAAAATGGATGGAAAGCAGAGTGTCCGTCCCTGAAGTATGGAGAGACGATCACAATCCGTTTTAAATGTCAGGCATCTGCGGATTCCAATGGACAGGAATGGGAAAATATTGTGACTGCAACAGCGGATAATCTGATCAATCCTGAGACAGGAGAACAGGAATCCAGAAAGGATATGGCAGAAGTATGGCCGAACAGTCCACAGCTTGAAATTGATAAAACAGCAGACAAATATGAATGGCAGGCAGGAGAGCAGGTAGCTTACCGGATTGTGGTGAATAATGTGACGGCAGGAACAATTGCAAAAGATGTAACTGTTACTGATATTGGTCTGCCGCAGGGACTGGTTCTGGCAGGTGGTACACAGAGCATGGAAGTACTGGGAGTTCAGCAACAGGTAAACTATCCCGTACCGGATAAGAAAACAGGACAGGCATATGAAGCGAGACCTGTGGATTCTCAGTTGAATGCAGATGAGAACGGATTTTCCTTTTATTGTTCTTATGTACCATACAGTCAGCCTGTAACGATTATTTTCCATTGTATCGCACAGGAAGAGGCAAATGGACACGAAAGCGTAAATGCAGCAACTGTAAAAGCTGCTAATACAGATGAGAGATCTGATGATGCAGAAGTATATGTAAATTCAGGAGAATTCTGGATTGAGAAATCTGCAGATCATTATGAATGGCAGGTCGGAGAACAGGTACAGTACAATGTGGTGGTGGAGAATAAAAAAGCAGGTACAGTGGCCCGGAACGTAACTGTCTGGGATACCGGTATGCCGGCAGGACTTGCGCTTTCATCGGCAGAGGATGTATCGGTAAGCGGAATCCCACAGAATATTACGCAGCTGACAGCAGGGACCAAAGATATTTTGAACCAGCTCAATCCGGAATTTTATAATGAGACATCAGAGAAACCGGTGAATTATGAATTTCTTCAGGAGGGAAGCGGATGGAGACTGAACATTTCAGATCTTCCGGCAAATACTCCGGTTATGATTTCTTTCCTTTGCACAGTTACGGAAGCGGCAAATGGAATGGAAAGCATTAATGTTGCCAATGTGCAGGCGCAGAATGCCCCTGTTTCACAGGATGACGCAGAAGTGTATGTAAATACAGCAGTTCTTTCTATTGAGAAAAGTTTTCAGAATCCATATCTGGCAGCCGGGGACGGACGTGCGGAAAATGAATTTCGGGTAGGAGAACAGGTGAATTATCAGGTTACGGTTAATAATCTTCAGAAGGGATCTATCGCAAGAAATCTTGTGATCAGTGATCTTTCCCTTCCTGAAGGGCTGGCTCTGGACGGAGCTGAAGATGCTGTTACTGTAAGCGGTGTTCCGGCTGTTGTTCAGAATCCGGTGGCAGGAACTGATGATGCAGGAAATCAGCTGAATCCGGAAAATTATAAAGAAACAGTGGAAAAACCGGTCAGCTGTCAGGTTACACGTCAGGGAACCGGATGGATCGTGACGATTTCAGATCTTCCGTATCAGACACCTGTGACTGTTAATTTCCGCTGTACTGCGCAGGAAAGCGTAAATGGGATGGAGATCGTAAATACAGCACAGGCGTATGCAGATAATGCACAGAAAGTAAAGGACTCCTCAAAAATCTGGGTGAACTCGCCTGTTCTTAAAGTAGAGAAGACGACGGACAAACCATTTTACAAATATGGTGATATTATTACATACCGCATTGTCCTGACACAGGAGCAGACCGGATGTGTGGCGCGTAATGTTACTTTGCAGGATGTGATCGATACTCAGGGAGTACGTCTTCTGAAGGATTCGGTGATTCTGATGGATGAGAAAGGAAATGTGGCAGATGCTGATGTACAGATTAATGATGATAATACTTTCCTGATGTCAACAGGCAGGACACTGGTCAGGGATAGCAGATATAGTATCTGCGATAATGATAAAGGCGGTCTTTTTGAGCAGGTAATGTATAATCCTCTGGACTGTCAGGAACAGAAAAGTATGATCGTGGAATATCAGGCAGCAGTGATTGATGCAGCCCTGGCAGGACAGAAAGTGCACAATACTGCAGTTGTAGACAGCAGTGAAAAGATACCTGCAACCGGGAAAGCAGAGACAGAGGTACACAGTCCGATTCTGGAAATTGTGAAGGAATCAGATAAGAAAGAGTATGCGTCCGGTGAGAAAGGATACTATAAACTGACAGTAAGACAACTGCGTGAGGATGTCACAGATCAGAATATTGTTATCGAAGATAAACTGGAAACCCAAGGGGCTTCCATTGTAAAAGACAGCATTTTTGTGAAAAAAAACGGTATAGAACTGAAAGATGCCAAAATAGAGGCAGATGATACAGGATTTGTAATTCAGACAGGAGCATCGTTGTCAGATATGGATAAAATTGAAGTCTGCTATGAAATGGTATTTAAAACAGAAAGCACAGAGCCTGAAAAAATTGTAAACACAGCGAAAGCAAGAGGTGATATTTCACCGGAAATTACTGCACAGCAGGAGGCATATGTGAAAGCAAAAGCAGAACCGACTGCCACACCAACACCGTCTGCAACACCGAAACCAACAGAAACACCAAAGCCGACAGAGACACCAAAACCTACAGAAGTACCGAAACCGACGGAGCAGCCAAAAGCCACACCAACACCATCTGTACCGGGAACCTGCCCGAAAATGACTCCTGTACCGACGAAAGCACCGTTAGCATCTTACAATGGTGGAAATAATGGAGGCACAACTTCCGGAAGCGGAGGCAGCAGTTACGCAAATTCGGGTGGATATACCGGTGGATACGGAAGCTATCAGGGTGGTTCCATGGCAGGAAGTTCTAAAACAGGAGATGTCAGACCGTTTAAAATGATGGCTGTTCTTGGCCTTATCGGAATGGGACTGCTGATAGGAGGTGTGGTGATCTACAGAAGAACTGTTTCCGGGAAAAGAAATATAAAGGGTATGCCGCGGAAATGAAAAAACTCAGAATATTTGCAGTAAGTATGATCATAGCAGCAATTGGGCTTCTTATATATTGTGCCGGCTTCTATATAAAAAGTTATGAACAGAATCTTGCAGCAAGGCAGGAATATGCAGAGCTTTCCCAAATGGCAGGGGTGAAGAACAGAGAAGGTGCCGGATTATTGGCAGATGGCAAAAAAACTGATGAAGACAGCAGTACAAAAAACAGTGAAAAAAAACGCAGGAAAAAACAGAGAAGATCTTCTGAATCAAAAAACAAAAACTGTACAGATGAAATCAGGGAATCCTTCGGGATTTCCTGGGAAAATTTAAGAAAGATCAACTCTCAGACAGTTGCCTGGATTACTGTCCCGGGAGCCGATATTTCTTATCCTGTAGTTCAGGCGGCGGATGATGAATATTACCTGAAACATAATTTCAGAGGAGAGGAAGATCTGTTTGGATGTATTTTTCTGGAACATGACATAAAAAAGAATTTTACAGATTCCCACAGTATTCTTTACGGGCATAATATAGAAGGTAATATGATGTTTGCAAATCTGAACCGTTATGAACAGCCTGAATTTCTGAAAAAATGTCCTGAAATTGAGATCACAACACCAAAAAGAAAGTTTCTGTACAAAATTTTTTCTGTGGAACAGGCATCTTCCCAAAGCCCGGCATTTGAATATGGATACAAGTTATCCAGTCCTGCATACAGGAGACAATTATCTATATTGAAAAATAATTCCATGTATGACACAGGAGTAGAGCCTGATGAAAGGGAGAGAATGGTGACTCTGATCACCTGTAATTCACGTCTGGATAAAGAAATACGTATGGCGGTACATGGGATTTGCCATGAATGTTATGGTATAGAAAAAGCTGAGCCGAAGTGATGTTGAAATCAATCGGATATTGGTAACTTTCGTAAAGGATGAACTGTTACTGTTTACATATCACTATCCCTCGAGGTGTTTTGGAAAAAACTAATGAAAAATCTCTCAATATTTTGTATAATTTATGCATAAAAAACAACTTGTTCGTACGTGCGTACAAGTTGTATCCTAAATACAGGAGGGAAGAAGACATGACAGATAATGGAAAGCCGAAATATTTCTCACTGATGGAACAGCTCAGAAGTGATATTATGTCAGGAGCTATCCGACCGGGAGAGAAGCTTCCTTCAGAAAACGAGCTTTCACAGAAATATTCCCTGAGTAGACATACAGTTCGTAAAGCACTGGGAATCCTGGAGCAGGACGGATATGTAGAGGCATTTCACGGAAGAGGTACTTATTGCTCTGAGAATATGCGCCATATAAAGAATTCAAAGAATATTGCGGTAGTGACCACATATATTTCTGATTATATTTTTCCGAGACTGATACAGGGAATGGATAATGTCCTTTCAGAAAGCGGTTACAGTATTATCCTGAAAAACACAGCAAACAGCAGACAGAAGGAGGCCAGATGTCTGGAGGAACTTCTGAAGAAAGATATTGATGGACTGATCATTGAACCAAGCAAAAGTGAGATGATCTGTAAACACAGAAATCTTTATCAGAATCTGGATAAATTTGAAATTCCGTATGTGTTTATTCAGGGAATCTATTCAGAAATGAGGGATAAACCTCATATTCTTATGGATGATGCACAGGGAGGCTATCTTGTAACAAAATATCTGCTGGAACTGGGACATAAAAAGATCAAGGGTTTCTTTAAGGCAGACGATATGCAGGGACTGGAGCGCCACAAGGGATATGTGAAGGCCTTACAGGAGTCAGGGATTGCCTATGATCCTGATGATGTTGTCTGGTTTCATACAGAGGACAGGAAAGTAAAACCTGCACTGATGGCAAAAGAAATGGTACAGAGCGGACAGCTTCCGGATGGAATCGTCTGTTACAATGATCAGATTGCTGTTCAGGTTATGGAAGAACTGGAGAAAATGGGAGTCAGGATACCGGATGATATTTCCATTACCGGTTATGACAATTCACTGTATGCTCAGCGAGGAAGCGGAATCACAACGATAGCTCATCCGCAGGAAAAGCTGGGAGAAATGGCAGCAGAGCTTATACTTGAGAAGATCAACGGAGTTCCTGAAGAAGAAAGTAAGGTTGAAAGACTGATTTATCCGGAACTGATCATACGGGGATCATGCAGAAAAATATTGTAAACAAATGAAATAAATA